>Ga0209381_1003672_pt1 | contig 15347 bp, 10 predicted proteins | sample DewCreD2012metaG_FD_184111 | JGI IMG/M metagenome (GOLD analysis project Ga0209381, IMG submission 184111) | Hot spring sediment bacterial and archeal communities from British Columbia, Canada, to study Microbial Dark Matter (Phase II) - Dewar... ...
CTTGACACGGCGTCCGATGCTCCTGTATCATCCCCCTCACACACTGGGCGAGGACTGAGCATGCTTGCCAAGGTCGCCTCCATGGGCGTGCTGGGCATAGAGGCCTATCCCATCGAGGTCGAGTGCAACGTCGTCCGCGGCCTCCGCTACCTCGCCATCGTCGGCCTCCCCGACGCCGCGGTCAAGGAGTCCGCCGAGCGGGTCCAGGCAGCCGTCGGCAATCGCCAGTATCGTTGGCCCCTCGGCCACATCACCATCAACCTCGCCCCTGCCGACACCCGCAAGGAAGGCCCAGCCTACGACCTCCCCATCGCCGTCGGCCTCCTCGCCGCCGACGAGCAGATTGAGGCGACGCATCTCGCCGACTTCGCGATGGTGGGCGAATTGGCCCTTGACGGCACGGTGCGGCCCGTCAAGGGCGTCCTTCCCATGGCCCTCGCCGCGCGGGATGCAGCGGTCGGCGGCTTCATCGTCCCTGAGGCCAACGCCGCGGAGGCGGCAGTGGTGGATGGACTCAAGGTCTATCCCGTAGGCACCCTGGACGACGCCCTCGGCCTGGTCACCGACCGCGTGTGCCTGGAGCCGAAGCGGGTCGACATCGCCTCGGTGCTCGCCCAGACCGCCCGCTACGAGGTGGATTTCGCCGACGTCAAGGGGCAGGAGCACGCCAAGCGTGCCCTCACCGTGGCCGCGGCGGGGCACCACAACGTCCTGATGATCGGCCCGCCGGGCAGCGGCAAGACGATGCTGGCCAAGCGTCTGCCCACCATCCTTCCGCCCCTGACGCTCGAGGAGGCCCTCGAGGTCACGAAGATACACAGCGTGGCTGGAGAGTTGCCTGCGGGCCAGGCGCTCGTGGCCACGCGCCCCTTCCGCGACCCGCACCACACGGCCAGCACGCCCGCGTTGGTGGGCGGCGGCTCGTATCCCAGGCCAGGGGAACTCAGCCTCGCACACAAGGGCGTCCTGTTCCTCGACGAGCTGCCCGAGTTCAACCGAGCCACGCTTGAGACCCTCCGCCAGCCCATAGAGAGCGGCAGCATCACCGTCTCTCGTGCCCTCATGAGCGTGAAGTTCCCAGCAGAGGTCTTGATGGCCACGAGCATGAATCCTTGCCCGTGTAAAGAGAGATTCAAGCGAATACCGGTGCGGTCTCATCCCGAAGGGTGCCTCCGACTTGACGGTGAGGGCAGCAACGCGCATCATCTTGGTGGTTGCCCCACAAGAGGAAATGCGCATGTCGGGCCGCCGGCGCTCCATCAACTCCCGGCCTCCCATCCAACGGATGCAGTGGCTCGACGAGCGCTTACGCCACGGTGCATTGCCAACCGCAGCCGAAGCAACGCAACACTTTGAGATCAGCCGCCGCACCTTCTACCGCGACGTTGACTACATGCGCCTGATGCTCGGCGCGCCCATCGCTTACGACTGCAGGCATCGCGGCTATCACTACACCGACAAGACGTTCAGCCTTGCCACGGTCACCTTGACCGAAGGTGAGCTACTGGCGCTCCTCGTGGCAGAACACTTGCTGAAGCAGTACGAGGGGACGCCCTTCGGCCCAAGCCTGGCCCACGCCATAGAGAAGATAGCTGGTTCCCTCAACGAGCCGGTCACTGTGGACCTGTCAGGCCGCAGTTCCGCGATGCTGTTCGACCTCGGCCCCATCCGTCCCCCGAACGTGGAGGTCTTCAACACCGTCGCGGGTTCGCTCCGCGGCCGCGTTGCCCTACGCATCCGCTACTACACCCAGAGCCGTGGCGTGGAGACCGAGCGGGTCGTCGAGCCGTACCACCTGCACAACCACCGAGGCGACTGGTATCTGGTCGCCTTCTGCCACAAGCGTAGACAGGTTCGCAGCTTCCTCATCTCGCGCATCCGCGAGGCCAGCCCCACGGACCGCCGCTACGACGTCCCGGAGAGCTTCGACATCGCCGCCTACATCCACCAGGGCTTCGGCATCGAGAAGGGCGGCCCGCGGGTCAACGCCAGCATCTGGTTCGACGCCCACGAAGCCCCCTGGATACGCGAGCGCCGTTGGCACCCCACCCAGCGCATCGAGGAGCACCGCGATGGCTCCCTCACCATCAACATCCGCGCCAAGGGACTCACCGAGATAGCCCGCTGGGTACTCTCCTACGGCGAGCATGCCGTCGTACTCCGCCCGGACAGACTGCGCCGTCTGGTTCGGGATTCTCTCGCCCTCGCCCTTCAACACTACGGCGGAGACGAGAATCGGCGAAAAAAATCGCCACACTGACAGCCTGTGTCATAGTGGCTGTGCTATCATACATAGCGCGGCTCGGTCATGAAGCCGCCATCGTGCCGAAACCGTCGCAAGCGGAGCCCATGACGGCTGGGAAGGCGGGCACGAGCTGGACAGCGAGAGCAGGGGATGGGCCTGGCGGCCCAAGCTGCTCAGGCTGCCGGGCGTAGAGAGGCTTGAACACCAAAGGGCCAAGGCATACAATGCGGTTTCAGCGGAAAGGGTTGCCCCAACACTGCGCGAATCCTACGAGAGGGCATTCCATGATGAACTACCTTGATCTCTTCCGTACGGCAACAGCGCAAGCGGCCTTTCCCTATCAGGAGAGTGTGGCACGGAAGTGCCCCGAAATCCTGTGGGCGCCTACAGGTGCGGGCAAGACGGCCGCGGCCATCCTCGGTTGGCTGTGGCGGCGGCGCTACGCGCCAGAAGACATCCGGGCTGCGACTCCCCGGAGACTCGCCTACTGCCTGCCTATGCGCGTCGTAGTCGAGCAGACGCGCGACAACGCGATCCTGTGGCTGCACCGGCTCGGTCTTCTTGCGGGGACGGCGAGGACCGAGACCCGGCACGGGAAGGAACACGTCGTCGGGTACGAGTTGACCTGGGCGGACCCCACGAAGATTGCCGTCATCGTACTCATGGGCGGGGAGAGGGCCGAAGACTGGGACATCCATCCCGACCGCGACATGATCATCATCGGCACGCAGGACATGCTGCTCTCGCGCGCGCTTAACCGCGGCTACGCCATGAGTCGCTATCGCTGGCCCATGCACTTTGGCCTGCTGAACAACGACTGTCTCTGGGTTTTCGACGAGGTCCAGCTCATGGGCAATGGTCTTGCCACGTCTGCGCAGCTCGAAGGTCTGCGCGGTAAGCTCATGGCCTGCGGGTGCCAGACTCTCTGGATGTCCGCGACCATCCGGCGCGACTGGCTGCGGACGGTTGACTTCGCGGAGCGGTATGACGGGCTTCAAGAAGTGTCGCTGTCAGATAAAGAACTGGACGAAGGCGAACTCAAGAAGCGTTGGAAGGCGGCGAAGCCCGTCCAGAAGGCCAATGTGACGGCGAAGGACAAACCAACGGTAGTCGCGGAGAAAGTGCTCGCCAAGCATCGGCCCGGCTCGCTCACACTGGTGGTGATGAACACCGTGGAGCGTGCGACGAAGCTTTTCGGCGAACTCGACAAGCAGCTCAACTCCGCGCGCAAGAACACCGGGAGAAAGCAGCGCAGGGGCGTCCCGGCTCCCACGTCGGACACAGCGGGCAGAGCGGAGCTGATTCTCCTGCATTCGCGGTTCCGACCTCCCGAGCGAGAGGCCCAGATGAAGCGGCTTCTCTCGCCCGTCCCGGGCGCGGGCCGCATCGTGGTGGCCACGCAAGTGGTGGAGGCCGGCGTGGACGTTTCGGCGAAGACCCTCTTCACCGAACTCGCCCCCTGGCCATCGCTCGTCCAACGCTTCGGGCGCTGCAGCCGCTTTGGGGAGCACGAGGACGATGCCCAGGTCTTCTGGATCGACGTCCCCACGGATGGCAAGAAGAGCTTGGCCGCCCCCTACAGGGATGCCGAGCTTGATGCAGCCCGCGCCGAACTACGGAAGCTCGCGGATGCCGCGCCCTCAACTCTGGAGTCGCACCTGAACGGCCTCGACAAGGAGCAAGAGAAAAGGCTGTTCCCCTACTCCCCCAGCCATGTCGTTCGGCGCAAAGACCTGGTGGAGTTGTTCGACACAACGCCCGATCTCGCCGGCAACGACATTGACGTCTCCCGCTTCATCCGCGAGGGCGAGGACTTGGACGTCGAAGTGTTCTGGCGCGATGTCCCGCCAGGAGGTCCGCCGCCCGACGAACCAGCTCCCGCCAGGGACGAGCTTTGCCCTGTTCCTGTGGGCCGTTTCCGCAATTTCCTCAAGCGTGACGGCAAGAATGCCTATCGATGGGACTTCCTGAACAAGAAGTGGGAGACAATGAGGGCAGATGCTGTGTTCCCCGGTCAAGTCTATCTCGTCCCGGCGGGCGATGGCGGCTATAGGCCCGAGAAGGGCTGGGACGAAGGCGCCAGCGATCCAGTCATTCCACTTCCGCCTCGCGACGACCGAACGCCGGAGGCCAATGATGGCGACCCGCAGGCGAGGGGTAACTGGCAGACTATTGCCGCCCACACGGACGAGGTCGTGGCGCAAGTCGAGAGCATCATTCATCAGCTCGGACATGACTTCCTCACAAAGGTGCAGGATACCCTTCTCCAAGCAGCGCGCTGGCACGACCGCGGCAAGGCCCACTGCATCTTCCAGAAAGCACTGGCTGAGGAGTTGCCCCCAGGTGGTCCATGGGCCAAAGCTCCCGGGCCCCAACCGAAGTATGAGCGACGGGGCTTCCGGCATGAACTGGCCGGCGCACTGGCGATGCTTGATGCCGGCTTGCCAGACCTTGCCTGCTACCTCGCCGCGGCGCATCACGGTAAGGTGAGGCTCTCCATCCGCTCACTGCCGCACGAGAAGAGACCGCCTGACTCGGGAGCCCGCTTTGCGCGAGGCGTGTGGGAGGGCGACGTGCTTCCTGCCGCACACCTCGGCGGGGGAGAGGCCGCTCCCGAGGCTCGGCTCTCGCTTGAGGCAATGGAACTCGGCTTGTCTGCCGACGGCAAGCCAAGCTGGGCGGAGCGCATGCTCCATCTCCGCGACGACAGGGAGCTTGGCCCCTTCCGTCTTGCCTTCCTTGAAGCCATCCTGCGGGCCGCTGACATGCGCGTCAGCGCGGCCCACGCCGCGCGCTCCGCGGCGAAGGAGAAGAACCATGCCTGAGATCCCCCTCTACGGCTGTCGCCCCGAACCCCTCATGTCCTACTTGAAGGCCCTCGGCGTCCTCCGCCTGGTTGCAGAACAGAAGGACCCTGAGGCGCGCGGCCGCTGGGGAAGCGATGCCTTCATCCTCAGGTCCGCCCTGGATAAGGCAGCACTCGCGCCCTTCTTCCTCAATGACTACAGACCCACACCGATCGTCGCACCCTGGGCAGGCGGCTGCGGCTTCTTCGCAAAGGACAACCACGAAGCGGTGGACGAGATCGCCTCGTCCCAGTCCTCGCGCCTCCACAGCTATAGGCAGATCGTGCAACTCGTTCGCAATGCCCTATCGGATGAAGAGAGCAAGACCACCCTGACCGCGAAGGCCGCGCAGGAGCTCCTTGGTCTCCTGAAGGGGAGGAAATCGGGTTCCTCTCTTCCGAACGACCTCAAGGGCGATTTCACGCGAGCCGTGGAGACAGGGAACGGAGCCGAGATCATCTCTTGGCTTCAGAGGCAGGGCGATGCGGTGCCCGGCAAGTTCCGCCAGGACGTTCGTCAGGCTTTGCAGAAGCAACTGAAGGCCGGGTTGCTTCGCTGGTACCGTGCCCACCTTCCCGATGGGTTCATCGCCTGGATGGATTGTGTGCTCGTGCTTCAGAACGAGGGCCAGGCTTACCCGCCGCTTCTGGGGACGGGGGGCAATGACGGCCGGCTGGATTTCACGCGGAACTTCATGGAGCGACTCGTCGAGGTCGGAATCGCAAGAGGGGACTGCACAGATGCGGCGGGCTGGCTTCGGAATGCGCTCTTCCACAAGAGCACTGACGGCCTCTCCTCAAGCGCAGTCGGTCAGTTTGCGCCAGGCCAAGTGGGTGGCCCAAATGCTACCCAGGGCATGGAGGGAGCATCCGCTGTCAACCCCTGGGACTTCATCCTGATGATGGAAGGGGCGTTGCTTCTGGCGGGGTCGGCGGTGCGTCGAATGGGCATGAACTTACCTCCCAAAGCCGCGTTTCCGTTCACCGTGGACGCCTCGCCCGTGGGTCAGGGCGCCGTTGACGAAGCCGATTCCTCCAGCGCCCGCGGGGAAATCTGGCTGCCTTTGTGGGACCGCTTCGCCTCGCTGGCGGAGCTGCGATACGTATTCTCGGAAGGGCGGATGGAACTGGCCGGCCGGCAGTCGCGCAACGGGGTGGATGTGGCGCGCGCCGTCAGTAGCCTCGGCGTGGACAGGGGCTTGTCGTCCTTCACCCGTTTCGGCTTTCTCAAGCGCAGTGGAAAGGCATTCCTTGCTTCGCCCTTGGGCCGTTTCGCTGTCACAGCACGAACTGAGGTCGACCTCCTCAGGACCCTCGAACCATGGCTAGAGACCCTCCGCCGAGCGTGTGCCGGCAAGACCACCCCGCCGCGGTTCCCCGCCGCACTGCGCCGCCTCGATGCGGCCATCTTCGACTTCTGTCGGTATGGTGGCGCGCAGCGTTTCGCCCAAATCCTGTGTGCGCTCGGTCAGATCGAGCGCGAGCTGGCTCTCGTAGGCGACAAGCCGGGCAAGATCGGCGACTACAGCCTCGGACCGGTCCCGTACCTTGACCCTGCTTGGATCGAAGCCTGCGACGACGGGACCGCCGAGTTCCGCATCGCCCTCGCCCTCGCCTCGATACAAGCCCTGGACAAGATCGGCCCGCTACGGAGCAACATCGAGCCTGTTGCCGTCAGCGCCAAGGGACCTGGTTGGGCGAAAAGAGACAAGGCCGTCGTCTGGTCGTCGGCCAACCTCTGTCGAAATCTCGCCGCCGTCCTCGAACGCCGCATGATGGACGCGAACCGTCTTGGGGCTTCGGGGCTACCATTGGCTGCGAACTACCACGCGCCGCTTTCCGACGTTGTCGCCTTCCTTGACGGGAGGACCGACAACCGGCGCATCGAGGAACTCCTCTGGGGCGCCGTGCTCATCAGGCCGCAAGCCCATTGGCCCACTCCTCGGGCCGCGCCAGAGGCGGCGCTGCCGATTCCGCGCGCCTACGCGCTCCTCAAGCTACTGTTCTTGCCGGAACACCTGGCCATGAGGTCACAAGGTGGCGCGGGGTCTCCTGTTCGCCCCGAGCCAGGAATCCTCGCCCGTCTCCGCGCGGCGGACATTCAGGGCGCTGCCGCCATCGCCGCCCGGCGCCTGCGTGCCTCTGGCTTCGTCCCCATGCCTGGCCCCGGGCCAGACGGCCGCCAACGTCTCGCCGACTTCCCCAAAGACCTCAGCCCCCAGCGGCTCGCCGCCGCTCTCCTGATCCCCATTCAGAACGTGCAAGCGCTCCGGCGCTTGGTCCTTCGTCCCTCACAGCCGGCCCAAGAGGGCCAAGAGTAGGAGGACTTGTCATGCCAGTGGACTTCTCGAAGCTGAAAGACGCGCTGCGACTCCTCATGGAGGCCACGCTCAAACCACTCCAGGGTGACCGCTTCCAGGCCACGGGCTTCCCCGACCTCGGCCCCGCACGCTACCAGCTCCACGACGGCACTGAGATGCTCCTCGTCGAGTCCACCCAGTCCATGGCCAACCGGCTCGAAGCCGTCTGCTGGGATGAGGCAAAGGGCGACCTCATCGAAGACCTCAAAGGGCTCCCCTACGTCAGGATCAACCTCGGCGAGCTCGGCACCACCACGACCATCCAGGAGTTCCACCGCCTCAACTCCCCCTACATCTGGGAAGGCGAAACCGACAGCAAGGGTCAGGAGTTCCGCAAGGCGCTCATGGAGGCCATCGGGGTCAAGGAACAGCGCAAGAAGAAAGCCGAGAAAGACGAGGACGACGCGGAAGGCAAGGAAGGCAAGGAAGGCAAGGATGTACCGGGTGTCCTTGACATGCGCAAGTTGGCCGCGGCGGTCTTCAAGTTCGATCCCAACAGCGTCGTGCATGGCGTGTTCCTCGAGAAGGTCGCGGGCCGACTCCGGCTCACCCGCGCCCTGTCTGCTGTCATTGAGGCGCACAACGTCCGCGACGCCGGAAGCGGCGGAGTGAAGTTCGACCGGGTTGACCCCACTGGGGATGCGAAGCTCGGCTTTGGCCACGTTCCGTTCCACCGCACCGAGTTCACCGCCGAGGCCATCACCGCCTACTTCAACCTCGACCTTGCCCTTCTCAGCGGCTACGGCCTCCCCGACCCAGCCACCGACCTTCTCATCGCCCTCTCGCTCTTCAAGGTGCGCCGCTTCCTCGACACGGGCCTTCGCCTCCGAACCGCCTGCGACCTGGAGATGGTCAACCTCTGCGTCCAACGCCCAGAGGGCTTCTGCCTCCCATCCTCGGAACACCTTGCCGGCGCCGTCAAGGACCTTGTCAAGCTCTGCACCGAGGCGAAGCTCTTTGCTGAACCGCCGGTCACGGTCATCGAGTGGAAGCCCAAGTCCAAGCCCAAGCCCAAGAAGAACAAGGCCGAGGGTTCCACTGCCGAGGCGCCGGAAGCCGAGGACGAGAACGACGAACACACCGACGAGTAGGAGGCCTCCCATGCCCTTCGCCATCGCCCTCTCGTTCCCGGGCGGGCGCTTCCACGCCACGCCCTGGGGACATCACGTCAACGAGGCCCTCCCCGAGTGGCCCCCATCGCCCTGGCGGCTCCTTCGCGCCCTGGTTGCCACATGGAAGCGCAAGCTCCCCCGCGGCGCGATAAGGGAGGAGACTATGGAAAGCCTGCTCGGCAGACTCACTGCTCCACCCCTCTTCGTTTTGCCGCCGGCCACCCTGGGCCACAGCCGCCATTTCATGCCCTGGCACAAGCAGTGGAAGCCCGAGTCCCCTCACGCGGCAAAGTCGCTTGTCTTCGACGCCTTCGTGGCGCTTCTTCCCGATGCCGAAGTCCTCGTCTGCTGGCCCGAAGCCGCCCTTGAACCCAACGAGAGGGAAGCCGTACAGAAACTGCTCCCATACCTCCACTACTTCGGGCGAGCCGAGTCGTGGTGCAGCGCGCGGGTCGCCGAAACCCCGCCCGACACCGCCTTCAACTGCCGGCCAATTGACGCCCAGACAGGTGAGGTCCCTCCGGGCACCGAGCCTGTCCAGGTCCTCGCCCCGGACCCCCACACCTGGAAACAATGGAGCTACAAAACGCCAAAGCCCTGCCCTCCCTGGAACCTCCTTGCGGAAACCCTCGACCTCCACAAGGAGCGCTGGAGCGATCCGCCCGGCTCACGTTGGCTCACCTACCTCCGCTCTGCCAACGCCTTCACTCCCGAGCCAGCCCCTCGCAACAGCCTCCCCGCAGGACCGGCCCACGTCGTCCGCTACGCGCTCGATGGCACGGCACTTCCCCTCCTCACCGACACGGTCTACCTTGCTGAAACCGCCAGACGCTACGCCCAGGGCATCTTCGGCAAGCTGTTCGGGGCGGAATCGTCACCAGTCCTCAGCGGCAAAGCACCCGATGGATCCCGGCTTCGCGGCCACAGCCACGCCTTCTTCCTCCCTGCCGACGAAGACGGCGACGGCCACCTTGACCACCTCACCCTTTTCGCCGCCGACGGCTTCGCTCCTGAACGAGAACTGAAGGCGCTCGATAACTTCCGCAAGATGCACGGCCCGGGCGGCACAGAACTTCGCCTCCTTCTCCTCGGCTGGGGCTCACTCGCCGACTTCGCCTCCGTTCCACTCCTGGCCGAGGCCAGCGCGTGGCGCTCCATCACCCCCTACATCCCCACCCGCCACTACAAGCGGCGTGGCACGAAACGCGACACAGGCACCGAGAACGATTTTCTCTGCGCGGTCCTGCGGGAAGACCTGAACCGCCGAGGCTTCCCCGACCCCGCCAACATCCGCGTCCTGGAGCGCTGCGAGGTCCGTCCTCATGCCTCAACGGCACATCCTCGCCAATCCTTTCGCTGGCTGCAGTTCCGCCGCGAGCGCCTCACCGGCGATGGCCACCACGGAACCCACCCAGGCACGGGATTCGAGATCACATTCCCGCAGCCAGTCCAAGGCCCCCTCGCTTTGGGCTACGGCTGCCACTTTGGCTTGGGACTCTTTGCACCTGCCCTCTGACGCTACGGTAGGAGGGCCAGTCTTGTCCCAGAGCGTAGTCGCACCGGACCTCCCCGACCTCCTCCCCGCCCGCATGGTCAACGAGTACGCCTACTGCCCACGCCTCGCCTACATCGAGTGGGTCCAGGCCGACTTCGCAGACTCCGCGGACACCGTCGAAGGCCGCTTTCGTCACCGCACGACCTCCGACGAAGAAGGCGACCTCCCCGAAGAAATCGCCGAAACCGACCACATCCACGCCCGCTCCGTCTGGCTCTCCGCGCCCGACGAACACCTCACCGCCCGCATGGACCTCCTCGAATCCCATGGCGCCGCCGTCACCCCCGTGGACTACAAGCGCGGCGCCGTCCCCGACACCCCCGAGCGTTCTTGGGAGGCTGACCGCGTACAGCTCGCCGCCCAGGCCATAGTGCTGCGCGCCAACGGCTATGCCTGCTCCCAGGGCGTCCTCTACTACGCCGCCTCGAAGACCCGCGTCCCCATCCCCATGGACGACGCGCTCCTCGCCCATACCCGCTCCCTCACCGCCGAGTTCCGCGCCGTCGCCGCCGCGGGCCGCATCCCGCCCCCGCTCGCCGACAGCCCCAAGTGCGTCCGCTGCTCCCTCGCCCCCATCTGCCTCCCCGACGAGACGAATCTCCTCGCCGCCGACGCGGCCGCCCCCGACGACGGCATCCGCCGCATCCTCCCCGCACGCGACGACGCCATTCCCCTCTACGTCCAGGAGCAGGGGGCGCGCGTCAGCAAGTCCGGCGAAACCTTCCAGGTCCGCCTCAAGGACACCAAGCTCGGCGAGGCCCGCATCTTCGAGACCTCTCACGTCTGCCTCTTCGGCAACATCCAGGTCACCACCCAGGCCGTCCAGGAAATGTGCGCCCGCGGCATTCCCCTCACCCTCTTCTCCACCGGCGGCTGGTTCTACGGCCTCGCCCACGGCATGACCCACAAGAACATCGAACTCCGCCTTGCCCAGTACCAGGCTGCCGCCGACCCAGCCCGCTCCCTCGCCCTCGCCGCCCAGATGATCGCCGCCAAGATCGAGAACTGCCGCACCCTCCTCATGCGTAACCACCCCAGCCTGCCCGCCGACACCCTCACCGAACTCGCCCGCTTCGCCGACGCCGCCCGCGCCGCACCCGCTATCGCAACCCTCCTCGGCATCGAGGGCCTCGCCGCCCGAACCTACTTCGCCGCATTCCACGGCATGCTCAAGCCCCGCAAGGACGCCAACGCCCAGCCCGAATGGAACTTCGACTTCAACGGCCGCAACCGCCGCCCCCCCCACGACCCCATCAACGCGCTCCTCTCCTACGCCTACGCCATCCTCGCCAAAGACCTCACCATCGCCGCCCTCGCCGTCGGCTTCGACCCCTTCCTCGGCTTCTACCACCAGCCCCGCTACGGCCGCCCCGCCCTCGCCCTCGACCTCATGGAAGAGTTCCGCCCCCTCATCGCCGACAGCGTCGTCCTCGGCGTCGTCAACAACGCCGTCGTCACCCCCGGCGACTTCATGCGCCGCGGCCCCGCCGTCGCCCTCAAGCCCATCGCCCGCAAGAAATTCATCCAGGCCTACGAGCGCCGCCTCGACTCCCTCGTCACCCACCCCGTCTTCGGCTACCGCATCTCCTACCGCCGAGTCCTCGAAGTCCAACTCCGCCTCCTCGCGCGCCTCCTCGCCGGCGAAATCCCCACCTACCCCGCATTCCGAACGAGGTGACTTGCATGCGCCTCGTCTACCTGGTAACCTACGACGTGTGCCACGACAAACGCCTCCGCCGCGTCTTCAAACTCATGCGCGGCTACGGCGACCACATCCAATACTCCGTCTTCCGATGCGAACTCTCCGACCGTGAACGCGCCGAACTCATCACCCGCCTCGCCGACCTCATCAAGCACGACGAAGACCAGGTCCTCCTCTTCCCCCTCGGGCCGGCCGGAGGCATCAGAGAACAGGAGGTCTACAACCTCGGACAACCCTACACCCCAATGTCCCACGCCGCCGTCGTCATCTGACCCGCGCGGCCAGCGAACTCCTATTGAGCAAGTCCCATGCGTCCTATCGGTCCCATCCGTCCTATCGGTCCTATTCTGCTCCTCGCGCCCCGCGCGAGCGCGAAGGTGGCCCCCAAAACCCCAGGGACCGCTCGCAATGCTAAACCCTGAAATCCCAACGCCTTACGCAAGCCCCCTCTCCGCAAGCCCTCTCGCGCGGCCCATTTTCGCCTCGCGCTCGCAAACCGCGACGCAAACTGCCCACCCCCAAGGCCTTGAGGTGGGCAGAGTTTCCACGCCTCCCAAGGCGTGGCCCCATTGAAGTGATCCATTCGTGCGCGATCCCGAGCGTGACGCCTATGTTTCCACGCCTCCCAAGGCGTGGCCCCATTGAAGTACCCCCCTAGACCCCTAGACCCCCAGCCTCCCCCTTCCTGTTTCCACGCCTCCCAAGGCGTGGCCCCATTGAAGTACGGTGGACATCTTCGGTGGTCTCCTGCGATTGGAGCTGGTTTCCACGCCTCCCAAGGCGTGGCCCCATTGAAGTCGGGAGACGGGCGCCATTGCCGAGGACGCCGACACGGTGCGTGTTTCCACGCCTCCCAAGGCGTGGCCCCATTGAAGTCCCACTCCACCCCACCCCCTCTTATCCCCCTCCCCTGTTTCCACGCCTCCCAAGGCGTGGCCCCATTGAAGTTCGTAGGGGAACTGCGCGGCGGAGGCGGCGAGCTGGGTTTCCACGCCTCCCAAGGCGTGGCCCCATTGAAGTATCTAGGCACCGAGCTCATCTGGAGCCCCGTCGAGAGGGTTTCCACGCCTCCCAAGGCGTGGCCCCATTGAAGCTCGTGCGGCGATATGCGGCGGTCGCTTGAATTGCTCGGTTTCCACGCCTCCCAAGGCGTGGCCCCATTGAAGCCGCGAGCTGGACGAGAAGACCGAGCGACTCCTGCGGGTTTCCACGCCTCCCAAGGCGTGGCCCCATTGAAGCTCGCCCCAATAGTCATCCCACTCTCAGGCCTATCGTGTTTCCACGCCTCCCAAGGCGTGGCCCCATTGAAGCTCCACCGAGGCGGCCCCGCGCCCCTCACCCATGACTTCACGTTTCCACGCCTCCCAAGGCGTGGCCCCATTGAAGCAGCTGGCCGCCGCCTTGGCCGACATCAACGCCGCCCTTGAGGTTTCCACGCCTCCCAAGGCGTGGCCCCATTGAAGCGTCTACTCCTGATCGGTAGTCTCCTGCGCGTAGTGTCGGTTTCCACGCCTCCCAAGGCGTGGCCCCATTGAAGCCCCTTCTCCTTCTGCCGGCTCCCGGCCGGCTCGGCGTTTCCACGCCTCCCAAGGCGTGGCCCCATTGAAGCGCCTGGCCGCCTGATGACGTTGTAGAGCACGCCTTGAGGCGGTTTCCACGCCTCCCAAGGCGTGGCCCCATTGAAGCGTCGTGCCGTCCTTCGCTGCCGCCGTCACGTCGCCCAGTTTCCACGCCTCCCAAGGCGTGGCCCCATTGAAGCCCTGACGTGGACCCTGTGACAGGCAACCCCTACAGGATAGTTTCCACGCCTCCCAAGGCGTGGCCCCATTGAAGCGGCCTCCCCCTGTGCTGCCCTGGAGCATCGCGATGATGTTTCCACGCCTCCCAAGGCGTGGCCCCATTGAAGCTGGTTGCCGGGCATCCAGTCCGGGCAGCCGGACCGCCTCCGTTTCCACGCCTCCCAAGGCGTGGCCCCATTGAAGCGACCAGCTGCCAGCCTGGCTGGCAGCCGAACTCTATGTTTCCACGCCTCCCAAGGCGTGGCCCCATTGAAGCTACGCCGATGGCGGGGAGCGGGTGGAAGGTGGTCGTCAGTTTCCACGCCTCCCAAGGCGTGGCCCCATTGAAGCCCAAGCGCGCTCGGCGGTCATGGCGGCCATCCGCTCGTTTCCACGCCTCCCAAGGCGTGGCCCCATTGAAGCACGCCCTTCCCCCTTCCGCTCGCTCGTCAGCCTCGGCGTTTCCACGCCTCCCAAGGCGTGGCCCCATTGAAGCGAACTGTGGCAGGCGTTCCCCCGCGCCGCCTCGCACAGTTTCCACGCCTCCCAAGGCGTGGCCCCATTGAAGCCGGTTGCTTCGCAAGTGTTCTGGCGGACTCACAAGCGGGTTTCCACGCCTCCCAAGGCGTGGCCCCATTGAAGCCCCTGTGTATCTGCCCACGTTGGGGCCTCCTCAAAGGGTTTCCACGCCTCCCAAGGCGTGGCCCCATTGAAGCTGGTATCACCCCGAGTGCCACACGCAGCTTGCGATGTTTCCACGCCTCCCAAGGCGTGGCCCCATTGAAGCGAGCTGTCTGTCATCGTGCCGATCTGAGCGCCTTCGTTTCCACGCCTCCCAAGGCGTGGCCCCATTGAAGCGCCATCTTGATCGCCTTGTTCACGTCTCCGTCATTCTTGTGTTTCCACGCCTCCCAAGGCGTGGCCCCATTGAAGCCGGCCTTGTGGGAAGCCCTCACGGAGCGCAGCAACGGTTTCCACGCCTCCCAAGGCGTGGCCCCATTGAAGCGCCGTCTGGCCAGCTCGCGTTGACGACGCGGAACCGAAGGGTTTCCACGCCTCCCAAGGCGTGGCCCCATTGAAGCGAGCAGTCGCGATAATCACGACTACGGCGGCCGGTGTGGTTTCCACGCCTCCCAAGGCGTGGCCCCATTGAAGCCGCTCGCACGGCGCGGCAGACGTAGGCGATCCAGCCGTTTCCACGCCTCCCAAGGCGTGGCCCCATTGAAGCCACTCGGAGGCGATCACCACAGACGGGGCAGTCAAGTTTCCACGCCTCCCAAGGCGTGGCCCCATTGAAGCATTCCGTGGCCTCGCCGCAGATGATGGTCAGTTCCTCAGTTTCCACGCCTCCCAAGGCGTGGCCCCATTGAAGCGCGGCTAGGACGCTGGCCGCAGGCGATGAGTCCATCGTTTCCACGCCTCCCAAGGCGTGGCCCCATTGAAGCTAGATACGCCGGAGTCCAGGTACGCCAGCCTCGCGGTTTCCACGCCTCCCAAGGCGTGGCCCCATTGAAGCCGAGCTTTGCGGAAGCGAAGAGAGCCGGCAACCGAAGTTTCCACGCCTCCCAAGGCGTGGCCCCATTGAAGCTTCGAGGCACCCTTGTAAGCCGCCTCCACGCCGAGGAGTTTCCACGCCTCCCAAGGCGTGGCCCCATTGAAGCCGCCCACATGAAGCTCGTCGAGCCTGCCTATTGGCGTTTCCACGCCTCCCAAGGCGTGGCCCCATTGAAGCGTGCTCTCGTTGAACGAC
>Ga0209381_1003678_pt1 | contig 15329 bp, 25 predicted proteins | sample DewCreD2012metaG_FD_184111 | JGI IMG/M metagenome (GOLD analysis project Ga0209381, IMG submission 184111) | Hot spring sediment bacterial and archeal communities from British Columbia, Canada, to study Microbial Dark Matter (Phase II) - Dewar... ...
CCTCAACTACAACACCGCCAAGGCCGAGTCAAAACCCGTCGTCAACATCGGCGAGTACGTCGCCCTCAAGCAGCTCAACGACCTCCTGGCAGACTCTAGGAAGCTCAATGCCCGCGCCGATCGCGAGCGTTGCAGCGGCCAGGTGGTCACCTTCACGAGGGAAAGGGCGAAGGCCCTCGAGGAGGGGCTGCTCAAGGCCCTGAAGTCGCTCAAGTCGCTGCCGCCCGAGAAGCTCCAGGAGGTCGAGGCGGCGCTCCAGATACTCAGGGGCATCAGGGAGGGCAGGCAATGATGGCGGGCGAGGTGCATCAGTTCAGGTGCCCCTGCTGCGGCAGCTCCCTCGATGTCCGCCCGGCGGGGCAGACCGCGGCCGCCAGGCCCCAGAAGCCCATGACCGAGAACCAGAGGGGGCTCATCGAGGACTACTGCGCCGAGAACCGCGAGCCGTTCCCCGCCGGTCTAAATGGCTTCTCGTCGGATCAGGCGTCGGAGTGGATAGATCAGCACGTCCCGCCGGAGTACATCGCCTGGCGGAAGAGGAGGCTCTACGGCTGCGCCGGCAACGGGCAGTTCCAGGGGGCGAGGGCATGAGCCTTGGCAAATATGACCGCATACAGCTCCTGCTGAAGACGTGGTGCGAGTACGGCCTTGCCTCGCCCCTATGCGATAACATAATGGTGAGCATGACCGAGGGCGAGATAGCCGAGGCACTGCGGCGCTTCTACGCCACGGGGGCGAGGGCATGACGTCCCATATCGACGCTGCGCTGAGGGCGCTCTGCGTGTTCTGGTCCAAGGGTGAAATTAGCGACGACTTCTTCATCTCGGAGGCCATCACGCTCCTCGCTGAGCGGAGGAGGCTCCAGGGGGGGAGGGCGTGAGCTGCTTCTGCCCCCTCTGCAGGGGCGAGGGATACGTCTTCGCCGGCGCCGCGGTTGCCAGGTGCCCGGCCTGCGACGCGAGGGAGTGGGAGGAGTTTTCCCGCGGTCAGCAGGACTTCCCGCCGTGCTGGGGGTACGCGTGCTGCTCGGAGGAGTGCATGGGATTGTGCCCGTGGGGCGAGGGCTGCAGGCAGGGGGCGACCGTGAATGCTCGACTTTAAGGCAAAGTACGCCGACCAGTGGGCGGGTTCCAACCACCGCGAAGCGATCGCGCTCCAATGGCTCCAACTGCTTGGGATCCACGCCGTCCCCACCGGGCACGGCACCCTGATCGCCGAAAAGCTGCCGGGCTACCACCACGGCGCCGAGGACAAGTTCGACCTGTACGCCCCGTTCATAGGGTGCTGGTTCGAGGTCACCGGCACCTCCTGGCGGAGGGAGGACTCCGCGAGGCGGTTCCCGTCAGCGGTCCTCCCGGTCCTGAAGGCCAAGGTGGACGCCGCGGAGTACTACGGCGTCGAGGGGCGGCTCTGGTTCGTCTCGGTGAACGAGATCCAGGGCGAGGTGCGCTTCCTCCGCTGCAGGGACGCCAAGCTCCACCCGCTCATATCCTTCGCCAAGGGCGAGGGCGAGTACTACGGCGTGCCGTGGGGCGCGTGGCTCACGCCCGCTAGGGCGTTGGCGCGCCTTGCCAGGGGGGCTGTCCGCAGTGGCTGAGCTGCAATGCCGCAGGTGCGCCGAGTGCGCGCATTTCCGCGCGTACATGAGGTGCGGGAGGGCATTCTGCACGGCCGTCTGGCTCGAGATGACCGACCGCGACCTGGAGTGCTACCGCCACGACAACTACACGAAGAAGCTCCTGCGGGGCAACAGGCGCCCGATGGTGACCTTCGCCGGCAACGTCGCCTGCCAGAGGTTCGCCCCCGCTGGGGCAAAGGAGGGTGGAACATGAGCGCCATGCTGAAGTGCCCATGCTGCGGCAAGTGGATCGAGATCGACATCGTCCAGATAAAAGCGAGGAGGTCTGAACCATGAAACCCATAAAAGATTTTTGGTCCCTGCATATGCCAAGGGGGACTTACAGAAACAACGAAAACTATTACGGTACTTTTCCAGAAGGGTTTGAAAAGAAACTGAAGGAGCTTATCCCTCCATCAAGCAAAATACTCCATCTATGCTCTGGGACCTCTACACTCGGTGATGTCCGAGTTGATATTAACCCAAAAAGCAAAGCTACTCATGTCATGGATGCTACTCTATTTCGTAGCGATGAGCGGTTTGACTGGATAATCATTGACCCTTACTACGCCTTAGAGGACTATATAAAGGCTGGTCAAAAATATGTATCTGTCTATGATTTTATGAAGGTGGCCGACCAGCACCTCAAAACTAGAGGCCGCATGGCCGTACTTCATATACGCCCTCCAAGAAAACCTCGTGGTTATGTCCTTGAGCATCTTATCGCCATAAGTGTCGGCCCTGACAGGCAGATGAGGTGCTTCCAGATTTTCAGGAAGGAGGCTTGAGCCTTGATCCACCCTCAATATTGGTCGTTAATGTCGGTGTGGCGTAAGCTACGCTACGGGAGCAACGAGGTTGTTTGAGTTGGATAGCACTGAGCAGTTATGCCTCACAAAATGGGTGGAAAAGCAGGAACACATATGCGACGAATGCATTTGGCTAACCTTCCAGAAGTCACCTGCTGGGTATATATATGGTGTCTGTACCCGCGGCCCACCGTACCCAAACAAGTCGCCCGACGCACCCGCCTGTGGGAACTTCGAAGGCAATACGAAAGAGGAGGGCTGAGCCGTGAGCCGGCGAGCGGTTAACACGGAGCCAGAGGAGCTGCATTCCAGGCGCAAAACGCAGCGGTCCACGACCCACGTCCGCGTCAAGTGGCAGGTGAAGTTCGAGCTCGAGAGGTGGATGAGGAAGCACCGCGTGAAGACCTACTCGCAGGCGATCAGGAGGCTCCTGGAGGGATGATCGTGGGCAGGCGGGACTGCACAACTATCAAGATCGAGATATTGCGGGTGCTCTACCTGAAGGGCCAGGCGGGCATCTACTCGGGACAGCTCGGCTCCCTGGCGCGCGAGATCTGCACCAACCACAGGACGTTCACCAGGGCGCTCGAGGAGCTCGAGAGGAGCGACATGATCGCCTTCGACGCGATGCCTTTGGGCAGCACCACGGTGAGGGTTGCCAGGATCACCGAGGACGGGCGGCGGCTGGTGGCGAGCTCGCTTCAGCTGATGGACAAGCTCTGATACCTCTGGTAGCTACCATTTGCACCATCTCTTTCTTTTGCCATGAACCCGTCAATTATTCACAAGGTGAATAATGATGGGAAGGACTAAAGGAAACAGGTACAACCTTCTGGCGCTAGCGCTCCTGATCATTTTCGGGATCATCGCAATACCCGTCGTCTGGCCCGGCGCCCCCTGGAGGCTCAGTGTTGAGCAGCTCCCAGGGGGAGGCACTGGCACAGGCACAGGCGGCGAGGTGCTCACCAACACGCTGAACTTCGTGCTCCAGGACGCCCGGGCAGGATCCGGCATCGCTTCGAAGAGTATCTACGTATACGACGGCACCGAGCTTAAGGAATCTCTCACGACCGGCACGGGCGGTATTGTCGAGACTTCTCTTTCGTACCCATCGGGCAAGCAGCTCAACCTCAAGATCGATACCGGCGACCACGAGGTGTGGAAGCGCATCACCGTCCCGCAGCACAGCGCGGCGGCGGTCCAGGCTGGGACGCCTACCCAGGTCGTCGTGCAATCCACAATACTGTCCACGCTGACCGACGCCCTGATCTACGGCGCGGGCTCGACCATAGCTGACTCCGGCTCGTACAACAAGACCGCATCCGGCGCTACAATGGCGTTCACATACACGTGGACCGTCGGCACTGACGGCACAGGCGCGGTCCGCAGCGACCCAGACCCGATCTACGGCTACACCCCCAAGATAGTCTGCTACGTCATCCTCAGCGGCTATGACTACGCTGACGTCTCGGTCTCGGGTATGGACGGGATGTTCTCGAAGGGACTGACCAACGTCTACTACAAGGTTGTTGACCCAGCTCAAGTGTCGAAGAAGACACAAGGCACAGGCTACGCTTCAGAGAACGGCATCGTCATGGACGGCGTCGACGGCGTGACCTTCACAATGAACCTCGCGGGCTACGACGACAGCTCGGGCGCTTCGACTGTGCAGATCTACCTCTACGAGGCTTCAGACCCGACATACTACCTGACACAGGGCTCTTTCGGCGCTGACGCCACACAGATGGCTGAGACCACGTTCACTCTCGTGGACTGAGGTGGCAGCTGATGCGCCAGAAGGCTTCCCTTCTTTTTCTATTCTCAGGAGTGGCACTTATCGCAGTAGCTTTGTTTGCGTATCCTCTGCTCATTGACACTTATGCCTCCCTGACGGGACAGGGCTGCGTCAGGCTCACGATAGCCGGCGCCCTCGTCAAGGACGGGCAGGTAGTCCAGGAATGGGATTCCCCGGCTGGCCCGCTCGCGATCATGTTCGGCAACACCCGCATAGACGGCGTGAGCGGCGAGTACGAGCTCCACTTCACGCCGAGGTGGGACATCCGCGTCTCGAACGTCTCTGAGGACGCTTACACGGTCAAGGTCAGCGTAACTTCTGTGAGCCAAGCGTGGAAGGGCAAGGCGCTCCAGGACGTCGTCCCCTTCGGCGGGTCCGACGCTGCCCAGGCGACGAAGCCCAGGAACGACACTTCCGTGAGCCTGAGCTGCGCGAAGAGGATCTTCGGGTGCAACACGGTCGTCCTAGACCCGCCCCCAGCAGGCTCTAGCGCGGACTACACCATCACATACACGTGGAAGGCTGAGCTCTATTCAGGCTCCACCCTCGTGGACACGAAGACCGGGAGCGCCACGGCGAAGGCGACCTTCACCAACACGGTCAGCGGGACACTCAGCAGCATCTCGGTGACCGTCCAGCCGGCGCAGGTGTTTGTGCCATGGCCGGAGCCAGGGTGGTGAGGTGTCTGAAATGGCGGCAGTGAGAACGGGAATCATCGGGGCCTGCTTGATTCTGGCGTTCTTACTGTCGTCTGTCCTGCCGGCAGTTATGGCTAATCCTAGCTCGACCGTCGCGAGGGTCGATTCGTATTACATGTCTGGGGCAGATTTCGCGACTGGATATGGTGAGCAGCGGAAGATAGTACGATCTTCTGATGGAACTCTTTACACCGTTTACCATAAGGTATACTCCGATAAATATCAGATCTACATTGCTCAGAGTACGAATGATGGAGCTAATTGGTCAGGTGAGACGTTGCTGAGTACTTACAGCGGGATGGATTCATATCATCAATATATCCCTTCTATTGCCATAGATTCTAACGGTCATCTTCACGTTGTCTGGCAGGGGAAGGCCACTGGCTACTCCGACTATTATCAAATCTGGTACGTTAAGTATAACGGCACATGGCAGACTCCCGTAAGGATAAGTACATATACTGGGATGGATTCCGGCAATCAATGGTATCCGTTCATTGCCATAGATTCTAGCGATTGTGTGCATGTCGTCTGGGCTGGGCTCGCATCTGGATATAGCAACAACCAGATTTGGTACTCTAACTATACCGCTTCCTGGAGTACTCCTGAGAGAATAAGCACTGGTGACGGGATGAGCTCGTATGGCCAGCTGTATCCTTCATTGTCATCTACTTCCAATGACTATCTGCATGTTGTCTGGGAAGGGAAGGCTGCTGGATACGTTAGCTTCGATCAAATATGGTATGTCAATCGTACGTCATCTTGGAGCTCCCCTACTCGTATAAGTACATACGCTGGGATGGATTCCTACGGTCAATATATCCCTTCTATTGCAGTGGATTCTAACGATTATGTGCATGTCGCCTGGCATGGGAAGTCCACAGGGTACACGTCGAAGGAACAGGTTTGGTATGCAAAGTATTCCACAAGCTGGAGCTCCCCTACTCGTATAAGTACCTATTCTGGGATGGATTCATACGATCAATGGGGACCATCAATTGCTATTTCTTCTGGTAATCGTGTGCACGTAATCTGGTTTGGTAAGGCGACCAACTACGCAGATTACGACAAAATCTGGTATTCCAACTACACGGATGCGTGGAGCTTTCCAACTGTTCTTCAAACTGAAGGGGGTAGTGCATACCCTAACTTGCGATGGAGCCGATACCCAGAGAGTAACCAAGTCATCGATCGCCTCGATTACGTATACACTGACCTTTCAGAAAGCCCAAGCACGTATTATGTGAAATTTGATACGGCGTCTTGTGCGTATACCTCGCCTTCCGGCTGGGGTGGTGGCTGTGTGCCGGTTTCTCAGCCTTCGAACAACGCTTCCATTGCAAACGCTAGTGGGCAATCCATGGACATTTCGGCGTTATTAAGTGAATGGTTGGGCACCCTCACTGGAGTCCTGCCACCTACTCTCAAGCAACCCGTTATTTTCACAATCGTCGGCTTGCCGATACTGTTGCTGATACTGCTTTTAACAGGTGCCGGAGGGGTTGGACGGAGTGCCAGTAAGCGAAGGAAGAGCCACAGGGGGAGGCGGCGGCGAAAATGAGGAGTCGCTGCAGTTTTGGCAATAGACGCGCTATGGAGGGGCAACGGATGAGCTGGCGCACCATAGCATCCGCCCTGGCACTGTTATTACTGATAGCGCCCTACGCCATGCCAGGGGTGCGCTCGGACCCAAGCGGGGGCGGCAGATGGGACCCTGACACCGTCGGGGGCGGCCAGGACGGGGCGTTGACGGTTGACAGCGACACGACCATATCGGTAGTGGTCACTAGCGGCCATTCAAAGATTGGCGACGTCTGGTACACTGACAGTTTCGACTTCTCTTCCATCACAGTGAAGAGCGGCGCAACGCTGACGTTCGATATCACGGGCAACGACGGCGTCACGCTCACGATCAGGTGCAACGATACCTTCGCGATTGAGCAGGGCGGCACGGTGCTGTGGAAGGGTTCCGGCGAATGGTACTCTGCGTCCCACTTCCAGCTTATCGCACCCGTTATTCAGATAAACGGGACGTTCGATTACTCCCAGGATGGTTGGGATTCCCTGCAGCTGGACTTCACATTTAAGTCCTACTCGTTCTACGTCGGAGGTTCTGGCATCATCGACCTCAGAGGCGACCATGGCGCCGGAGGGATGGCAGGCTATGGCGCCATGGGTTCCGGCACTGAGAGCGACCCCTACATCGGTGGGGCGGGCGATGACGGCGGTCGTGGCGGCAACGGGCAGAATTTCATCGTGTACTGCCACCACGGCACTGTCGATGACGGCGGGAGGGTGCTCACAGACGGCGGATCGGGCGGAGGGGGTGGAGGCGGCTATTTCACGTATTGTGACACGCCTGACGGGTACGCTATCGGCGGGTCTGGCGGCAATGGTGGTGATGGCGGTGGTGCTGGGTCGGTCGCAATCTATTACATCGAAGACTTCAGTTGGGTAGAGAGCGCGTATTGGTCAAGCTGGGCAGGTTCTGGCGGCTACGGCGGCCATGGCGGAGCTGCTTGGTCGGCAGCTGACGAGAATCAGTACTTCCAAGCCGGCTATCCTCCAACAGATGGGACGAGCGGAACGGACTTGGCGGGCGGTGACGGGGGTGCGGGCGGAATCCTCGAATACTACGACGGCTCAGAGGTCCAGGCAGTATACGAGGAGCAGGCGGTAGGTGACCACGCTACTGCTGGGTCAAGGGGGACGGACGGAGCTGGCGGTTCCGACGGGTCGTATTCTAGCGAAGCGTGGGCAGATCCTCCCAACTGGGTGGAATATTACGTCTTCGCTGACGTCTTCCCAAGCGACGGGGGTTACCCTACGCCGTATCTGGGCTACAACTGGTACGATGATGGGGCGGAAGTCAGTCTCATAGCTGATCCGTTCGAGGGGTTCACTTTTGTGAACTTCACGATAAACGGCACGACAGAAGTCACCGAGAACCCCTACTCGTTCGTAATCCACGGCGACACCGAGTTCGTGGCATATTTCGAGGGCGAGAGCGAGATTATTTACTTCTACGGCATTTCGACGTTCACGGTCATCTCTATGTCGCCCATGCCATGGTGCACATGGGACGACAGGAGCGGGCAGCTGGTCATCAACCTTTCGCTCGGCGGTGACGTGACGGTCTATGATGCTAACAGCGCAGGGTTCAGGCTCCCGTGCACAGTCTGGTACGACGACGGATCAGGCTGGAAGCCCTACGACGTTTCATTCCCGTCGCCAACCCTGAACTTCGGCGACTGGGCTCTGGACCCGGTGGAACTCCAGTACAGATATTGCACGTTCATGACTTACTACGATCTGCCGCCAGGTCTAGTGATGTTCGACTTTGCGGATTCGGCAGGCGGAGGATCCGGCGGGGGCGGTGGCGGCGATATTGGGGGAGGCGGTGGTGGTAACGGGGGCGGTGGTAATGGCGGCTCTGTGCCAAGCACGGGCGGGCAACCCTCAGACGTTTCCGCATTGCTGGGCGAATGGCTGGGCAGCCTCGTGGGCGCCCTGCCACCATCATTGAGGCAGCCCGTCATTCTCATGATTGTCGGGCTCCCGTTTCTGCTGCTGATACTGCTGCTCATCGGAGCTGGCTCGGTTTTGAAGGGCTCAAGGAGGAAGCGGTGAAAATGAGGCGGCAATATATCGGCGTGGAAAATCCGCAGCTCAGGATGGACACCCTCGCTGCGTTCATGCTGTTTTTTGCGACGGTCATCGGGGCGTATGTCTACACGCAGTCGATAGACATCGACCCCGTGCTGGCGTCGAAGGCAGCCTTCATGCCTGTCCTCGCGTGGTCGGGCGTGATGGCGAGGGCACTATTCACGGGCTGGCAGACGGCGAGCCCGGTCGGGGGCAGCGACGTCGTCAAGGTTATGCTCGGTGGTTCGATAGCGTTCGCCGCGATCGTCGCCATCATGAGCGTCCCCAACGCGCTGAGCGCGACTGCTGTGGGCAACACAATCTTCTACGCTAACATGGGAATCATCGAGGAGGTCTTCTTCAACTACGCCCTCTTCGGCATAGTCGCCCTGGCGACGGCGTGGCGCGCCCCCGGCGCGTTCCTGGCGGTCGCGGCGGTCTTCCCGCTCTTCCACATAGGCGTGTACGGGTGGGACCCGACGTTCTTCGCCCTGGCGTTCATGGCGAGGATGGTCCTCTGCGCGGCGTACTACTTCACAGGGCACTTGAGCTCCGCTATCCTGGCACACGTGCTCTTCAACATCGTCGCAGCGCCAGGGTCAATCCTGGCATTCGGGGGTGCTCCGTGATGAGGCAGGGCGGGCCTAAAGTCCTCGGGTTTGCATTCTTGGCGGTTGCCATCTTCGTGGCAGCCGTGTTCTTCGTCCCGCAGTCGCCATTCAGCATCCTGCCCGCCTTTGAGGGGGTGAACGCCGGGGTGGAAGGTGTGACGATAGGCGGGCAGTTCTACCGGGTTGACTCCGCGTTGCCGCGGGGATATGTGTGGATGTCCTCGGACCCGCGGAACGCGGTGCTGAACAAGGACCTGAACTCAAACCCAGATGCCAGGGTTCGCTTCGAGGTGGGCAACCCCATAGCCACTTCGGACCTGCTCTCGCAGGGCAAGACTATTGACTATTGGGTCAAGGACGGCGACCAGTACGTCCACGTGAAGGGCGAGGTCGTGACTTACACTGTGCACCTCACGGTCAGCACTGCCATTACCGGTACCCAGTGGCCTGAAGTCTTCAGCGGCGAGAGGGTCTGGATCGGGCTCTCGTCCGTCACATGGGACAGGGCACTCCAGGAGCAGTCGCCCGTTTCCGGCAGATCTAGCCAGTACGGGCAGGCTTGGGAGGCGCCTTTAGCCGTCTACATCATCTCATACAAAATCAAGGACCCTGGCGACCACGGGCGCATAGACCCCGCGTATACCGGGAGGTTCATCACCCTGTACTCCTCGCCTTCCCAGTCCGGGACCGTGAGCGACCTGATGAGCCAGGACCTGAACGCCACGTTTGCCGGTGACTTGAGGCCTGATTCGAGGATGCAGCGCCAGGCGTACTTCTCGATCCTGCTTGAAGACTTTGGCATCACCACGCCGTACTCTGGGTGGTTCGGGAGCCAGGCTCCAGTAGTGGAGTACGAGATGAAGGTCTACGCCCTGCGCATCGGGAAGTTCACCTACACCAACCCGGATGACACGATCTTCGGCCCGAGGGACCCGGAGTCTTACGATCCATGGAAGTGGCTCAGGGACTGGTGGGACGGGGTGATGGATTGGTTCGCTTCGCCGGTGAACATGTTCGGGACGTTCCTGGTGCTGGGGATTGTCTTGGTGGTCGTGACTCTGATATTCCTAGTAGTTACGGGATTGCTAGGCCCGCTGAGGGCTTGGGCGTCTTCAAGGTCAAGGAGGAAGTCATGATATGAGAAATAAAGGGATAGGGATGCAGCTGATCGCCGCAGGCGTGCTGCTCGCAATCGTGGGCGTTTCGCTCGCGGCGATGGGGATTGCGGTACCTCTGAGTGCCATAAGCATACCCAACTACGCGTACGTGTCGAAGACATACGTCGTTCGCCAGGACGGGTGCTGGGCCCTGTACCAATCGATAAAGGATCCGCAGACGTCCGTCACGCCCGACAGCTTCACCAACAAGCTCCCCGTTCTGTGGGTCGGGGCGACAGAGGACGAAGCGAGGGCCAACCTGGCAAACACGTCGTGGGTGGCGAAATATGCTTCCTACGGCATAGGCGGCTCGATAATATACGAGGACTGCTGCTGCTACATCGTCAAGTACTACACCTGGCGCTTCGTCGAGAGCCCGCCGCCTGGCAACGGCACAGCTCCGCAGCCGAACGCGACGCTCCCGCCAGGATCCGGCACGCCAACCGAAGTGCCATCTGAGCTGAACTTAGTCACGATCGCCGGCGCTGCGGTCGCGGTGGCGGGAGGCATAACGTTGGCAGCCAACGCCTCGAGGAGGAGGCAGTGATGGGGCTCAGGCATTTTTTGCTGACGGTGCCGCTCGGGAGCCTGGTGATCACACTCCTGGTGATGTACCTCCTGCCTGCAATCCAGCGAGACGTGCAGTGGTACGAGCTGTACATCATGGTAGTGGCGGTGAACGCTGCCGTGACTGTCCTGGCGTACGTGCTGATGCCTGCGCGAAGAATGGGGCGGAGCCTATGATCGGGTGGCAGCCATGACGAACGACCTCACGAAGCCGATGGGCTTCATGATGGTGGCGGTGGCGGCGCCGGTCTACGCAGGGCTCTTCGTGGCGCTGCTCATGCCCCGCTACGCAGTCTACGCCCTAGCGTCCGGGCTCGTCCTGACGGTCGTGTCGATCTTCGCGATCGTGATGTGGACCGCGCTGAAGTTCCAGGGGTGGCAGAACGTCGGGCTCACGCTCCAGCACGCCGACGGGCTCGACGAGTACAGGGACGTCCTCTACACCGAGCCGCAGAGGGACCTGGGGCACGACGGGCAGCATTACCGCTACTCCGTCCGCGCGGTGGACGGCACCGAGTGGCTCTTCATGATGGACCACCCGATAGACGAGGTCATCCCGCGGTACGAGAAGGTGCCGGTCGGCGCGTTCATGCCCTCCATACCGACGCGGTTCATGACCGGCGTCCTCCTCCAGGAGGCGGAGGTGCAGCTCCACCCCGACGACGTGAAGCCCACGCTCGCCCAGAAGGTCCTCAGGCGGAAGCCCAAGGAAGCCAGGATAGTGAAGGACGTTTACGTCTACGGGACGCCAGCCGCGATCAAGCGGCGCAACGGCATCCCGCCAGGCGCCGACGGCGGCGGGATCAGCGTCCCGGACAAGGAGGCGGCGAAGGCGCTCTACGGGGCGTGGTTCGACACCGAGTACAACGAGCTGAAGGCTGAGCTCAATTCCGTGAGGCAGGACCTGAAGGACGCGATGGAAATGCTCGACAACAGGCTGCCGATAATGCTCCGCGTCAGGAAGGCCATGATCGAGGAGCGCCACACCGACTGGGGAAAAATCGCCAAGTGGGCTGCGGTGGCGGCCGTAGCCGTGTTCGCGGCATACGTCGTGGCGGTCGCCCTGGGGGTCCTGTGATGGCTGAAGAGAAATGGCGCCCGATAATCAGCCCCGCGAACGAGCTCGTGGGGCTGCTGCAGTTCCTGTACAAGCACCACGGGCACACGCTCCTCCTGGCGCTGGGGCAGGTGGTGGAGCTCGACCCGAGGCTGAAGTACGCGCTCATGAGCGGCGACCCCCAGCTCAGCCAGGCTGCCATACTGCTCCTGGCGACGTGCGTCAGCTCCTCGCCCTCGGCGCAGAAGATATTCATGTTCCTGCTGAAGACGTTCCCGGACGCGATGCAGCACTTCTCGGTATCGCTCCAGCAGCCCATCACGATGAAGCGCCCGATACAGGCGGGCGACGACATGGACACGAGGTGAGAGGATGGTATTCGTAACGACCAAGAAGGTGGTCTTCGAGAAGATGCAAGAGAGGGGGACCCTGTGCCTCACGGTGACGGGGCACACCGGGTCCGGGAAGAGCTCCTACGCGATAAAGACCCTGGCGCAGCTCCACGGCAAGCTGAGGGTGGAGGAGCTCCCAGACGGTGGGAAGGACCTGATCCTGGAGGAGCCGGACTGGGACGCGTGGAAGAGGTGGCTGGTCTTCAAGCCGGAGGACTTCCTCAAGCACCTCCAGGAGGCGGCTGCGGTGGACAGGCAGCTGCCGGCGCTCGTCTGGGACGACGCCGGGGCCTGGGCGAACAAGTACATGTGGTACACGCCGGTCGCGCAGAAGATCGCTTCCTGGCTCAACACCGCCAGGACCGCCTACGCCTGCATGATGTTCACCACGCCAGACGAGGAGGACCTCTTTGTGGCGATACGGAACTTCAAGGACCAGCACCTGGCGCCCGTGAGGAAGTACACGCAGGACGAGTGGAGGCGCGAGGTGAACGTCTACGAGAAGTGGAAGTCGCTGGACGGGAAGAAGCGGGGGGTGGTGCAGGTCTACACGGACAGGTTCAACTGCAGGCTCCCGGACGCGGTCTTCGAGGAGTACCGCAGGGTCAGGAAGGAGTACACCAAGATGCTGGTGGACGAGATCGAACGGAGCATGAACGAGCACGAGCTGAGGGAAAGGGAGCTGGGCGAGAGGGCGATCCGGCTCCTCAAAGCCAGGGGGTACACCGATGGCGGCGCGGAGGTATAAGGTGGTCCTGCGGCTCAGCCCGATGGACGCCAGCGTGGACGAGGCGGTCGCAAGGAGGCAGGTGCTGGCAGCGGTGCAGGAAAAGTTCCCGGGACTCTGCCCGAAGGTGGTGGTCAAGGATGCCTAACTACAAGTTCACCCGCAAGCTCATGACGACGAAGGAAGAGATGGAAGCCGCTATGGGAGGCATGCCGAGGTGGGCCAAGACGCTCACCGCGTTCCTTTACCTGTTCGGTTGCAGGGTGAGCGAGGCCATACAGCTCAAGAAAGAGGACTTTGAGATCTCGGAGGGCTACATCCAGGTCACCATACCGCTGCTGAAGAAGCGGAAGCTGAACGGGCCCTACGCGCCGATGCACGTCCTCAGGGTGAGCAGGAAGGCACCCTTCGCTGACGCGGTGGCAGAGTGGGTCGAATGCGCCAAGCCCGGCGGCAGGGTGTGGCCCAGGACGAGGGTCAGGGCATGGCAGGTCCTCAAGAGAGCTAAGAGCGACCTGAGCCCCCACGTCTTCCGACACGACCGCCTGAGCAAGCTGGCCCTGGCTGGGGCTGACGGGCCCGCGCTGATGGAGTGGGCAGGGTGGGCTGACCTCAGGCCTGCTGCGAACTACCTCCACATGGCGGGCAGGAAGGCAGCGCAGTTCTCTGACAAAGTCCAGTAGTCTTTTTTTCTTCAAACGGATTTTACAAAATTGCACGAATGTAAAAACAACAACGCCTGACCGTCGGCGAGGGCTTTTTCCATGAGACTGTGCGTCTATACACAAAATAAAAGGTGCGCCTTTATTACGGCAAAACCTTCAGCCCAGCCTTGTCGTATATGGCTTTGAGGTTCTCGAGCGAGTAGTCCGTGTAGTGCCTCGCCAGCACCGAGCGTGGGATCCTCCCCTGGAAGGCGTCGATGAACCTGTCCGGGACCCCCAGCCGGGCCATCTCGTTGGCGAACCAGAATCGGAGGACCTTGGGGGTGACGTGGGTCCCCGACCGCTCCGCGGCCTCCTTCCACGCCTTCTCGGTGAGCGAGATGAGGCGCCTCGGAGGGAAGCCTTCCTCACGCTTCTCAATAATGAGACCAAGGTTCAAAAGAATTCTAAGGTTGTTGTAGACGGTCTGCCTGTTCATTTCGCCAATTGATACGATATCCGACATTGTAAACTCTTTCTTCGAGCCGCGGTTTAGCACCATCAATATCTCTTGAGCCGGGCTTAGTAAGTTATCCATAATCTATCAAATAGGACTATATTTAATACGCTATTTTACCATTTTTAAGCTTACTGTCTATTTAATAGATGATGGATAATGCTTATATATCCATTCATTAGTATATATTGATTAGACAATAGATAAATGGTGAGGGTTGAATGACAAAAGTTGGAAAGCCAGGTTTCGACGGTCGGGAGGTCCTGATAAAGATCCCGAGCCAGCTCCTGGAGGAGGTGGACGAGCTCTGGCCCAGATCCCAGTGCACGTCCAGGAACGAGTTCATCCGGAGGGCCCTGTGGAGGGCGGTCCGGGACGCCAGGGCGCCGGCGGAGGTGCCCGCCGCTTGACCTTCGTCTACGTCCTAAGGAGCCGGGGCGGGGAGTCCTACGAGCTACGGAGGTGCGAGTCGAGGCACGGGAAGCCGATCACCCGCGACGAGGCTGAGGAGCTGATCTCGCTGCCGGGGACGGTCAGGGTGAGGCGGATCGCCTTCGACGACGGCTGGCTGAGCGAGATATACGAGCTGGGGAGGCAACCGGCGTGACGGGGGAAAGCGTTATGGGTCCTGCTGATCCCACCAAGCCAGGAAGCCCCCAAGGTATTTTTCCTTCGACTGCTAATGAGCTTTCCCATGAACCTCATGTTTCCACTGCATCGATTGGAAACGCTACTGATACTAATACTGATACTAATACTAAGGATGTATACGTATACAACGTATACAAAGAAGAAAACAAACTGGAAGCACTAGTGCACTCGCGTGTTCCACTGGAAATCAAGACCTGGCTAAGCGCTCTCTCTTCGCAAACCCAAGAGTCTGAGTCCACAATAATCAGGAAGCTCCTCATCGCAGCTTATCAGGGCAGTTCGGCTCCTAATTCCTACCAGGCTCCGATAATCATCCTCAACTACAACACCGCCAAGGCCGAGTCAAAACCCGTCGTCAACATCGGCGAGTACGTCGCCCTCAAGCAGCTCAACGACCTCCTGGCAGACTCTAGGAAGCTCAATGCCCGCGCCGATCGCGAG
>Ga0209381_1003682_pt1 | contig 15324 bp, 13 predicted proteins | sample DewCreD2012metaG_FD_184111 | JGI IMG/M metagenome (GOLD analysis project Ga0209381, IMG submission 184111) | Hot spring sediment bacterial and archeal communities from British Columbia, Canada, to study Microbial Dark Matter (Phase II) - Dewar... ...
TCGACGCCCCGATCTGCTCGTGCGTTTTGGCTACGGCCCCGAGATGCCGAAATCCTTCCGTCGGCCCGTGACCGATGTACTGTCCGCTGCGGGATAGTACACCGTCGCCTCAGCCCAGGTGCTTCTGACCCCTGCTCCGACAAGGATGCCACCTCGCATCGGGGCCGGATGATTGAGGATGAGAACTCCCGATGGTCAAAAACAGCCAAGCGGCAATTGGTAATGTTGAATGAAATGGGTAATGAGTCGGCCTGGGGAACGGGGTTGATCTTTGCGACAGGTTTGCGACACAACTTGCGACATCCGCATCGGGTAGGGTAATTGATATCGAGTGCATTTCGGCTACGTCAAAGGCGTCCCCTCTTCTGGGCGAAGTCCCAGACGAGGCGTTGTTTTTTTACTGCTGAGATTCGTACACCTATGCTTTTTTATCTGCGCACATCTGCGTCATCTGCGGAAGATCAGGATTTTCCGCAGATGACGCAGATAATCGCAGATTCAACAAATGCCGGCCGGCTTTGAGATTCTGTGATGAAATTGAACAGGGAGTCATTGAACCTAAAATCGGCAGTTGAACGCGGCTCTTTCGATCAAACCATGGACGAGATGGACGTTGTGGACCCAGTGGACTTCACCCGAAAGGGGATTGATTTTCTTGTCCATTTCGTCCACAAAGTCCACGACGTCCAGAGGATAGCACATAGAATCCGATCTTGACTGCCGAATCCCGGATGATAGCCTGCCGCTGGCCGCCGGTCAAATGTGTCGTATCGTGACGAATTGCGGGGCGAGCGGAAACGATAGGTGTTACGGGACACGTCGCCGTCGCGGCTGTCGCGCACAGGAAGCGCGCGTCCCGGAGGAGTCCCGGAGAGCGCGAAAGAGAACAAAGGGCGGGCGAACGAAAGCGCCCAAAAAACCAGAAAAAGTGGCGCGCCTGGCTGGACTCGAACCAGCGGCCCTCGGCTTAGAAGGCCGATGCTCTATCCACCTGAGCTACAGGCGCGCAGCTGCCACAGAGATTATCCCACATGGGCAGGCGGGCTGCAAAATACCGATCGGCTCATTTCAACAGCCGCCGATCATAGGTGAATAAAGCGTGGCAAGAAATTTACAGCCGGTTCCGGACGCGTTGCCACGAGCCGGTGATCAGGAAACTTTCGTCCATGTTGGCAATCATCCGCTCGAACTTTTTCATCGGCACGCCAAAGGACAGCGTGTCTTTGCGGACATAGGGGCGCGCGGAGATGTCGAACATGCCCAGCACGGCGCGGGGATGTTCCGATTGCGATTCCAGGTACGGATATCCCACAATTGCGCCGCATCCGGCGCAGAAGGGCGCAACAACGCCATTCGGCGAGGGTTCGTCGTAATTGGCCAGTGTGAAGAGGCCGGAAAGAATGTCCGGCGCGGCATCAAAGAAAACGGCCGTGGGATTATCGTCCGCTACCAATGTGTCCCAACGCTTGAAAACGGCATATCGCGCGGGCGCAATGAAGGCCGGCGCATTCCGGACAAATTCACGAACCAGATCCGGCGATTGTTTGTACCGTTCCCCTTCGAGTTTGCCCGGTATGCCGCAGGAGAGGAAATATTCGAAACCGGGCATGAGTTCCTGGCTGAATCCAAGGTAGCGTTTCCCGCCGGAACAACCGAGTGATTCGTATCCGAATGCAAGTGGTTCCCCCTTTCGAACGCCGGCCAATTGGGCCAGAAAACAGGTATGGCCATCGGGTTCGGAAGCGATAGGGATACCGCCCGGATTTTCCGTGTAGAAAAACGCGATCGGAAGCGGGGCATTCGGGAAATAGGATTCCCAGCGCCGGGTGAACAGGTCTCTCAATTCGACATCCATGAGTATGGCCTCCTTCTCTGCCGGTATCGCGAAACAGAATGCACACGCGCATCAGCCGTTGGAAACCATGGAAACCGTTTCGGCCGGCAGAACGCGGGCCAGTTCTTCGAGGGTGGTAAGTCCTTCACGAACGCACCGGGCACCATCGGCGGCAAGAGGAATCATGCCTCGCGCCAAAGCGGCTTCATGCACGGCGAAGGTACGGGGGCGCGACAAGATGAGATTGGCAATGACATCGTCCACCGTCAGCAGTTCGCCTATGGCGCTGCGCCCCCGGTATCCGATGCCCTGGCAAGCCTCGCAGCCGCGGCCGCACACCAACGGCACACCGGCATCGGCCAGTCCGAATCGCCTCGCCAACGCCGGATCGGGCGCACAGGCCGTGGCGCATGAAGGGCAATTGCGCCGCAGCAAACGCTGTGCAAGCACGCCCGTGATGGATGACGCGACCAGATACGGTTCGACGCCCATGTCGAGCAGGCGGGTAAACACGCCGGCCGCCGTGCCGCTGTGGATGGTGCTGATGACCAGATGGCCGGTCAGTCCGGCCTGGATGGCCACGCGGGCCGTTTCCAGATCGCGGATCTCGCCAATCATGATTACTTCCGGGTCCTGCCGCATCAGCGATCGGAGCGCGGCGTCAAACGTAAATCCCACATGGGGGTTTACCTCGGTTTGGGCTACTCGGCCCAAGCGGTATTCGACCGGATCTTCGATTGTCACGACGTGGGCGGCCGTCGTGCGTGCATTGATGATTTCCTTGAGCAACGCATAGATGGTCGTCGTCTTGCCGCTCGAAGCAGGGCCGGTCAGCAACAGGGTTCCCTGGGGTCGCCCGACAATGACGCGCAAGGCCGCAACCACTTCCGCGCGAAACCCCAGGGCTTCGAGGGAGAACAGCGAGGGATCGGCATCGAGCACGCGGATCACAATCTTTTCGCCATAGACGGTCGGGAACGTGGATACGCGCATCGCCTTGCCGCAGGCGGTGGCTTCCGGGTCAATGCGCCCGTCTTGCGGCATGTCTTTTTGATAGGTCAGCATCCGGGCAACGACTTTCACGCGTCCCAGGATTTTTGGATAATGCTGAATGGGCAGGCGGGCGGCTTCGTGAAGCAATCCGTCAATGCGATACCGGACGGATAGACAGTCTTCCCACGGTTCGAGATGGATGTCACTGGCGCGATTGTCAATCGCATGGCGTAAAACGACATCCACTGCGCGGATGGCGTCTTCATCGCTGCTACCCAGCAACGATCGCAGGCTGCCTTCAATGGCGCGCAAAGGGGCCGGGATGGAAGGGGATGGTTCTTTTGTCATAAAAGGATTCCGTACAAACTACCGCACCAACATGGGCAACGAGAAAACAGCGGAAAAAATGCCCGAATACAGCCAAAAGACCAACGTGCCCAGCACGCACACCGCGGCCGGCGCCGCAATATCGAGGAAAATGTGCGCGGTTTTGACGGCATCGTCCCGGTACAAATCGGAAACACGGCCAAGGATATCCGGAAGGGATCCTGCATTTTCGCCCAATGCAATCAACCCCAGAAAAGAATCCGGCAACACGCGCGATTCGGCGCTCAGTGCGGTTTTGAGGGAAACGCCCTGTTCGATGCGTTTTTTGACCCGGGCCAAGGCCTCGCGGTACGCGGGATTGATATCCAATTGCGCCGCATTTTCAAGCGCGGTGTCAAGCGGCGTTCCGATGGACAACAAGTCCCGAAGCACCGAGGCGACGTGCGAGAGATCGCGCCGGGACACTATGTACCGCACGAATGGAATACGAAGACTCAGCCGTCCGACAAAGCGCTGCAGGGCCGTCCGGCGATTGGAAAGAAACGGCAGGTTCCGCCAAAGCGCTACGGCTATTACCAACGCCGCCGCCAAAAAGGCATAGGCTTCCCAGCGGTTCAAATAATGGGAAACGCCCAGCAAGGTTTGGGTGACAAAGGGAAGGGATTGGCCGAATCCCCCGAAAATGGCGCCGAATTGCGGCACGACGAACAGGCACAGCTGCACCGCGAGAAACAATTCGATAAAAAAAACGATCCCGATATAGAGCGCGTAATTGCGCAACTTGTCGCTGAACGCCGAGAGTTGCACAAGGCCGTCTTCAATCCGGGCAAAGGCCTGTTCCAACTGGCCGCTCTTTTCTCCGTTGCGGACTAGTTCTACATAGTAATCCGGGAAGAAATCGGTGCGGCGTCCGAGCGCATCCGACAGGGACAAACCCGCGACGATATCCTGCCGGACGGCCAGCAGCACATCGCGCAGCGCGGGACTCGGCGCCTCGGATGCCAGCGCCAGCAGGCCGCCCGGCAATGGCGCGTTGGCGCGGATCAACTCCGCGATTTGCGCGGTCAAAATCAGCAGATCATTGCGCCACTTCGATGCGCGGACGTAGGTTCGTTTTTTCTTCTGTTTGATGGCTTCCATGCGATCCGCCCTCTATGCGACCAAGGCGCTGAGATTCAAGACCGGCAAAAACATGGCAATGACTACGAACGCGATGAGCAAGCCCATCGCCACCGTCAACGCCGGGCCGGCCATGGTCAACAACAGACGCGTCCGGCGCGTTACTTCGCGTTCGTAAGATTCCGCAAGACTCAGAAGGGCGTCCGGCGCCCGTCCATGCTCTTCGGCATTGCCCAATATCCAGAGATAACTCCTTCGGAACCGGCGGGTGCCGGCCAATGCGGACACGAGCCGTTCGCCGTGCGAAACCAACAACGCGGCGCCCATGCCCGCCCCGCGGAACGACGGGCTGCCCGTGGCGGCGGCGGCCAGAATGATGCTTTCCGGAGCCTGGGCCTGGTTGCTCAGCAGCATCCCCAGGCACCGGGTGAATCGCTCGACCAGCGAGGTGGCGTAGATCGTGCGGAAAAACGGGATGCGCAACTTGATCCGGTCCGCAATCCGGGCGCCCCACTCCGTCGTGCGGGCAATACGCACAAAAAGCCAGAGGACCATCAGGGCCAATCCCGCATACAACAATTCCGCCGGGGATGCTTGCATGAACCGATCGCCAAGAGCTCCGAAGAAATGGCCGATCGCGAACGCGGCCCGTGTCGGCCACGGCAGCTGGCGTCCGAACGTTGAATAAATATTTTCAAAGTTGGGAAGAATGACGATACTGAAAATGGTCAGCATCGTCACGACGGCGATAATGAGAAAGAGCGGATAGGCAATAACCTCTTCAAGGCGGCTGCGGACCTCCACCTGCCGGTTGGCATACGTTACCAACTGGCCCAGCACGCCCGACAGATTGCCGGTGCGCTCGCCGGCGCGAATCAGGCTCAGATACACCTGCGAAAAGGCTTCCGGATGCGATTTGAGGGCTTCTTCGAGCGTGGCGCCGGATTCGAGGCGTTTTTGGATGTCGGCAATGACGCGCCGCACGCGACGGCTACGAACGTCTTTGCCCAGTTCCTTGAGCGCGGGCGAAATGGGCAGACCGCTCTGCGTAATCGTCAGCAATTGCTCCGTAAGAAACGCGATATCCTTGGCCCTCAACGCGGTGGCGCGTTCAGACAGGGCCACGGATGGCGGTTGATCGCGATCGACCAGGTTCGAGATGGCAATTCCCCGTTCCGTCAACACGACGGAAGCCTGATGCGACGATTCTGCCTCCAGGGATCCCACTACGGTCTTTCCTTCATTGTCCGTGCCGCTGTATTCGAATACCGGCATATGGTCACCTCGTCTCCGCCCGTCAGGGCGCCAGTTCTCTCCATGCCACACGCGCCAATAGGCGCGGCTCTCCTTCGCCTGCCCGGTAAATGGCCTCGACCCTTCGCTCGGTCGCCTGGCATCGGGCCGCCGCGTATAATCCATACAAACCCGTCTCTTCCATGCCATCCACCATGCCGTCGCCGTTATTGTCGAGGCCGTCCGACGCCCAATCGAGCGCCACGACCCAGTAGTCCGCAGAGCCATCGGGCGTCTTTACCGGCGTCACGCCGGTTTCGTCGAACGCGGGAAGCGCGAGACCGCCCGGCATCCCCGCATTCGGCACGGCCACTTTTCCATTGGATAAACCAGCCCATTGCCCGACCCCGATACAGCCGGTCCGGCCCGCCTCCAATTCGGCAACACTTCGCGATAGCGCAAATTCCACGGCGTTCAATGCCCCGTTCGCCTGAACGAATGTGTCCGACTGACGCACGTCACTCTTGAGGCGCACGGCCACGGTATTCAAAATGACCAGCGCCGCGGCTATGAACAACAACGCCAGCAGCATCGCCATGCCCGCGTTCGGATTTTCCATACGGCGTTTCATAATCAATTCCTCGGTATGACGTCCTGGCTCAGCGTGGCCGTAAACCAATGTCCGCGCGTGTCGGGAAACTGGGTATCAATCGTCACGCGAACGGCCTTTCCCACAGCCTCGAACCAGATGCCGCGGTCCAGGCGCTTGTTGCCGTTCAGATCCTCGCCGTCATCCAGCGCACCGTTTCCATTGGCGTCTTCGTTGGGCGTAAGGCCATTGCATAAAACGCGCATGGCGTCGCCTTTGAGCAGCAACAACTGGTTGGAGACGACGCCATCCCCGTTTTCATCGCCATTTTCACGGCGGATATTGCGTACATCGGACAATTCCACCGTGCCGTTTTTAGCCAGCGCGACACCGTTACCGTCCGTATCGGTTACAATCTGAAATGAAAGCGATGGACCCGGCAGAGGCGTCAAGGTGGCGGCGGCGGCGCCCGCAATTTCACGCACGGTTCGGAGAAGCGCCTTTCCGGCCTCTTCCTGGGCTTGAATTGAGGCTTCCTGTGATTCGGCTACGCGTTGCACGCCGATGGCAAGGCCAAACAACGATCCGGTCGCAACCACCAACAACGATATCGCGAAGAGAAGTTCAATCAATGAGAAACCGTCGCGTCGCATGGCTACCTCGTTATCAGTATGGAGCCGGAAACCACATGCGAATGCCCTTTGGCGTCCAATCGCGTCACCCTTGCCCGCACTTCAAGCGGGCGCGGCAACGGTTCGGCAAGGGATTGCCCGGCCACCGGCAAACGAATCGGTTCACCTTTTGCGTCCACGCATTCGACAACCACCGTTTCCAACGCACTGGAGGACGGCGGCATAAACGCAAGCGCCTCGTCATATGAAAGCGTACGCAACTGCTCAAGTACTCCGGCGAGACGGCTGGACGCAATCCGCCGGTTATCCGAAATGGACCCCAAATCACTCAGACTGATAATGGAACCGAAAATCATGCTGAGCGTAAGCGCCATGATTCCGGTTGCGAACATGACTTCGATCAATGCCACACCGGCGCTGGCATGTAGACTGCGGCGATTGATATGCATTGCGTCACTTCCCTCCAACTGCCTCATCGGCGCTAATCTACACGCTTCGCCGTAATTTGTCAAACGAAAAATTCCTCTGGCGGAAATCCCATCCACGATCCAAAGCCGTATTCCGATGATCCAAAGCCGTATTCCGATTGGCCGGGCCGCTGCCCTGCCGAATCGGAATTCGGCGATACAGACCCGCGCTTGGACCCTGACCCTAATCGTGATAAAATAAAAAGAAGGAACGATTCGACATGAACGCCGCACAGCGCGGCAGCGGGAGGAGCGGTAATGGCAACCAGAAAGTTGAACATCGGATTGATCGGCTATGGGTTCATGGGACGGGCGCATTCAAATGCGTACCGCAAGGTAAACCAGTTTTTCACGCTGGATTATCAGCCGGTCCTGAAGGCGGCTTGTGCCCGCAAGGCGGACAAGATCAACGCCTTTGCGGCCAATTGGGGCTGGGAAAGCGTCGAAACGGACTGGCGAAAACTGATTGAACGCAAGGACATTGACGTCATAGACATCGGCAGTCCGAACAACACACACAAAGATATCGCCATCGCGGCGGCACAGGCCGGGAAGATGGTCCTGTGTGAGAAACCGCTCGCGATGGATGCCGCCGAAGGCCTCGCGATGACCGAAGCCATCGAAAAGGCGGGCGTGGCGAATATGGTGTGGTTCAATTACCGCCGGGTGCCGGCGATTTCCCTTGCGAAACAATTGATTGACGAGGGCCGGATCGGGCGTGTATTCCATTACCGCGCGAAATATCTCCAGGACTGGACGATCAGCCCCGACTTGCCGCAGGGCGGCGCGGGCCTGTGGCGGCTCGACATTGACGTGGCGGGCAGCGGCGTCACGGGCGACTTGCTGGCGCATTCGATCGACACGGCCATCTGGCTTATCGGTGGCGTGGACAAGGTCTCGGCGATGACGGAGACGTTTATCAAGGAACGGGCTTTGCAGGATGATCCAAACGTGCGCAAACCGGTCGGCATTGACGATGCCTGCGCATTCCTCGCCCGTTTTAACAATGGAGCGCTGGCAACCTTTGAATCAACCCGGTATGCCCGTGGGCGCAAGAATCAGAATACGTTCGAGGTCAACGGCGACAAAGGTTCGATTTATTTCGACCTCGAAGACGCGCATCAACTCCAATATTACGATCATGGCGACGACTCGCATGTCCACGGCTGGCGGACGATACTGGTAACCGACGCCGATCATCCGTACATGAAGCATTGGTGGGTACCGGGATGCGTCATCGGATACGAACACACCTTTATCAACGCGCTGGCCGATTTTCTAAAGGGACTCGAAACAGGCGTGCCGGCACGGCCGAATTTCCGCGATGCGCTCGAAACGCAATACGTGTGCGACGCCGTGTTGAAATCGGCCAAGACGGGCCTCTGGGAAAAGGTAGCCGTAAAAGGATAGAATGTACGATAAAGGAAAACACATCCGCGCTGTAACGCAGTCAAGGAGGTAAAGGATGTTAAGTCGTAGGAGTTTTTTGAAGACCGCCGTTGCGGCAGCGCCGCTGATCCTGTCGCCAAAAGCGCTTGGGCGCACCGGCGCCGGGGCCAACGAAACCGTGAACATTGGACTGATTGGCCTTGGCGGTCGTTGCCGCCACTTGGCGGAAACCTGTGCCCGCATTCCCAATATGCGGATTGCGGCGATTTGCGACTGCTTCAAGCCGCGGGTGGACAAGTTTCTCGAACTTCAGCCGGATGGGCAGAAGTGGAATCCCTATACCGATTTCCGGCGCATGATCGAACGCGAGAAACTCGACGGCGTCATGGTTATCACGACGACCCATGCTCGCGCGTGGGTAACGTGCCACGCGATGGCGATGGGCATGGATGTCTATATTGAAAAGCCGATGTGCCTGACCATCGCCGAAGGCCGCGAGATGGTCAAATGCGCCCGAAAATTCAAGCGCGTCACCCAGGTCGGCACGCAGCAGCGTTCGATGCCGCTCAACAATTGGGCCAGCGACCTCGTCAAGAACGGCGTTATCGGAAAGGTCACAAGCGTGCTTGCGCCGAATTTCGTCTGTCCGTCGCGCTGGACGCCGAAAGAGGGCGAAGAAATGCCCGCAGGCGGCTGCGATGACTGGTGGGAGACGTGGACCAATCAGGCCGAATACCGGCCCTATCGCCGGGAACTGCACGAGGGCTGGGCTCGATGGTGGGACTACGATGGCGGTGGCATTTCGTTCGGCGTTACCGGCTGGGGAACGCATAGTTATGATCAAGTGCAGCGGGGTTTGGGAACCGACAAAACCGGCCCGATCGAAGTGGTCCTGGAAGAACCCATCACCACGGGGCCTTGCGGCAAATTCGAGAACCGCGAAGCAGGACCGGAGGAAACCGGCTCGAATTTCTATCACATGGTCCGAAACCTTTCCGGAGCACGCGCAAAGGTTCGCATGAAATTCGCGAACGGCACACAACTTTTATGCCATCTTGATGCCGACAACGGTCCCGGACTGGGCTGTGTCTTTATCGGCGAAAAGGGCCGGATTGAAATCAACCGGGACCGCATCGCCTCCGATCCGAAAGACATCATTCTGAAGGCGGACCGGCCCGAACCGCTCAAGGTCATGGAAAGCCAGCCGCATGTCGAAAACTGGGTCGAATGTATCAAGACGCGCGAGACCTGCACCGCCGACATCGAATACGGCCAGCGCAGTTCGACATTGTGTTATCTTGTCAATATTGCGCGCGACCTCGGACGCGTCGGCGAAACGTTGAAGTGGAATCCGAAATCGGAACGGTTCACAAACTGCGCCGAAGGAAACGCCATGCTTTCAAGACCACGCCGTAAGGGATATGAACTGCCCAAGCATTCATAATCGCCCGAAAGACGGTCCGCATGGGCCTGAACTTTATTACCCAATACAGTAAACCGGTGTCTGTCATGCGGTTGCCCGGATCGGACGGCCGGATGTAGGTACGGAAATGTTCAACAGGGGAAGGGCGCCCATCATCCCGGACGGCTTGGCGTCCCTTCCGCCGTGAAAATCGCTATCGGGAGAACAAGTCATGGCACAATTGGGTTTTGGGATTATCGGTTGTGGAAACATCGGGCCGGTTCATGCCGAAGCGTTGTCGCAGGTGCGTGGCGCGAAATTGGTGGCCGTATCGGACGTGGTTGAGCACAGTGCGCGAAATCTCGCGGAAAAATATGGCGCGTCCTGGTACACGGATTACCGCAGACTGCTCGAACGCAAGGATGTGGACGCCGTATGCCTTTGTGTGCCCAGCGGCGTGCGGGGCGCAATGGGTGAAATCTGCGCGGCGGCCGGCAAGCACATCCTGGCGGAAAAACCTCTGGAAATCAACACGCGGAAAATTGACCGGCTGATCCAAGCCGCCGCCAAATCCGGGGTCAAGTTGGGCTGCGTATTTCAAAGCCGTTTCGCGGAAGGTGCGCAGCGGATCCGTTCGGCGATCGAACAAGGCCGTTTCGGACGGCTGGTGCTGGGCGATGCCTATATCAAATGGTACCGATCGCAGGAATATTACGACAGCAGCCAATGGCGCGGCACGTGGAAACTCGACGGCGGCGGTGCGCTCATCAACCAGGGTATTCACCAGGTGGATCTGCTTCTCTGGTTCATGGGGCCGGCCAAATGGGTCCGCGCCGAATCGCGCATCCTCGCGCACGACCGCATCGAAGTCGAGGATCTGGCCTGTGCGACCATCCAATTTGAAAACGGCGCTCTGGGCGTCATCGAAGCGAGCACGGCCATTTGGCCCGGTCATCCCGCCAAGGTTGAAATTCACGGATCCGAAGGCAGCGCCGTACTCGAAGACGGCGAATTGCGGTTCTGGCAATTCAAAAAAGAAACCAAAGCCGATGCGCGTCTTCGCGCTACGCTCGGCGGCGAATCCGCACTCGGTTCGGGCGCGGGCGATCCGTTGAGCCATCTGAAATGCGAAGGCCACCGGCGCCAGATACAGGATTTCGTCGAGGCCATCCGGAAAGACCGTACGCCTTTCGTGGACGGTTCCGAGGGGCGCCGGTCGGTCGCGTTGATCGAAGCGATTTACAAGTCCGCCGCAACGGGAAAAACAATCCACTTCTAGCCGACTCGGATTGAAAAAAACGCGGCTGTCATTCTTAGTCGGCGGACCGGCAATAATCACGTGCAGAATAATGGCGTGCAAACGATCCGAAACGTGCGGTACAATCAAACCGCCCGCGGAGGGTTAGGATAATTGGCAATCCACCGGTCTTGAAAACCGGCGCCTTCGGGCTTGAGGGTTCGAGTCCCTCACCCTCCGCCATCCTGCATTGACAACATGATGATTACAGCCCGGTGATTGGGCCTATTTACGGCATGCCCGCGGCCCATTGGCGTCAGCGGACGGCCGATCGCCAGAATATGACTCCTTACGCGGACCTTCACTTGCACACCAACCATTCGGACGGTTCCGACCGCCCGGGACGTGTGGTCGAACGCGCGGCGGCCATGGGGTTTTCCGCCGTGGCTATCGCGGATCACGACACGGTAACGGGTGTGCCCGAAGCACACAACCGGGCGCATGCGCTTGGAATGGCGTTCTTGACGGGCGTGGAAATCAGCGCCTCGTTCGGACACGTCGAAGTGCATGTGCTGGGGCTTGGTCTCGCGATCGAGAATGTGGACTTGCGCGAGGGGCTCGAAGCCCAGCGCGAGGCGCGATCGCGGCGGATCGATCAAATTATTGACGAATTGAAGCGTTGTGGGATCGAAATTTCACGCGACGAGATAGAAGCGCCATTGGCCGGCGGCGGCGCCTTGGGGCGCGTTCATATTGCGCGCGCGCTGAAAGATCGCGGGATCACTAAAACGGTGCAGGAGGGTTTCGACCGGTACATTCGCAGCGGGCGGAAAGCCTTTGTGCCAAAGGCGGCGATGCCTTGTTCTGAGGCGATCGACCTGATCCACAGGGCCGGCGGCCTTGCATTTCTGGCCCATCCGGGGGTCGGAAGCGCCGTCCCCAAACTGATCTCTCGGCTGCTCAAAATGCCCTTTGACGGTCTTGAAGCGTTTCATACCAAGCACACGCCCGCACAGACAAAAGTTCTCTTGCAGTTAGCGGAAGAACACGGCTTGCTGGTTTCGGGCGGATCGGACTGCCATGGCACCGCCACCAAGAAAGAATCGGACATGGGCACGGTCCGGCTGCCGATGGAATACTTCGAACAAATCCTGAAAGCGCTTGCGCGAAATCAGGCGTGCAAAGGATGATTCGATTCCTCGGCCATGCGCTTCGCAAGAATGGGAGGGCATCCGGCGCAACCGTTTTCACGATGCGGCACCGATTTCGGAATGAAATGCGGAAGGTCCGGATCGCCAATGACGGAATTCAGCGGCCGCTCCATGATATGGCCGAGCCGGTACTGGTCGTTGCCGAGCACGAGACCGCATGTGTAGAGATTTCCATCCGGCGCCACAAAGACCAGACTGTCGGGCATTTCGCAGGGTGGCTCATGATCTTCCGCGCACACGTCCGCAATGCGGACCCGGATATGCTCATGCTCCAAGGCGGCCAGTTTTCCGTACGCCTCGCTGTTCACGAACAGCCACGTATGCGCACGATCCAATCGTTTGAGTGCTTCAATTTCCTTGGGGCCTATCTCGGCGCAGCGCGCATGAATGCCCACATCCAGTCCGTGAATCCGTTGCGCCCAATCGCAGATGGTCCAAAGGCTGGGATTCTCCTGAAGAGCATCCCCGGTACAGATGACGATACAGCACACGCCCAACGACGCCGCCTCATCAATCACGTTGAGCCAGTCTTCGACATTGAGAACACCATCGGAAGTCCCCGGCGGCGCATCCGTTGTCCGGTCGGCAATATTCATCCAGAGAAAACGTATGCTGGCCTCGATGGTATTTTCCCCGGTCGAATAGGCGGCGCACTTGTTTATCTCTTTCCAGACGGTCCGGGGAAGTTCAAAATAGTCCTTTGTCGCTCCCGTATCCGGTGATTTGGCTTTTTGTGTCATAAGCCCGACTCTGCTTTCCCTTCCAGTGATGCCAGTTTCCAATTGATTGCCCGAATGGCGGGGTACAACGACCGATAAGCCGCAAACAATTCTTCATACACGGCGTTTCGTTTCGGGTGGGGTTCAAATACGTCCCGAATTTTCACCACACGAGCCGCCATGGCCCGCAGGTCATCCACGATGCCCGCGGCTTTGCCGCCCAACATCGCCACGCCCAGCGACGCGGCTTCCGATGCTTCCAATACCGCCACCGGAATTCCCATGATATCCGCCTTACGCTGCACCCAAATACGGCTTTTCGCGCCGCCGCCAATGGCGCGAAGCCGTTGAATCCTCACGCCTGCCGATCGTAACAATTCCAAATTCAATTTCATTTCATAGACCACGCCGGAAAGAATGGCGCTCACGATCGCCGGCTTGCCGGTGTTGAGCGTCAACCCCAGAATGGCGCCGCGCCCCATGGGATCAAAATGCGGGGTGCCGGTCATCGTAAAATGCGGCAGAACAAGAAGATGTTCGGGTTCCTGCGGAACGGATTCGCAGATGATGTCGTAAACATCCCGGCCGGTTTCCTCCGCCAGGATCCGTTCAGATTCCGCCAGCGTGTCGCGATACCATTTCAAGAGCGAGCCGCCGGTAAAATTGAAGCCCAGGCTCGCGTAAAGGCCCGGCACACAACTGGGATAACAGCAGACATTGCCTTCCAGCGCCTCTTCGGTTAGGGAAAAACGGTCGAATAGGGCGCAGATACACTCGACCGTCCCCGTGGCATACATCGCTTCACCGCTTTCGAGAATGCCCGCGCCCAAGGCGCCGGCAGGTTGATCGTGGCCGCCGGCCGCGACGACGATTCCATGGGGAAGGCCAATCGCATCAGCCACGGAATCCGGAATCGTTCCGACCACGGACCCCGACGGCGCGGTGCGCGCAAACAACGAACGGTCAAGTCCCGCAAGGCCCAACAGTTCATCCGACCAGTCGCCGGCATGGATATCGAAGGCCATGGTGCGCGCCGCGAGCGGAAAACTCATCACGGGATCCAGACCCAGACGGACATGGACAAAATCCTCGTAACAAAGAAATTTCCACGTCTTGGCGAAGATTTCGGGACAGTTCTCCCTGAACCACATCACTTTGTTGATCGTGTACATGCCGTGCAGCGGCATACCCGAAATCCGCGCCAGTTCATAACGGGACTTGCGCTCAAGCCACCACGCGGGCATATGGGCCGTACGCCCGTCGAACGTGATCAGACTGTTCGCCAGACAGCGGCCGTCGCGTGAAACGGGATGGCATGCTTCACCTTGGCAGGAAATGGCCAGAGATTGAATCGGATCATGGCGTGTCGCACGGGCAATTTCCGCCAGAACGGCCTTTACGCACGTCCAAACCCGTTCGGGATCGAGTTCCTGCCAGCCCGGCCGGGGGGATATCAGCGGATATTCCCGATATGCCGACGCCACAATACGCCCGTCAAGATCAAAAGCGACGCCCTTGGTTCCCGTGGTGCCGACATCCAGCCCTAAAAGACTCATTACACAACCTCCACCCAATACGACTGTTTATTGTGACAAAGCGAAGAGATCCTGTCAACTTGATTTCACCGTGAAGCACTCCCGCGAAATGACGCGATCGGGCGAAAAACCAGGACGGACTCGCTTATCGGCTGTTTGAACGCTGGATTCGGCAGTCCCAATCGGATGACCCGTTCCAATTTGGGGACGACGTGGACACAGCGGACTTCACACGAAAGATTGGTTTTCTTGTCCACTTCGTCCACGGCTTTCGCACAGGACTCGGTGAAGTGATCCCCAAAAACTGGACAGTTATCATGGTGTGTTATTACAGGTTAAGGATGTCCAGCGAGGAGGATCGGCATGAAGCAAGAGCGAAGGCAGCATAGCGCGGAAACGAAGGCAAAGGCGGCATTGGATGCGTTGCGGGGCCTGCGGACGGTAAACGAGATCGCCAGCGAGTACGGCGTGCATCCGAACCAGGTGACGCAGTGGAAGAAACAGGCGGTGACTGGATTGTCGGAGATCTTCTCCAACGGACGCGCACGGCAAGAACAAGCGGAGTCGGACTTGCGCGACCGGCTGTATGAGGAGATCGGCCGGTTGAAATTCGAGTTGGACTGGCTCAAAAAAAAAC
>Ga0209381_1003685_pt1 | contig 15305 bp, 9 predicted proteins | sample DewCreD2012metaG_FD_184111 | JGI IMG/M metagenome (GOLD analysis project Ga0209381, IMG submission 184111) | Hot spring sediment bacterial and archeal communities from British Columbia, Canada, to study Microbial Dark Matter (Phase II) - Dewar... ...
TCGGGTTCGAAGTTACCAACGCCACCAACAGCGGCATTATTAGCTGGGCCCCCTACAACCGCTTCTTGTTCAACCATGTCTATGGCATCCGGGCCCAGTGCGACTCCAATGGCGGGGCCGGGGTAAACATGAGCTCGCCCGACTCCTCGGACGGGGTGATGCTGGGCAACTTAGTACACGATATTGGCGACCTCTCGGCAGGTTCCTGCACCCGCATCCACGGCATCTATCAGGGTGCGCCCCGCGGCCTGGTACAGAACAACATCACCTACCGGGCCAGGGGCTTTGGCATCACCTCCTGGCACGCCGCGACCTCCGTGACCATCAGCAACAATCTTTCCTTCGGCAACTTATTTGGTGGCATCTCGGTGGGCTCAGGCGACAACACCCGCGGCAACCGGGCCGAAAACTTCCTGGTAGCCAACAACATTGTGGTAGGCAACCCCCGCGGCATCAGCGAGGAGGGCAACACCGGGGTGAATCGCTTTGTGAACAACCTGGTCTGGAACAACACCACCAACTGGCGCCTGCAAACCAGCACCCAGCAGGGCAGCCTGAGCCTCGACCCTGGTTTTGTAAACTTCCAGCCCGACGGCAGCGGCAACTACACCCTGCAAAGTAGCAGCCCAGCTATTGACAAAGGCATTACCGAGCGGGCCCCAGCCATAGACTTCCAGGCCAAGCCCCGCTTCCAGGGCAGCGCCCCCGACCTGGGCCCCTTCGAGGTGCGCTAGGGTTGGCGGCCAGCCTCCCGCAGGCGCACGACCCTGGCCTCCGACGGCACCCCCCGGCCATCCAGCACATAAAGCTGGTAAAAGCCGGGGGTAGCCAGGTTGGGGCTGGCTGGCGCGGTCACCTGGAGGGAATTGGGGCCAGTGCGCGTAAAGTTTAGCTCGACAAAACGCTGGCCCATGTTGAAGGCATGGGTTACCGCTCCGAAAGCTACCAAAGTCACCCGCTCCACCACCGTGGCGGGTACGTCGGTGGTTAGGGCAAAGCTCTCGCCGTAGCTAATGCGATCCGGCGCGCTCTGCACCACCGGACGGCTGGCAAGGCTGCCATCGGCATTGTGCAGGTAGGGCGGGTAGTAGATCTCGGCGTTGAGCTGGTTGACCTTCTGCGCGTTGCCCTTGGTTTTGTCACATTCTGGCGCACTTGCCGGGTCATCTCCTCCAGTGGCCCCGCCGCCCATGGTGATGATAGTGCCATCTAGCAGCAGCAACGCGGTGGAGTGGTAGGTGCGAGGGCACTGGGCCTCGGCGGCGCGCTTGAAGGTCTCGGTGAGGGGTGACCAGATCTCGCTCTCGTACACCGCTGTTGCGTTGCTAAACTGGATACCATCCTCATTCCCGCCGTTTACAAAGATGCGCCCATCCGGCATAAGGGTAGCGTTGACATGCGTGCGTTTGTAGGCCATGGGGGCTACGTTACGCACCGAAATGCTCTGATTATTGGGGTTCAGTTCGATTACCTGGGCAGAGTTCTCTCCTCGGCTTATACCAGGAGGGTTGCTTTTTTGAACATCACCCCCGCCCAGTATCAAAATCTTTCCCGGCTGGTACATTACAGAGGAGCCGTAGTAACGATCCACTAATGAACTGTGAACCGGGCCTAGCGAGCCCTGGCCTGTTGTGTTGATATAAAACCATTTTTCATAGTTACCTGAGAGAAATACTTGCCCATTGGGAGCCACGTGCACCCAGGGGTAGAAATGGTTGATCAGCACGTTGCCATTGATGTCAATGGACTCGGCCCCAGTCAGCCGACGAAGAGTATTGGTAAAAGGATTCCACACATCGGGTATGGTGTTCCAGTCCTGTCTATATATGTCCCCATCCCCATTGTGCTGGTCGCGGTTGCCCCCAATAATTAGCATTTCTTCGTTGGGAAGGGTAATCACGCTAGGGTACCAACGGCCGTAGGTCATGTCGGGGCCGGCGCTCCAGGTGTTGGTGCTGGGGTCGAAGATGTTGGTATGTTTATGCCCAGCCGGAAATCCGTATTCACCGCCACTGGCGGTGTAGTCGTAGCCCAGGTTGCCCCCGGCCAGATAGAGTTTGCCGTTGGCGGCCAGCACGTAACCCGAGCAGAAAAGGTCGGTGTGGGTGTTGTCGTAGCGGGCCTGGCTCTGGGCATCGGTGGGGGTGCCGGGCGTCCAGACGAAAACCTGGGTGGAGGCGTGTTTGCTGTAATCGCGGTAGTTATCGCCCTGGCCCTTACCCACCGGGTCGAGGCCGTGGAAGGTCATCACCCGGCCATCGGGCAGCAGGGCGGCGTGGGTGGCTACGGTGGGCCAGGGTAGTTTGGGGCCAAAGTAGCCGATGCGGGCTTTCTGGTGACGCACAAAGGCCGAAGGGGGCACGACTTGCTCGGACTGGCCGGGGTAGGCCCAGCGCAGCTTGATGGCCCCGCGGGCGTCCTGGTTGTAGTACTCGAGCTTGATGCGGTAGGCCTGGCCTGCGCTCAGGGAAATGGTGGCGCTGCGGCGGGTGAGGTTCTGGTCGAACCAGGCGCTGATCAGGAGCTGGTCGTTAACCCAGAGGCGCACCCCGTCGTCGGCCAGCACGGTAAAGGTGCCGCTTGCCGGAGCGGTAATCAGGCCCGTCCAGCGGATGCTGAAGGTGTCGGGGCCCATACCGGGGCGGGGGGGCTGACCCGAGAAGGTGTGGTTGATGTTGGTCTCTATGCGCCGGGCAAAAAGGCCGGTGAGGTTGGGGTTGTCGAAGTACTCCACGTCCAGGCCCAGGTCGGGGCTGGTCAGGGGGTTGATGCCAGGATCCTGTCCAGCGGGGCGGTCGTCGGAAAAGCTGTAACTGCTGGTGGTCTGGGTGAAGCCCGGCTCGCTGTAGGCGGGGGTCTCGGTTTGCAGGGTGGCCGGGCTGCCGCTGCCCGCGCTGTTGTAGGGGGTGAGGCGGTAGGTGTAGGGGGTTCCACTGCCCACCGCTTCATCGGTGTACTCGGTGGTGCTGGCGGGCAGGGTACTGCTCAGGGTAACAAAGCTGCCGTCGCGGGTACGGCGCTCGAGCACATAGCGGGCTACCCGCTCCGGGGCCGTCCAGCGCAGTACAACTTTGGGCGTGGCGTCGGGGGTGGCCTGGAAGTTGCTGGGAGCGTCGGGAGGTTGCTGGGGTGGTGGAGGGGTGGTGGCGCTCTTCTCAACCGGGCTGCTCGCAGCAGCGTTGTTGCGGGCGGTCAGGCGGTAGGTGTAGGTGGTGCTATAGTCCACGCTTTCATCGGTGTAGCTGGTGTCGGTAATCACCCCTAAAACAGCGAAAGCACCGCTGTTTGTTTTGCGCTCGAGGACATAATCGGTGGCCCCTGCTGCCGCCTCCCAGCGCAGCACCACCCGGGGGGTGGCGTCGGGGATAGCCTGAAAGTTGGTGGGTGTTGCGGGGGGCCTGGTGGTGTTACAGGCCGTGAGACTCAGAAAAGCCAGTGCCAGTGCAGGTAAAAACCTTCTCGGAAGGGCCAATATCGCTTTCACTCATCACCTCGTACATCCACATTTGCTTACCGCCCCTCCCTGCGGTAAGTTGAGCACAACGCTAAGCCTGGGGCACGGTGGCCGGCCCCTGTTCCTCTTTCGGCTCGTAGGTCTGTTGAATCAGGGACTTTTCCCAACCCAGGTAGTACTGCTTGACGGCATCGGAGGTAGCCCCTTCGGTAAGGTATTTAACGTTGGAGTACATGGCTGCCCGGTAGTCACGCACCTTGCCGCTCTTCAGGGCCTCGATGACCTGCTGGATGCCCTGCTCCACCGTCCACTGCGGCTCGAAGCCCAGCCGGTTGCGAATTTTGGAGAAGTCTACGCGGTAGTTGCGCCGGTCACCATCGCGGCCCGAGTCGATCAGCTCGGCATCGGGCACCAGCTTCTTGACCAGCTCGCCCACCATGCCCAGGGTCATGTTGCCCTCGTTGCTGCCCACATTAAAGGTTTCGTTGTGCACGCGCTCTTTGGGGGCTTCCACAGCCAGCATGACTGCGCGCGCGGCATCGTCTACGTGCACAAAAGGCCGCCACTGGTCGCCCCCAAACACGGTGATTTTCTTGTCCACCACCGCTTTGGCCGTGAGCAGGTTGACCACCAGGTCGAAGCGCGTGCGGCCCGAGAGGCCGTAGATGGTACCGAAGCGCAGGATCACCACCGAGAAATCGTCGCTCTGGAGCTGATGCAGCACCTGCTCGGAAGCAATTTTGCTGCGGGCATAGAGCGAGACCGGATTGAGGTTGCTGCGCTCGTCCAGCACCTGATCGCTGGCGCCATACACCGAGCAGGTGCTGGCGAAGATAAAGCGCCGCACGTGCATGCCCTTGGCGATCTCGGCGATGGTGCGGGTGGCCACCAGGTTAATTTCGATGGTGAGGTTTTCGTCCAGGGCACAGGCCGGGTCGCCCACCAGCCCCCCCAGGTGCACCACCGTGTCCACCCCCCGCATGGCCTCCACCACCTTGTCCACCTGGCGGAAGTCGGCCTGGATGATTTCCAGGTTGGGGTGGTGCAGCACGTGAGCGATGGGCTCCTTACCAAACAAGAGCAGGTCGAGCAGGCGCACCCGGTAGCCGCGCTCGAGCAACCGCGGCAGCAACCCCGAACCGATGTATCCCGCCCCACCGATCACCAGCACGATGCGCTCATCGGCGGTGAGGGAAGGGATGGGTTTGGCCCTGGCCTTGCGCCGGGCCTCCACGCTATCCCAGTAGTGTACCCAGGCCCTCGAGGCCAGGGTCAGGCCAAGGGTAAAGAACCCGCTGGCAAACAGCACCGAGCGTGGGGGGTCGACTAGCGGCAGCATAAACACCGCAAAACCGAAGATGAGGTAGGCCAGCGTTACCGCCTGGGCCACCACCAGCATCTTGTAGCGGCTCTGGTAGGCCCGGCCACGGCTATAAAACCCGCTAGCTGCAAATACCACAAAGGCAATGACCATCAGAATGCCCACGTTCTTGCCGTAAATCTGGGCATAAGCCCCTAGCAAGGCCGCGTCGGCGGCGCCACGGTAGGCCCACAGCAGGTGAATCACCATGGCAACGGCGAAGCTGCCGGCCACCATGAGCTGGTCGGCCAGCACCCGCAAGATCACATCGGCGGTGAAACGCAATTCCCTCAAATAAACCATGCCCTGCTCCCTCCCTCAGATCGAGGCTTGTTCCATCACCCGTTCGACAGCATCGGCGGTGGCTTGCATATGGGCCTGGCCCAGGGTGGGGTGCACCAGGAACATCAGCGAGGTTTCACCCAGTTCCCTGGCCACCGGCAACCGCTCGGCTGGCTGCCAGCCCCGCCGGGTGAAGGCTTTCTCGAGGTAAACCTCACTGCAACTTCCGCTCATGCAGGGAATGCCCATCTCGCTAACGGTCTGCATGATGCGGTCGCGGCTCCAGCCGGGCTTGAGCCGCTCGGGGCGTACATACACGTAGTACTTGTAGTAGGCGTGGTACAGGTGGGCGGGTACTTCGGGCACCCGCAGGGCCGGAATCTGGCGGAAGCGCTCGCTCAGGTAGTGGGCGTTGGCCCGGCGCTGCTCAACCCAGCCGTCCAGCTTGCGCAGAATCACCCGGCCAATGGCCGACTGCACCTCGAGCATCCGCCAGTTGGTGCCGAAGTCTTCGTGCAGCCAGCGGAAGCCGGGGGGGTGCTGGCGGTTGTAGACCGCATCGTAGCTCTTGCCGTGGTCTTTGAAGCTCCAGGCTTTGCTCCAGAGTTCGTCGTCGTTGAGGGTAAGCATCCCCCCCTCGCCGCCGGTGGTGAGAATTTTGTCCTGGCAGAACGACCAGGCCCCGGCGTGACCAATCGAGCCTACGCTCCGGCCCTTGTACCGGGCCCCGTGGGCCTGGGCGCAGTCCTCAATGACCCAGAGGTTGTGCTTGCGGGCCAGGGCCATGATGGCGTCCATATCGGCCGGCCAGCCCGCCAGGTGCACCACGATAATGGCCTTGGTACGGGGGGTGATGGCCCGCTCGATGGTCTCGGCGGTAATCAGGCCGCTCTCGGGGTCTACATCGGCAAAAACAGGCCTTGCCCCGCGCATCACCGCCGCGCTGGCCGAGGCAATGAAGGTGCGGGGGGTGGTGATAACCTCGTCGCCCTCCCCTACTCCCATGGCATAGAGGGCCAGCTCGAGCGCCACTGTACCGTTATGCAGGGCAATGGCGTGCTTGGTTCCAACATAATCGGCGAACTCCCGCTCGAAGAGGCGACCTTCCTGGCCCGTCCAGTAGTTCACTTTTCCGGACTGAAGCACCTTGGCGGCGGCCTCGATCTCATCGGGCGCAAAGTGGGGCCAGGGAGCAAAAGGTACTGTGCTGAACGGTTCTTTTAGCATCTACGTGCTCCTTCGAGGTGGCTTCCTCCGAAAATATGTGCCAAAGTTTAGCCCAAGCCTCGTTATGGCGGCGTTATTCGGTAGAAATCCCCTCTGCTAAAGGCAGCATATATCGCGTTAACTTGGGCACTGGGTTATTAATGGCACGCAACACTCGCGTAACGAAGCCTATAACGCTCTTGCAAAAGTAGGGGGGCTCGAGGGTACCCTCGAGCCCCAGAAAAACCACCGCTACTTCTGGCTGCCGTCGGTACCGTACTTCAGCACGAAGATATCCTCTTCGCCCTGGTTGGTGTAGCCGTCCAGCGCTCCTTTGCTCCAGCCGGTCAGGTAGAGGTCGCTGCCGCGCAGGGTGACGGCCAGGGCGATCTCGTCCTGGGCGCTGCCTTGCTGGCGGGCCCAGCCCACGCTGCCGTCGGCCAGATACTGCAGGATGAAGACATCCTTAGCACCGGCGTGGGTTGCCGTGCCGTCTACCGAAACATTGACATCCCCCACGATATAGACGTTGCCCGAAGCATCGGCGACCATGCCATAGGGATTAATTTGCGCTGGGTCGGCGGGGCTGTACTGGCGGCGCCAGGTTTCCGTACCGCTGCTGCTGAACTTGGTCACAAACAGGTCGGTACCGCCGTTGTAGCTAAAGCCGGTCTCGTAGGCTCCGGTCACATAACCGGCCACGTACACATCCGAACCCTGCACTGCTACCGCATTGGCCCCGTCACCAAAGGGCGTACCAAACTGCTCGAGCCACTGCTGGGTTCCTGCGTTGTCGTACTTGACCACAAAGGCGTCGGTGTCACCCAGGTGGGTCTTGGAGGGCAGGGCCCCGCCGGCAAACCCTGCGGCGTATACCGCACCGGAGGCATCCACGGCCACCGAGGTAATCCGGTCGCTGCCGGTCGAGCCAAACCGCCGGGCCCACTGCAAGGCCAGGCTGGTGTTGTACTTATACAGCGCGGCATCTTCCCCACCTGCGTTGGTACCACTATCACCAGGCACGGTTCCGGCGGTATAGCCGCCCACATACACGTCGCTACCCACCACCGCCACGCTGGTAAGGCCGTTCTCTACGTTCGGGGTGCCCTCGTCCAGCTTGACCGAGGCCAGCTTTGCCCCAGCCGGGCTTAGCTTGAGGATAAAGCCCTTGAAGGCGTTGCTGCTAGCGACGTAGGCGCTGCCCACCACGTAGATGTTGCCGGCAGCATCGGTGGCCACCCCTTTGGCCTGCGACTCGGCACTGCCGGGCGTGCCGGGGTCACCCACGGTGAACTGCTTGACCCACAGACGGCTGCCGTTGGGCGCGTACTTGGCCACCACCACATCCGGGAAGGCCAGCGCGAGCGTGCCCACCTCATCACCCAGCACTTCTTTAGAAAGACCCGCCACAATCACGTTGCCGCTGGCATCGGTGGTGATGGCGTTTCCGATATCGGTTGCATTGGAAGCCAGCCACTTGGTGTAGGGGCTGCACTCCACCACCAGGTTGGTCACGTTGGCCCCGCTCACGGTCACGCTGCTGGGGGTGACGGTGCAGTTCTGGGAGGGGTTGGTGGGCTGGGTCTGCACGCTCACGCTGTAGGTGCCGTTTGGTACAGGGGTGTCGAAGGTGAAGGAGCCGTTGCTGCTAATGGTTTTGGTCTGCGAACCCAGGGCCAGCACCAGACCGCTGCCGTTCAGGTAGCGCACCTCGCCGCCCACGGTGTAAGTAGGAATGGGGGTCACGGTAAAGGTAGCGCTGCCGCTCTTGCCCCCGGCCGTGGCGGTGATGGTGGCCGTGCCCACGGCAACGGCAGTAGCCAGGCCGCTGTTATTCACGGTGGCAACGGCGGTATCGCTCGAGCTCCAGGTAAAGGTCACACCGGAAATCACGTTGCCGCCCGCATCCTTGGCTACCGCGGTGAACTGCTGGGTCTGGCCCACCTGCTTGCTGGCGGTCGGCGGGCTGACCTCGATGGTCTCGATGGTCGGGGGCGGTGGGTTGGTTACGGTGAAGGTAGCACTGCCGCTCTTGCCCCCGGCCGTGGCGGTGATGGTGGCCGTGCCCGCGGCAACGGCAGTAGCCAGGCCGCTGTTATTCACGGTGGCAACGGCGGTATCGCTCGAGCTCCAGGTAAAGGTCACACCGGAAATCACGTTGCCGCCCGCATCCTTGGCTACCGCGGTGAACTGCTGGGTCTGGCCCACCTGCTTGCTGGCGGTCGCCGGGCTAACCTCGATGGTGCTAATGCTGGGCGCCCCACCTCCCCCGCAGGCAGCCAGGAACAGCGCGGCCAATAGTAGTACAAACCAGCGATAGGTCATGAAGTACCTCCTCAGGGTCTTTGTGGATCGAGTGATCCTAGGTTTTGAGTATAGCCACAAAAATCAAGCCGCAAATACTTGTTTGACCCAAAGACACGCCCGTAACCTAAGGCCTTAACGCCATGCAGCCCGGCGCACCAATCCATTGCCCCCACCAATACAGCATGATGCTGCCATTCGTACACACAGACCACCCCGGATTCGCTGGCGGGCAAAACCCACAACCCAGTTGGGGGGTTGGGAGACTCTGGGTATGGGTTGCGGTAACGCGTCGATAACGCTCGAGTTTATAGATCGCCCCTTTGTTGGGGCCAACGCTCGTAAGCTAAGCCTGCTCCCACACAAAATGGGTTGCCTTTGTGGGTTTGCCGGGTTACCCTCGAGGCGCTTTCGCTTAATGGTTATAAGCCCGTTTCTAGAATGCTGGTCTGCAGCAGCGGCCATAAAGGAGCCAGGGGGCCCAGCAGATGAGGAAGCCCGAGCCGACGGTAGGCCAGCTCCTCCCCCAAGCGAAGTAGGTTGTCCTGCAGGTTAACGGCAATGTTGGCTTCCCAGTGCCGGGGGTGCATCAGAACTTCTACAAAAGGAAGGCCCTTCTGGATCGCTTCCAGGGGGTCACCATCGAGCCAGAGGTTGGGGTAGGCTCCATCGGAGTAACGCCGGGTGTAGTGTTGGTGCAAGGCGGGGTCGTAGGCCTCGAGTTCGATACCCAGCTCCTCGCGCAGGGATGGCTCCAGCAACTCGTGGTTGATCACCCCCAGTCGGCGGTTAATCCAGTCGCCGTGCGAGGCCACGGTGTGCAGGGGCAGGCCGGTGAGGGCCTTTATCCTGCGGTAGTTCTCTGCAAACAAGGCCCGGATGGCGGGCATATGGGCCTCGACCTCGGCGCGGCTCTTGAGGCGGTGGCGCTTGGCGTAGGTGGCAACCTCTTCGTAGTGATAGCTGGCCTCGCTGCCCGAGGCGTGAATCTCGCGCATCAGGTTCACGTCCAGCGTGGAAAGCCTGAAGTAAAACGAACCCCTCACGTTCACCTCGCATATCACCCGCCACAAAGCCCGTGTAGTACGCAAGTCGGTGTCGATGTCCAGTCGCAAAACCAGGTATGGGCCATCCTGGAGCTGTCCGGCCTTTATCTTTTCCCAGATAGAAGCAATGGAGTGCACCTGATAGCCCCGGGCCAGGGCCTGCTCGAGCAGGCTGCGGAATTCCTGTACCCGGCTGGGGAGTAGAAAATCGGAGTAAAAGCGGTGCCATGCCTTTTGCAAGGGTGCGCTGAAGTGGGGGGCGGTGGTTACCTTGGGCTTCTCCATCTAAACACCTTCCATTGCCGGGACGTTTATCGGCTGTCGTTCGATGAGGCGCCGGTAGTACTCCAACAGGGTTTGGGCGTTCTGACCGGCATCGTAGTGGCGGTAGATGTGGGCTTGTAGCTGTTCGGCACGGGCCTGGGCCTGTGTGGGGTTATTGCGGAGCTGGGCCAGGGCTCGCAGGATGGCAGCAGCGCTAATTTCAGGGAGGGGAAAGCCAGTCTTATCGCTAATCAGTTCGGGTATGCCCCCCTGCTGACTGGCGATCACAGGCAGACCCGCTGCCCCTGCCTCGACCAGCACGGTAGGCAGTCCTTCGCGGTAAGAGGGTAGCACCAAAGCGTCGGCGGCGGCCATGTAAGCTCGAACCACCGGGTTGGGCTGCTGGCCCAGGCTGCGAATGGCAGCGCGCGAGGTGCTTATAAGGCGCTCGCGCAAGGGCCCTTCTCCGATAAACACGGTCAGGACATTTTCGTCGTCGAGTTGCTGCAGAGCCTCGAGCAGCTCCAAAACCCCTTTGTATTTCCAGAGCGTACCCACGAAAAGCAGTACGAACTTGTCCTGCGGCAGCCCCAGCTCGGCCCGCAAAGCTGGTTTGTCAGGCCTGAACGGGCGTGGAGGGAGCCGCAAGCCCACCCGGTGGGTGATCACAGGGCGGGCCGTGAAGGACTGGGCCCGCTCGCGGATGGCCTCGCTCACCGCCAGAATCAGATCGGCCTGAGTCAGCACACGCCTGTAGTAGCGCATGTAGCGGGGGCTCTGGTAGGGGTAGGTATTGGCATCGTCGCCGTGCAGCGTAACCACCAGCGGCTTCTTCCAGCGGCGCTTGAGCAAAAGGCCCAGGGTTCCCTCCGGGTGGGCAAAGTGGGCATGAATCAGGTCGTACCGTTGGGGTGGCAGCGAGAAGGCTTTGAGGCGGTGCGGCCAGCCCCAAAAGTTCTCGCCGGGAAAAGCCGGGTAGCGGGGACGAAGCACCCCGACACCCTCCACCTCGTACCGGGAAGGAATTTGGGTGTAGGCCTGCCAGGCTGGTTTTAGTCGGGCCATTCCGGGTAGTACTGCCGGCGTGGGGGCGTATACATCCACCTGCACCCCCAGGCGCTGGAGTTCTACGGCCTGGGTCTGCACGAAAATGCAGGCTGAAGGGTGTACATTCGAAGGAAAATCAGGGCTTAGAAACAATACGCGCATAGCTGTTACCTCGAACCATCATGGCTAGACCGTGTAGAAGTGCTATGGTTAGCCACAGGTATTTGCGCTCCAGAATCCCCAAAAACGCCCCCTGGATCAGGTAGGCCAGTAGACAGGCCTTGAGAATCAGAATCAGATCCGGGTGTACCGAGTGCCGCAGGCTGACTTGCAGCAGCACCCACATCCAGCTCAAGAAAATGCCCAGTCCTATAAGACCCACTTCGCTAACAAGCTCCAAGTAGATGTTATGGGCCCCCCGGCCATCGGTGATGTAGTAGGTATCAATGGACTCGAGGTCAGACTCGGCAGCAACCCCCTGCCCGAACAAAGCGGTAAAGGTGCCCAGGCCATGCCCAAAGATGAGATTTTGTTGCGCGATCTGCCATCCGACCGTCCAGATGGCCGTGCGACCGGCCCCCCCATCCTCGGCCGCCGAGGTAATGCGGTAGGTCAGGAACTGGTTGACCGCAGGCAACTGAAACAGCGCCAGGCCCACCAAGCCAAAGGCCACACCCAGCGAAAGAAACTGCCGCCAACCCAGGCGGGGCAGTACCACCAGCGCTAAGGTAATAACGATGGCTACCCAGGCGCTACGGGTGCCCGAAAGCACCACTGCCAGGGTGCAAAGCGCAAAGCAAAGAATGCTGTACCAGCGCATCCAGGGACTTTTTGTGGTCAGCCATAGCCCTACCGCTATCAGGGAACCCAGCAAAACCACCGCTGCAAAATCGGCGGCATCGGCTGCCCCCGTAAAGGTAGTGCGGCTCAACGGGTTGCGCAGGTAGTTGGAGACACCCTGAACCGCCGCAATACCAGCCCCCAGCGAGTAGGAAAACAGAACGGGCTGGAGGGTTTGGGGCCTGGCCATGATAAAAAAAGCGATGGCCATAGCACCTATCAGTTGCTGCGCCCAGGCCTGAAGCTTATCCCAGGTAGCCGATGGTTCGGCCGACCAAAAATAGCTTAGAAAAAGCCACAGCATCAGGGCTGCAGCCAGTATGGAAATACGTAGCCTTGGAATGAGTCGCCAGGTTAAAACTAGGGCCGGAAACCAGGCGATTTTGGGGCGCCTGATTTGAAAAACTAAAGAAAGCAAAAACAAGCCCAGGAGTGCCTTGGATAGAGTAAACACCCCTTCGATAGCAAAAACCCCCTCGAGCGGCAGGCTAAAAGTGTATAGGTAGAGCAAAATTTGTGGGAAGGCCAGCCAAGACCACAAAGGGAACAGCAGGGCCGCCGTTACTGGCGCAATTGATCTCATACCAAACCTTCCTTCCTGAGTGCTTTGGCAGTAAAAAATAGAATAATAGCGCTCAAAAGTACCGTTAGCCCCAACAGGCTCCAGTCCGCAACCCAGTGGGTGAGCCCCCACAGCAGCAGCAAAGCGAGCAGGTTGAGCCAGATATACCTACGCAGGCCTCGCCAAAAAACGGCCCAGCGCACCCCCGCTGCACGGAAAAATAGGCCCAGCGATATTCCGGCCACCAGGGCACTGCTCGAGGCGAACAAAAAAACTGCCCAGTACATCTGCTGGGTGGCAATACCCCAGTAGATGGCCCCCATGCGTAAGGCCAGCTCGATGATAGTAAAAATCAGCAAGGCTTTCTGCCATTCCCTAACAGTTAGCAAAGTGGAAAGGGGTTGGGCCACAATAGAGAGGAGCAAGTATGGCGCAAGTAAGCGGGCATACACCCCGGCTTCGTGCCAGTTGGGCCCAAAAATCAGAGGGAAGGCCTGGGGTGAGACCACAAACAATGCACCAAATATCGGCAATCCCACCGCTATCAACATGGTGGCAGTTCGGATGGTGAGCTGGGCTAGCTCAGGGGTCTCACGGGCTGCGGCAGCGCGAGCAAAAAAGACCTGCCCAATGGACTGGGCCACCAGGGTTACGGGGATGGTGGTAATGCGGTAACTCAGGCTAAACTGACCCATCGCAGCAGTGCCAAAAAAAGCGGTCAACAAAATAAACGGTAGGTGAAAGCTGGCCGCGGTTAGTAAAGCTGCGCTGGTGCCAAAAACCAGGAAACTCCGGTAGCGGCGGGCCGTCTGTTGCAAGGTGCGCCAGGTGATGCCCTCGAGGCTCCGGGGCAACAAACGCCACAAAGCCTGAACTCCCCCCAAGCGCCCCAAGACGTCGCCCAGTAAAAGCCCCGCTGGCCCCTTAACAAGCAGCCCCAGACCCACCTGGGCCAAAGCCTGCCATAAGCCTTGCTGAAACTTGGTCTGGGCCAGTGCACCAAAGCGCTGCAGCCGCAAGGCCCACATACTGCCCGATTGCATGAGGGCTATGCAAGCCAGCCCCACCCCCACCAGAGCCGCGAACCAGCCTGGGATTTGGGCGCCCAACCAGGTCGAGAAGACATCCCGAAAAAACCAAAAAAAACCACTTATCAGCAGGCTCAGGCCCAGGCCAGCTCCCACTGCAATTAGCAAAAGCCCACGGGCTTCTGGCTCTTCTTTGGGTAGCTGGATGGCCTGCTCGTAGCGAAGGTTAATCACCACTGCCGCCAAAGAAAGGATGGAGCCATACAAAGCCCACCAGCCAAAATCCTCCGGCTTATATATACGGGTCAGAAGGGGCTGTATCAGGACGACCAGGCCCTGACCCAGCACCGTACTGCTGGCCAGTAGGGCCGCGTTCCCCATAAAGGACGTTTGTGTCAAAAAACCTTTGATCCGGGTCATACAAGGCAGTGAGGATTTTTTGTTTTGCCCTGGCTCGGGAGCATCCCCGTCATCCCTGCTTCAATGGTACACAGCCTGATTCGGGCTGCCGGTTATTCTGCGTAACCCCGAGCGTTAACTGCTTGTAGAAAGAGTTATTTCGGGGGGCATCGGGTTATTTTCGCTAGCGTTCCCAGGCCAATACGGTTAGGCTGAGACCACAAGGGCCGGGCTAACCAAGAGGGGTACCCCGGCACATTATTGATCTCTGCCCAAAAACTCGAGGAAATATGATGAGAAGTACATCCAGCATGACCGATTTCGACCGCTTGCTCCTTAGCTTTAGCCGCTATATGTGGGCTTTGCTGGGAGCTTCGGTGGTAATTGCGGTTGTGGCTTACCTACTGAGCGCCATTCAACCACGTGTCTATGAAGCCTCGGCCCGTCTGCTTTCGGCCCAACCGGTGGAGCTGGGCTCTACAATCAGCTCACCTCAGTTTAGGCCCCTGGCTGCGGCCGCTTACCGCGAGGCTGCCTACGGCACGTTGGTGCTCGAGCAGATGAATCGTCGCTTTCCCGGCGTATTACCAAAAGAAGTATCGAAAGTACGGGAGAAACTGCGCATTCGCTCTATCGAGACAGTAGGCTCGAGTTCCACCGTATTTGTATTGAGCGCCCGTGATTCCGACCCCCGCCGCTCTGCGGCCTTAGCCAATGCCTGGGCCGAAGCTTTGCGCAACTGGGAAGAGGCCCTGATTCGAGACAACTTCAAACGCACCAGCATCTCACTGGAGAACCGGATTCGCTGGGTAGATATTCAGATTACCCAGGCTGCCAGTCGCACTGATCAAAACGTCCTGCGGGAGCTACGGGTCAACCTCGAGCGCGAACTGGGAATCATACGCTCGCTGGAAAACAGCGCCACCGGCCAGCTCTCGCTCCTAGCCCAGGCCGAAGCACCCACTGAAGCCATCTGGCCGCGCCCTTTGCTCACCGCTGGCATTGCTGCAATTTCCACCCTCCTGCTCGGATTCATACTGCTGGCTGTTCGGGATCGGCTGTCCGGCCCCACCGGGTAGCTGGCAGAGCGTTTCCCAAAACCCCACCCAGCGGAGATTCTGCACTAGAGCCCATCAACCTGGGTCTTAGGGGATTGTGTTACCCAGGAGCAAAATCGGCTATATTGGTGTACCAAGTGCATTTGCTCTAAAAATCGCTGTGGAGCTTATGAGAAAACGAGCCATTATCCCTCGACTACCCTTGAAGAGTATCGGCCTGAGATGGGTGGTGACGCTCCTGGTTGTTTTACTGGCTGCTTGTATTACCAGCTCTCAACGCAGCCCCCTTAATCCCAAACCGGATACCTCTTACGGTTTGTTTAGCATCCCCAGCGGCCCCACCTACTACGTGGGCCCCGGCGGCAACAACACCAACGACGGCTCCCGCGAGCGCCCCTGGGCCACGATTTCCTTCGCCGTGCAAAAACTCAAGCCCGGCGACGTCCTGCGGGTGC
>Ga0209381_1003691_pt1 | contig 15289 bp, 14 predicted proteins | sample DewCreD2012metaG_FD_184111 | JGI IMG/M metagenome (GOLD analysis project Ga0209381, IMG submission 184111) | Hot spring sediment bacterial and archeal communities from British Columbia, Canada, to study Microbial Dark Matter (Phase II) - Dewar... ...
TGCAGGCCATGTGGCGGAGGAAGACGAGAAGAACAGGGCTCAGACGGGAGAGCTCGTCCAGGGAGACGCCGAGATTGGTCTTGCGGCGCAGGGCGAAGCGCAGGACCTCGGGTGCGACCGTCCGCTTCTGCGCCAGGGCAGCCTCGTAGGCGCTCTGGAGGATGGCGAGGAATGGAACGCTCCAGACAACCGTGTCGAGGCCGATCCACCACCACATCAGGGCGGGAACGCGTCCATGGAGGATGTCCCAGCCAAACCAGACGCCCGTGCCAAGTTTGCTGAGCAGCCCCATCAGAACCACCGGCCAATGCCGGTAGGCGTCCCGCGCCGCCAGGAGGAATCCCAGGCCGAAGACGGCCATCCAGACGGCCAGCGCGTGCCAGCCCTCAGACATCAACGGACTGGGAGGCGCGGAGCTGCCGAGACGGCGGTCGAGCCATTCCGCCATGACAACCACGCCGGCGGCGGCGATCACGTTGTACATTCCGGCCGTCTGAAGGACGACGCGCGTCCATGCGGGCGGCCGTTGCGAAGCGATGCTCATGCCTTCCTAATGGATGACATCCGGCCGGGCTGGAATCAGAATTATTTGACCGCCGGCGGCTTCTCAGTTCTCGGCGAGGATGGCCGCCTCCCAGGGGCCCAGGCGCAGCTGCGAGCCAGTGGCATGGCGGGCGCCAGAGAGCAGATCCGCGGCCGAACCATAAACATATGAAAATGTTTGTTCGCGGGACGAGTAGTTGAAGTAGAAATGGACCGGCTTGCCCTGAAGGATCCCGTGCTTGACGCGCACGGCCGCCGGGAGCTTCTGGTCGGGGCCGGCGAGGCCGGCGCGGGACAGAACGTCCAGCACGACGGCCCGCTGAAGGGCGTCGCTGAGGACAGTGCCCTCGTAGGTGAACGTGCCCTTGCCATGGCGGTTGCGCGTGATGGCCGGGTAACGGCCGAAGAAGGGGTGATCGTACCAGGCGAGCGCCTCCGCCGATTCGGGGATCAGCATCTCGGCCCACTCGGAGACGCGGTTGTCCGGTCCGGCGCGGAAGGGATCGTCCCGCAGCGGGAGCGGTTCGCGGAGATTGGAGAACTCCTGGTAGCGGAAGCCGGCCGCCTGCCGCAGGGGGCCGGGCATCATGACATGGCGCACGGTGTTGAACTCGTTGGTGAAGCCGCTCTTGAGCGTGGCGATGACATGGCCGCCGCTGGCGACGAACTTCACGATCTTCTCGAGCGTCGAGTCGGAGGCGACGTAGAGCGGCGGCACGAGAAGCACGCTGTAGCGCGACCAGTCCGAATCCGGCGTAACGAAGTCGGCGCCGACGTTCAGATCGTAGAGGGTCTTGTGGAACTGGCGGACGAAGGTCTGGTAATTCACGCGGTCGCTGAAGGGCATGAACTGGATGCCGTGATGGCTGTCGATGCTGAAGAGGATGGCGGCGCGATTGCGGCGCTCGACGTTGGCCAGCTGCGGTCCCAGGCGCTTCAGCTCGGCGGCGGTGCGCGCGAATTCTTCATACACGCGGTTCGGTTCGAGGTCGTGCGCGAGGACGCCTTTCCAGTAGGTTTCCTGGCCGTAGTGGAGCGAGTGCCAGTGCCAGTAGGCCACCATGTTGGCGCCGTCGGCGATGTGGCTGTAGACGTTCAGGCGGAGCTGGCCGTCGTAGGGCGGGAACTGGGTTTTCGAGTCCCAGCCGATGGTCTGGGCGTTGGTTTCGGTGACGAGGAAATTGCCCATTTTGAGCGACCGGGCGACGTCGTCCGTGAACGTAGCCGAATGGCCGTCGAGCCTGTCCTGGACGTCGTAATAGGGGTTGACGGCGGCGATGTCGAGGTGGCGGGCGATGTCCCACTGGTCGATGTCGGTGTGGGCGCCGCCTGAAAAATCGTGCGTAATAAACTGATCTTTGCGCTTGTATTCGTTGACGATTTTCGCCTGCCAGGCGAGGAAATCCGTGACACGATCCCGCTGGAACCGCTCCCATTCCAGCTTGTAGCCGGGGTTCAGAATGCCGTCCCGGGGCGGCATTTCGTCCCAGTCCTGCACGAGCTGGCCCCAATACACGAAGCCCCACGCGCGGTTGAGGAAGCCGACGGTCCTGTATTTCTTCTTCAGGTATTCGACGAAATTCTTCTGCACCAGCGGCCCGGCGGCGCCGTAGGGAGAGGTTTCATTGTCGATCTGGTAGCCGATGACAGCGGGGTGGTCCTTGTACCGGGAAATGATGTTGCGGATGATCCGCTCGCAGTAAAAGCGGTACGCGGGATGGGTGATGTCCATGTTCTGGCGGATGCCGTACGTGGCTTTGCGCCCGTCGAGATGGGTGACGAGGATCTCGGGGTGCTTGTAGTAAAGCCATGGCGGGATGGAATAGGTTGGCGTGCCGAGGATGACTTTGATGCCAGCCTTGTGCATGGCTTCGACGACGCGGTCGATGTAGCCGTATTCGAACTGGCCGTCGCGGGGCTCCCAGCTCGACCAGGTGGACTCGCCGATCCGGACGACAGTGACGCCGGCCTTTTTCATCAGCTCGACGTCTTTTTCGAGGCGCTCCTCGGGCATGTACTCGTGGTAGTAGGCGGCGCCGTAATAGACCGTGGGGAACCGCGGCACCTGGGCCAGTGCCGGAAGCAGCAGGGCGAAACAGAGGACCTGGAGGCGCATTCCGCGCCGATTCTATCACCCGAGGCTGTTCACAACAGCAGTGCGGCCAGGCCGGCCATGGAGCCCGCGGCGGCGGAGGCGGCCGGACCCGCGCGGCGCACCGCCATGGCTGCCAGGAGACAGAAGATGGTTCCGAGGGTTTCCGTCTGCAGAACGGGGGTGGAAGCGCCGGCCAGGGCGCGGGCTGCAAGGAACAGGACTGCGGCGGCAGCCGCGCCCGTCCAGCTCCAGCGCCAGACGGCCGCGCCTGCGCACCCCATGGCGAAATGGAACAGCAGGCGCGGATCGCCTGTCGACCACTCGAGGGCCAGCCAGAAAGCCGCCGCCACCACGGCGGCCGCGGCTGATGGAAGCCCGGCGCGGCGCCACAGAGCGCCGGCAAGGACGGCCGCGAGGGCGACGTGACTGGAAACGCGGATCAGCAGCTCAGAACTCAAGGGCAATCATCTGATGCCCGTCGAGCACCGGCAGCCGGAAAACCGTGTAGGCCCCTTCGCGGCGCACTTCAATGGTGCGGCCTTCCGGCGCCAGCACGGCGCGGCGCACCGCGCGCGGCGTTTTGACCCGGACGTCGATGTTCGCCACGGGGATGACGTCTTCAATGACGTCAAAGGCCTGGCCGCGGCGCTCGGGGATGTAGTGAAGCAGATGGACGACCCAGCGGTTTTCGTTCGGCTGCTCGTTGACGGCGGAGAGGACGGAACTCGGCCCCTTCACCTCCATGACCGGATCCGGCAGCAGCCGCTTCAGCGCATTGCCCACGAGGCGCTTGACCCAGAGCGGAGCGTTCGCCTGGTACTGGGCGAACACTGGGTGCATGAAGTAAATGCAGCGGCCGTTCTGCACGATGCCCGGTCCGCCCGGCTTGCCCGCCGAGGGAGTGTGGCGGTGGGAGAAGAAGTGGTTCCAGGCGCGATTGAAGTAGGGGACGTGGGTGCCCATCAGCACCTGGGCGCCCGCGCGCGGCTTGACGGACTTGCCGCGCATGTACATGACCAGCTCGGTCTTCGGGAGGCCGTCGGCCAGCGGACCGTCAATGACAAGGAAATCGGGGCTGAACTCCGCCTCTCCGGCGTATTCGAGGCCCAGGCAGTCGAGCGCGAACCGCTCGCCTTTCGGATCGAGACCCGAAGCATACGAGGCGAGCAGGCTGCCGCCTTTGGCGACGTAGTCTTCGATCTTGCGCGCCAATGCGGAATCCGTCTCGATCCGGTCGGGCAGCACCAGCACGCGATAGCGGGAGAAATCGCTCTTCGAGTCGAGCACGTCGAACTGCACCTTCAGCTCGGTGAGCATCCGCGTGAAGCCGAAGCAGGCGGGCGGAATCTGGCGGTCGGGGCCGACGTAGAATTCTTCCGGCGTCAGCACGCCGACGTCGGAGATGGCGCGCGCGCCGCGGCACCAGGGCTCTTTGGCTTCCACCTGTCTGTACACGGCGCCGATGAGGTCGTAGGTGGCGTCATCGAGTTTGCCCGAGGGGTGGAGCTGATCGCCGACCGAGCACTTGGCGCCGAGAGCGAGCATCTGGAAGCACTCGTATTCGAGCGCCGCGCGGTTTTTCAGCGAGTGGAAGTCTCCCCAGGAGGTATGGAACTTGCCCGTCATGCCGAGCGAGTCGAGCCCGAGAGTGCGCGTGTAGCGGATCTTGAGCGGGAAATCGAGGTAGCCCCAGCCGCCGCTCGGGAGCGACTCGAGCTCCCAGTGAGTGAACGAGGGAGCCATGCGGCGGTGGCGCGGACCGACGTGGCCGGCGTTGTAGAAGATGGTGGCGTCCTTGTGGTAGCGCCGGACCAAGGCGCTCATCTCAGCCTGCCAGTCGAGCATGGTCTGGTGCATGAAGCGCCAGCGCTGCTCGGCGTCGGTGGGATCGATGCCTTTCTTCACCATGAGCTCGCGGCAGTAAAAACAGGCGCAGGGGATGTCGTGAACGATATCGAAGAAGAAGCCGTCCACGGGCAGCATTTCGCAGATCTCGGTGACGTGGCGGCGGAGGAACTCGCGGTAGGGCGTGTTGTAGCAGAGGCGGCGGTAGAAGCCTGCTTCAAAGATGGGCGTGCCGACGGGCGCGCCTTTTTCATCGACGATCAGCCAGTCGGCGTGGCGCTGCGCCGTGTAGTGGTCCCACATGATGGTCACGTAGATGGGGACGCGGATGTTGCGCTTGTGGCAGGCCTCGATCTGCTCCTTCAGGAGATTGCGCTTCAGGTGGGGGTGCCGGCGTTCCGGGTTGATTTTCGTGTCGTAGTAGATCCAGCCGTGGTGGCAGCGGGCGAAGCAGGTGACGGAGTTGACGCGGGCGCGCTCGAGCGTGCGGGCGAAATCGTCGGGATCGAATTGAGCGGCGATGCCTTCGACGTGCTCGCTGGTATGAAAGTCAAGGTGGATCTGGCGGAAACGCAGGTCCGGCATGCCGGGCGCGAGTTGAGAGGATGCCCAGGCGAGATTGGGAGCGGCGAGCGCCGCCGATGAAAGCAGGAGTTCACGACGGTTGAGGTCGGCCATGCGAGTCATTGTATCGCCGCTTCATGGCGCTGTTGGATATACTCGCGGTCGGACGGAGCCGCCGCGGGAGGCGGCGGCATGCGATTTGCAGGAAAGGAGTTCACGCTGATGGCGAAGTCCAGAAGAACGTTTCTCGCCGGCGCTGCGCTGGCGGCGCCCGCGGCTGCGCAGGCACAGGAGAAGCCCGTCAAAAAGGTGCATTACCGCGGCGCCAAACCGCAGAAGACCCCGCTCTTTTCCAGCGCTGTATCGTATGGAAATCTGCTCTTTATCGCCGGAAAAGGCTGGCACAAGGGCGGCGACATCAAGGTGCAGACGGCTGGAGTGCTGGACGAGATCGAAGCCGAGCTGAAGAACGCCGGTTCGTCGATGGAAAAGGTGCTGAAGTGCAACGTCTACCTGAAGACGCTTGAGCACTACAAGCCGATGAACGAAGTTTTCCTTGGCCGTTTCGGTCCTGAGCCGCCCGTGCGGACCACGGTCGCTGTCGCCGACATTCCGGGCGACTCGCTGATCGAGATCGACGTGATCGCCTTCATCTGACCCTCCTTCCGTGCGCTGCGGCCAGCCCCATGCGGGATGGCCGCAGCGGGTGGTGGGTGGCAAATCCGGAAGGCCTCTCCGTGCCCGGCAGCGGAAAAGCGCCGGGCAAGATTTCCATATTCTGAATTCTATTTTCACACGTTTATCTTCCGCGTCTGGGAGCAATTCAAGCGCCGCAAGGGCTTGCATTCTCCGCCATTCCGGTGTACAGTTCTGCACTGGGAAAAGCCCGTCAATCATGATTCCTCATGCCCGGCTGGCAGGCCGGGCGCCTGACCGCCGGGAACGGGAGGGCAAGGATGCGAGCAGCAGGATCGTGGATTCTGGCCGCACTCCTGGCTCTCGCGGCAGAGGGCGGGGAGTTGCGGCTGACCTGGAGTGAGCTGCAGGCGTGGACGGGACCCCAATCCCGCGTGAAGATCCTGACGGGTGAAGGGGTCTGGATCGAGGCCCGCCTGGAGCGGGTGGAGGAAGACCGCCTGGCGCTGGCGGTACTCAAGTCCTCGGACCCGAGCCGATACGCAAAGGGCCAGACCATTCTGGAGCGCACGGCAGTGCAGCGCATTGCCGTCCGCCGCGAGTCGAAGACAGCCCGCACCGGGCTCGCCATTTTCGGCGCCGTCCTTTTCGGACCGCTCATGGCCGCCGGGGGCGCACAAGGGTACAGCGAGGGGTCGCAGGTGGTGAACGCGGTCGTCAGCGCGTCCATCGTCTTTGGACTGCTGGGATACCTCTGGGGCCGGAGCATCGACAACAAGTGGACCGACGTGATCCTGACTCCCGCTGGAGCAGACACAATCACGCGCTCGCCTGAGCCTGACCCTGCGGCTCCGAGGCTCACCCGGGCGCAACAACATTCTGGCATCTGGTTCCCGCAACGCCCGCCCGGTGCAAGCGATGGCGCTGAAGAGGCCCATCGAAGCCCGATCCCCAGGGCGTTGCCTGCCGCCGGGCCGGATGGGCACGCCGGGGGAAACTGAGATGCTGTTCAGAGAACCTCTCTGGATGACCGCGCTCCTGGCGATCACCGCATGCGCACAGGAGCTGCGAGTGACGTGGAACGAGCTGGAGCGTTGGTCCGGCGATCAGCATCGTTGCAGGATCGTGACCCGGGACGGCGCCGGCATCGAGGGCAGGATTGAGCGGGTTGAGCCGGAACAGCTGATTGTCCGTGTCGTGAAATCATCGGACTCCGCGCGCCGCACGGAAGAAAGGGCCACGATTGAACGGGCAGCCATTCTGAAACTGGCCGTGCGGCGGGAATCGAGCAAGATGCGCACGAAGGGCGCTTTGATCGGCGCGCTGGTTTTCGGCAACCTGATTGGCAATCCGGCGGCATTTCTTGCAGGGGGAGGGGCCAAAGGCACCGCTCTTGCCTACTTTTCAAGCCTGGCCTTTTTCGGCGCAATGGGCTATTTCTGGGGCCGGAGCATCGACAACAAGTGGACCGACGTGGTTCTCGTGGATGCGGCTCCGCGAGGTGCGGCCGACGCGCACCTGTCTCCGGATCATAGGGCCGGGAAGCCGGTGGAAATTGGCTTGCCCGGGGGCGAAGGCGCCGCGCCGGGGCCGTGATTGAGGCTTCTTCGCGTGGTGCGCCCGGCCAGCGGCCTCTCCGGGCTGCACGAGCTCCGGAGCTGCCGGCGGTTGCCTGAAGGAGAACGGAGATGGTTTCCGCAAGATCGTTTCTGCTTGCGGTGCTTCTCTCAGCGCCGGTCTTCCCGAAGCCGGTTCGGATGGCGTGGAACAGCCTGAGCCAATGGACGGGACCGGATTGCCGCGTGCGCATTGCAACCGGGGATGGAAGCGTTCTGATCGGCGTCCTGCGCAGCGTCCTCGACGACAGGCTGGTGCTGGACGTCCGGTTCTCTTCAAGCCCCGTCTTCAGAACACGGGTGGAAACCGTCGTGGAGCGTGCCAGCATCCGGGAACTGGCGGTCCGCAGGGAGAAGAAGACGGCCCGGCGCAGAGGGCTGTGGATCGGGGTGATTCCGGGTTCGCGGGCCGCGCCGATGTCCGGCCAGGCCGCCACGAGCGCACCGCAGGCTGCGGCGAGCGGCGCGGTCTGCGCGGGTCTGTTTGCGGCGCTCGGTTACGCCATCGGCCGGGATTCGATGAAGACTGGACGGACGTGATGCTTGAGTTGGACAGCGCCCCCCTGCAACAGCGGTGCGGGGAGTGGTCTGCAAGACCGGACGAGACTTTTACGTGCGGTGATCGGGTGTCTGTGTTCAAGCCCTCAGCGTGGGAAGGAGGGTGATGGCGATGAGGCGTGTATCTTTCCTGCTGATCATTGCGTGGCTGTTTGCACCGGCCCTCGAAGGCGTCCAACGGCTTGCGTGGAAGGACCTGAACCAGTGGATCAGGCCAGACAAAAGAATCCGGGTGGAGACGAAGGAGAAGGTTGTCCTGGTGGGCATTCTGGAGGAAGTCCAGCCGCAGTCGCTCAGGGTCGACGTGCGGTATTCGTCCGACCAGAGGCGCTTCGCCAAGGGAGAAACCATCATTCCCTACACCACCATCAGCCGCTTCGCTGTCCGGAAGGAGACCAGGAAGGGCAGAAAGCTGGGCATGATTCTCATGCTGCCCTTTGCCGTCCTTGGAGCACCTGCTGCCGCCCAAGCCGCCGGTTCCACCGCAGGAGCTGTGGCAGCGGGCATTCTCGGCGCCGCACAGATGATGGGGTTGGGGTATCTCCTTGGCCTTGCCGTCGACAACATGTGGACGGACGTGAGGCTGGAACCGCCGCCCAAGCCTGAGAGCACGGAGCAGGCGCCTGCCGTGGACGCAAGGGAGGAGGTCGCCGGCGGAACGGTGATTCCGATTGAAGTGATTCCGCTCCCGTGAGCCGGCGGCAGCGGATTCGGCTCCAGTTCAGATCTTCTTCAAGCGACCGGGCGCCCAGTGGAGAATGCGGCTGGGCGTGGAGCCTTTTTCGTCTGAAGGAAGCGATTGTATCCGCGCCGTTTCCCTCAAGATAGGAAATGGCATTCCGCCACTGCGTTTTTTCCTGTATGATCCCGTTGGTCGTGCGCAGTTCATTCGAGGACATCGGTTTGCAGGAACAGAAGGCAGACCGATCCCTGCATCCTGGAGGCGCCCCATGCCGTCTGCTGGCAGGCTTTTCCTGATTGCTTTCCTGCCTTTTTTCGCGTTCGGCGAAAACCAGAGGCTCGCCTGGAACCAACTGCAGGAGTGGTCCGGTTCCGAATCGCGCGCGAGGATCAGGACGGCGGACGGCGCCCGGATCGAAGCGCGCATCCAGAGCGTGCGGGAAGACCAGCTTGTGCTCGCCATTCTGAAGTCCTCTGACAGCCGGCGCTATGCGCCCGGCGAAATGGTTCTGGACCGCGCCTCCATCCGGCAGCTGGAAGTCCGGCGGGAGAAACCCGAATCATCCGGAGGCAGAGTCGGCTTTGCCACTCTGTTTGGCGTCATCGGCGCGCTTGCTGCCATGGGCGCGGAGGGGGACACTCCCGCAGCCGCCAAGGCTCTCGTGGGCGGAGGAGTCTGGGGCGCGATCGGCTATGCCATTGGCGTGAAGGTGGACACGCCACCGTGGAATCCCGTCGACCTGAGCCCTGCGGCGCGCTCCCCGAAAACCTCGGACTTTCCGCCCGAGTGAAGCGCTCGGGGCGGCCGATGGTTCAGCGCGGCTCTGTTTCGCCGCCGCCTCGAAAATCGCCGTTGGGTTGCGGCTGCGAGGGGACCGCTCACTTTCGGGCGCTTTGCGCCCTTCGTTCGCGGCACAGAACCCGCTGCAGGGCGCGGCGATCGTTGACGCCCATAAATCGGTGAAATCTTGCGATGTAATTGCGGCGTGGAATCGCTGACGCGGCGGGATGCAGCCATCGCGCAAGCGCGATGGGAAACCCGCTGGGGAGGGCGGCAGGCGATGGATCGATCGGTCGCGCCTGCGGTGCGATGCGGAGGGCTCGAGGGGTTGGGGGGTTTGGTAACCGCTTGGTCGCAGCCCTTCGGGCTGCTCCCGCGCGGCTCCGTTTGGGGTACGGGAGCCGCGAGGGGACCGCTCACTTTCGGCGGCTGACGCCGCCTTCGTTCGCGGCACAGAACCCGCCGCAGGGCGCCGCGCTTTTCATCCATGCTGATGTCCCGCAGGGTCATGGGGGCTCACGCCGAGGCGCGCGCGAGGATTTCGCGCACGCGGCGCCCGACGACTTCGGCGTCGCCCTTCTGCATCATCCAGACGGTGAAGACGAGCGCATCTTTGTTCGTCATCGGGCAGGCTTCAATCGAAGGACGTCCTTCGCGCAACTGCTTCATGACCTCGGGCGGCGTGATCTTCACGACGCTCTGGTCCCAGCGGATGCGCAGGTGCGGCGTGTGATTGGCGATCGGCGGCAGGTGAACTTCGGTGGTGACGGTGTTCACCTTCCTCGCCTCGCGGGCGATGATCTCGACGCGGCGGTCCCACTCGCGCGCCTCGGCGGCGTGGTCCCGCTTCAGGTACAACTCGAGCGCGACCAGCATGCCGACCATCTCTTCCTTGTTCACCTTCATGCCGCGGGCGATGGAATCGCTGTACGGGGAGGTGTTGAGGCGCGCGGCTTCGATCAGATCTTTTCTGCCCAGAAGCAGTCCGGCGCTCTGCGGACCGCGGATTCCCTTCCCTCCGCTGAAGGCGACGAGGTCGAATCCCATTTTCGTGTAGCGGCTGAGGTTTTCGACCGGCGGCACGTCGGCGGCGCAATCGTTGAAACTCGGGACGCCATGCTTCCTGCAGAGCGAAACGAATTCTTCCGCCTTGATGGCGCCCCGCGGCTCGGCGTCGTTGAAAAACAGCGCCATGGCGGTTCTGTCACTGACGGCGCGTTCGAACTGCTCCGCCGATTCCACCTCCACCATGCGGATGCCGGTGGCGCGCACGGCATGATCGTAGGCGAAGCGGTGGGACTTCTGAATGATGACTTCGCTCTTCATGCCCGTCAGATCAGGGATGCGGCGGATCTTGTCCGGGTCCTTGCCGGTGATGCAGGCGGCGGTGCCGACGGTCAGCGCGCCCGCCGCGCCGGAGGTGACCATGGCGGCTTCGCAGCCGAGCAGTTCGGCGATACGCCTGCCGACGGCGTCCTGCAACTCGGTCAGGTTGACATAGTGCTTTGACGCCTCGCGCATCGCCTCGAACACTTCCTCCGGCATCAGCGACGCCGTCAGCATCGTGTAGGTGCCCGCAGCATTGATGAACGTGCGGACGCCGAGCTCCGAGATGACATCGCGGCGGCGGGGCGCGGCGAGCCCGGCTCTGCTGAAGATGGGCAGGCTGCCCAGCGCGCCCAGAAACGGTCTTCGGCCAAAGATCATGACAGACTCCTTGCGCCTACTATCCTGTCACCGGCGCGCGCGCCGCGCCAGCCGGGCTACAGAGGGAGACCGAAGTAGCGCTCGGCGTTGGAGTAGCAGATGCGGCGGACCATGCCGCCCACCAGATCGTAGTCCGCCGGCAGCAGCCCTTTCTCGATGTCGTCGCCCAGCAGGTTGCACAGCGTGCGGCGGAAATATTCATGCCGCGGATAGGACATGAAGCTGCGGGAGTCGGTGAGCATGCCGACGAAATGCTCGAGAAGGCCGCAATTGGACAGCGCGTTGATCTGCCACTCCATGCCCTCTTTCTGGTCGAGGAACCACCAGCCGCTGCCGAACTGGATTTTGCCCGGGACCGAGCCGTCCTGGAAGTTGCCGATCATGGTGGCGAAGGCGTAATTCCAGGCAGGGTTCAGGTTGTAGAGAATCATTTTCGGCAGCGCGCCTTCGCTTTCGAGCAGATCCAGGTAGGCGCCCAGCGCGTCCATCTGCGGCCAGTCGCCGATGGAGTCGAACCCGGTGTCAGGGCCGAGCTCGCGGAAACGCCGGGAGTTGTTGTTGCGCCGCGCCATCAGGTGGAGCTGTTTGGTCCAGCCCTTCTCGGCGTCAAGCCGGCCGAAAAACAGCATCATGAACGAGGCGAACTGCACCTGATCTTCTTCCGGCACCGGGATAAAGGCGCGGGCTTTTTCGAAGATTTCCGACGCTTTTTCCTCCGAGCACGGAGTCGCGAAGCACACGGTCAGGCCGTGATCGCTGAGCCGGCAGCCGAGCTCATGGAAGGCGTCGTGGCGTTTTTTCAGAGCATCGAGAAAGCTCTGGAAGTCGGCGATGTCCGTGTTGGCCGTTTCTGCGAGGCGGCCGAGCCAGGTGTTGAACTGATCCGGTTGATGAACGAGAAACGCGCGGTCCGGACGGTAGGTGGGAAACACCTTTGTCTTCAGCCCGGACGCGGCAATCTGTTTGTGCCAGCGCAGGTCGTCGGCGGGATCGTCGGTGGTGCAGACGGCGCGGACCTTGAACTTTTCGAGGATGCCCCAGGCGCGCAGGCTCTCGCCGGCGAGCATGGCGTTGGCCTGCTCCCAGACGCGTTCGGCGGAGGTTTCATCGAGCAGATCCCCGATGCCGAAATAGCGCTCCAGCTCGAGGTGAGTCCAGTGATAGAGCGGATTGCGCAGGGTGGCGGGAACGGTAGCCGCCCAGGCGAGGAACTTCTCTTTGGGCGAGGCGTCCCCGGTAATGAACCTTTCCGGCACGCCATGGGCGCGCATGGCGCGCCACTTGTAATGATCGCCCTCGAGCCAGATCTCGAACAGGTTGGCGAAGCGCCGGTTTTCGGCGACATCCTTCGGCGGCAGGTGGCAGTGGTAATCGAGGATGGGCTCGTCTTTGGCGTACTCGTGATAGAGGCGCCGGGCGGCCGCAGTGGACAGCAGGAAGTCCTCATGGATGAAGGCCATATGGGTTCACCTCGTCTGAAATGCCAGTATATCGCCCCGGCGCGGACCGTCATAATGGGAAGGTGACCATGCCCACGTCGTCATCCCCCCTCGTCATCCAACCCCGATTCATTCCGGAGCTTGATCCGAAGTTCGTCCCCGCATCGCTGTGGAACCGCGCCTTCCGCGACCTTGCGCGGCGGCAGGGCGCCGTTCCGCTGGCGCTCGCCGTCGAGCGCAGCGACGGCAGCATTTCGCGCTACGAGACCGTGGCGCTGCCGGAGGGCTCGGCGGAGTTCGAGCTGAACCTGCGCTACGCGGAGCGGATCGTGAAGTTCCTGCTCTGGCAGCGCGGCGGCTGGAAGGTGTACTGCGGAGGTCCCGCGGCGATTGGCGAGCATCTGCGCGCCGTGTACTCTCCGGGCGGGGCGCGCGCGTTCGATCACGAGTTCATGAGCGGCGTCTATGAGCGCGAGTTCACGGTGGAGATCACGAGCGCGGACCGCGTGCCTGCGGCGCGCGAGACTTCGAGCCCGCTGGGGCGGCACCTGGACGGCTGCCGCGTCGGATTCGATCTCGGCGCGAGCGACCGGAAGGCGTCGGCGGTGATCGACGGCGAGCCGGTGTTCAGCGAGGAGGTGCCGTGGGATCCGCGCCCGCAGTACGATCCGCAGTACCACTACGACGGCATCATGGACTCGATCCGGCGCGCGGCGGCGCACCTGCCGCGTCTGGACGCGGTGGGCGGCTCGGCCGCGGGCGTGTACATCAACAACCGCGTGCGCGTGGCGTCGCTGTTCCGCGGCGTGCCGAAGGACGTGTTCGACGCGAAGGTGGCTGACATGTTCCTGCGCATCCGCGACGAGCTGGGCGTGCCGCTGGAGGTGGTGAACGACGGCGAGGTGACGGCGCTGGCGGGGTCGATGTCGCTGAACGACAATCCGGTGCTGGGCATCGCGATGGGTTCGAGCCTGGCAGCCGGCTACGCCGACACGCACGGCAACATCACGGGCTGGCTGAACGAGCTGGCGTTTGCGCCGATCGACTACCGTGAAGACGCGCCGGTGGACGAGTGGAGCGGCGACGCGGGCTGCGGGGTGCAGTATTTCTCGCAGGTGGGCGCCAACCGGATCGCCACGCAGGCGGGGGTTCAGTTCGACGCCGCCCTGCCGCTGCCCGAGCGGCTGGTGGAGCTGCAGAAGCGCATGAAAGAGGGCGACCCGCTGGTGCGCAAGGTGTACGAGACGATCGGGACGGAGCTCGGCTACGCGGTGGCGCACTACGCCGATTTCTACGAGCTGAAACACATTCTCGTGCTGGGGCGCGTGACGACCGGCGCAGGAGGCGACATCATGATCGAGCAGGCGCGGCGCGTGCTGGAAGCGGAGTTTCCCGAGCTGGCCGGACGGGTGCAGATCGCGCTGCCGGACGAGAAGAGCCGGCGCGTGGGCCAGTCGATCGCCGCGGCGAGCCTGCCCGTGATTCCGAAGAAGAGCTGAGGAGATCCCCGATGCAGTTTCATAAAACAAATTCCGAGATTTACGTTCCTGACGGAACGGCGATGCCGGAGGCGCTGGCGCGCACCACACGGCTGGGCATCGCAGCCCATCAGGACGACATCGAGATCATGGCGATGGAGGGCATCCTGGCCTGCTTCCAGAAGCCGGACCAGTGGTTTTCCTGCGTGATCGTCACCGACGGCGCGGGCAGCGCGCGCGAGGGCGACTACGCCCACTACACCGACGCCGACATGATGCGCGTGCGCCGCGTGGAGCAGAAGAAGGCGGCGATGATCGGAGAATACGGCGCGTGCGTGTTTCTCGATTATCCCAGCCGCGAGATCAAGGACGGAGCGAACCGCAATCCGGCGGAGGATCTGAAACAGATTCTCGAAACAGCCCGTCCGGAGATCGTCTACACGCACAACCTGTGCGACAAGCACGACACGCACGTCGCCGTGGCGCTGCGCGCCATCGACGCGATCCGCAGCCTGCCGCCCGGGCAGCGTCCGGCGCGGCTGCTGGGCTGCGAAGTGTGGCGCGATCTCGACTGGCTTCCGGACGCCCGGAAAGTGGTGTTCGACGTCAGCGCGCACGAGAACCTGTCGGCCGCGCTGCTGGGGGTGTTCGACTCGCAGATCGCCGGCGGCAAGCGGTACGATCTGGCCACGCTGGGGCGGCGCCGCGCCAACGCGACGTATTTCCAGAGCCACTCGGTGGACCAGGCGGAGGCGATCATCTTCGGCATGGATCTGACGCCGCTGGTAACGGACACGTCGATCGATCCTCTGGAATACGCGCTCTCCCACATCCGCGAGTTCGAGCAGGAAGTGAAGGAGCGGTTCGCAAAGCTGCGCTGAAGACGCCGCCAGACCGGGCATCTCCGGGACGTTTGCGTCTGCTCACCGGCCAGTCCGGGCGGGACGAACGGTTTGTTCAGACAGGTCCGCGTTTTACTGAAGCCGCATGGAACGGCGGCTCGCGGCAGGCTGTGGTTTTGTGCCGCGCCCTCGAGAATCGCTGTTCGCTTGTGGGCCGCGAGAGGACCGCTCGCTCCCTCGAAAATCGCCGATGGGTTGTGGGGCCGCGAGGGAACCGCTCACTCTCGGCGGCTGACGCCGCCTTCGTTCGCGGCACAGAACCCGCCGCGATTTTCATCCATGCTGATGTCCCGCAGGGTCATGGAGGCTCCCTCGAAAATTGCCGGTCAGGCCGCGGCCGCGAGGGGACCGCTCACTTTCGGCGGCTGAAGCCGCCTTCGTTCGCGGCACAGAACCCGCTGCATTGCGACGCACGGCCGCAGCATGGAATTGTCGACGCGGTGG
>Ga0209381_1003714_pt1 | contig 15164 bp, 20 predicted proteins | sample DewCreD2012metaG_FD_184111 | JGI IMG/M metagenome (GOLD analysis project Ga0209381, IMG submission 184111) | Hot spring sediment bacterial and archeal communities from British Columbia, Canada, to study Microbial Dark Matter (Phase II) - Dewar... ...
TTGTTTGCAAGTTTATTATTTCCTGTGCTGTCATTTTGTTATTTCCTTTAAAATCAATAAGTTAAATCAATAATTAATTTCACAGGCAACTTAACACTTTAATCCTTGCAAGTCAAGTTATTTTTTTTAATTAAGTCATTATTTTTCAAGATTTTTTGAATTTTATTTAAAGTTTATTTTTTATTTTGTTTTTGGATTGAATTATCGTTATACGGCACAGATGTTGATTGGCACTCAATTATTGTGCCACTGTTAACTTTAGAAAATTAATATAAATCATTGAAATATATTTAATTATATTATTTTTTACTTGCATTTGTGGTTATAAAATTAAAAAGGGGAAGTAAGAGGATAGACTTGCTGAAATTTTTAGGTTAAGTTTTCTTCTTTTTTCTTAATCCATCCGGGCTTTTTGAATTTTTTTGTATTGTTCTTTCCCGATGGTCTTTATTATATATTTTAAACTTAAATTAGTTTCTCGTTTGATTTGCTTAAGTGTTTTAGTTTCAATATCTTCCGTTAATACTTCTTTTATCTGTTTGTTGAAATATGTTACACTTGGAATATGATAAGCCATGCCACCACCTGCAATAATGAGATTTTTAAAATTCTCAAGTCCAACAATATCAGCGATAAGTTTCCCATCCGAATTCAAATCGTCATAGGTCACTTTTTCCATAATTCTTTCAACGAAACTATCCTTCATTCCATACCCTATGTTTGATAAACACTATATAAATCAATATTTTACGGTTTTTACTTCAAAATGGAACATCTTCTTCATTTATAAAATTTGAAACAGAACCATAAGTTAAACCATAATCATGTGAAAGATTTTGAAAATAAGTCCTTTGCTTGTCAAAATAAGCAAAAACTGATGATGTACCTGAATTTCTACCTTTAGCAACGATGAGTTCAGCAATATTTTTAGTAGATCTTTTTTCTTTTCCATAGGTTTCAATTCCATAGTATTCAGGGCGATAAATAAAAATGATGCTGTCAGCATCCTGCTCAAGACTTCCGGACTCCCTTAGATCCATCATTAACGGCCTTTTGTCTCTTCTTGCCTCAACCCCACGATTTAATTGAGCAAGAGCAAAAACAGGAATGTTCAACTCGATTGCTATAGCCTTACAGGTCCTGCTGATATCACTAACTTCTAGATCCCTTGTTGAATTTTTCCGGGCACTATTACCTTCCATCAGCTGTAAATAATCTATAACCAAATATTGGATATCAAACCGTTTCTTAAGTGATTTTGCCTTGCTTTTCAGAGTCATACTATTCAAACCGTGAGAGCAATCAAAATAAATATTAGCCTTGCTAAAATATGAAAAAAAGTCAAGAATTATAGATTTCTCTTCCTTATTGAAATTACCCGACCGGAGTTTCTTAACATCAATTTTAGTGTTCATCGAACATAATCTGATGGTAAGCTGAAATGGTGTCATCTCTAATGATATCAATCCGCCCGGAATTTTCCCTTTATCAATAGAATTATTTTGCATGATAGTAAGACCGAGAGCTGTCTTGCCCATCCCGGGACGTCCTCCGATAATAATAAACTCTCCTCCATAAAAACCGCCGGTCGCAATATCAAGATCGGCTAATCCGGTTAACATTGGTTTCAACTCATTGTTGTTCAGTTTGAGCAACAAATCAAGAGTATCCCTTGCAAGAAACTCAGCATTAACAGCCGAATCAATCCCGGTGACTTTAGTTCTCAATAACTCAATTTCAAGCTCTGTCTGTGCAAGTAAATCAAAAGGATCTGTTGATTCAGAAAAAGCACTTGCAAGAACATTTCTTTGAGACTGAATCAAGCATCTTTTCAGATATCGCTCCGCTACAATCTTGGCATACGATCCGGCGTTGGTAGCAGTTGGTGTCTTTGACATCAATTCAGACAAGTACCAGGAGCCACCGATTTTTTTGAGCTGGTCATTCTTTGCAAGCTCTTCACTAATAACAACTATGTCAATGGGTTTGTTTTGTTGAAATACTTCAAGAATAGCTGAATAAATAATTTTATTTCTCTCGAAATAGAGATAATCAACATTTTTCACAATCTCGATAACTTCAATCACAGTTGGATATCCGCCAATCAGCATAGACCCGAGCAGAACCTCTTCGGCGTCCTTACTGTGTGGCGGAATCCGGGTAATATCGTTCAAGGAAGCTCCGTTTGTATTCTGGGTCAATTTCATTTTCATAGTTATTAAATTTCTTCCCGTTAGCGAAATAAGATTTATATTCGTTAAATTTTCTAAAAATCATAGCCGGACTAGCGTTTCTAGCGAGCCACTGGTCATCAACTTCCATACATTGCCGGAATAGAGCCCTAAATCCATTGATAACAATTTCTGTATCGGGATTAGGGTCAGGATCTCTGGAATGGTTTACTTGCAAGTAGATTAGAAACAAATTTTTCAAAGCATCCATATCCTGTGATAAATTCGTGGGTTTATAATCAAAATTTCGGGCGAGTTTAAATTCATCCTTCCATACCAAAAATAGTCTTTTGAAAAATTCATTATTAAATTTTTCCTGGCTATGATTTTTGGAGTTAATGTTTACATTAACTCCTTTCATCCTTTTACTTTCTTTTTCTTTTTCTTTTTCTTTTTCTTTTTGGGGATTAATGTTTACATTAATATCTTCTGAAAGGGGGTTAATGTTTACATTAATATCTTCTGAAGGATAGTTATTGTTATTTTTGTTTAACATTAATCCCATTGAAAGGGGGTTAATGTTGTTTTCGTTTGACATTAACTCATCTTGGCTAATATTAACCAATAATTTGGATTTTGGATTTACAATTTCTTCAGGGTCAATCAAGCAATATTTTTTCAGAATTGTCACCTCGTGACGTCTTTCGCATCCTTTTATATAATTTTTTTGAATCCTCGCAGAAGTTAAAATTTGTTCTTTTTCGAATAATTCTCGATGAAATAATCCTAAATAAAGACAATAATCGAGAAGTTCTTTGAATTGCTCAATACTCAAACGAGTCTCAGCTGCAAAGAGTTCTTCATCATCCTTATTCCATTTAACGTAATATCCATTCTCATAGATAATGTCACATAGTCTAAAGAAAAATCCATATCCAAGCAGTCCAAACCGTGCATTCAATAATTTAAGCTTTCTATCATTAAAAGCCTGCACGTCATGACTATAATATTCTAACCCGATTTTTTGAGGTCTAGCCATCCAACTCTTCCTTGATTTTGTTATATAAATTATTCCAATTAGGTTCAATAACTCTAAAATCCCGAGATTTATTTATAGCAAAAATAACAGTAGAATGGTCTCTATTAAATAATTCTCCAATTTTTTCTAATGTAAATACCCGATTTAGCTTTTTATTTTTAAGATATTCCTCTTTCTGGTATAATATATCCATTAAGATAAATCTAAACATACAGTTCTTTGATTTTCTTGATTTCGAAGCAAGTATATCAAGATCAATGCTGTAATCCCTTAAAATATTATTAATTTTATCTTTCAGTTCTTTATTCATAAAAGCGTCCTTTTTTTATTAACAACATGCAATATAAATCTTTCAAAATCAAGGGAAACGCGTAAATATCTTATAAATTTGCGTTTTTCTCAATATATTCTTTTACAAGATAAAAAGCTTTCCCGTTTTTATACCCTTTACGCTCGCAGAAAAAATTAGCAATAATAATAAGCTCAGATTTCAACTTTTCGGGATCCTTAATCTTCTTAACTCTCTCGGCTAAGCGATACCATATCCAGAAAGGTTTATATCCTTTGTTCGATGCAATTCTGTCTAAAACAATATAATCCCTCATCAATTTTGCTGATGGATCTATTTCCTGAAGAGTTAATTCTACAAGTTCAACATATTCCATTGGTATGTTGACAGGAATTTTATCCGATTTATAAACCTTTCCTGATCGAATATCCCGGAAGCCAACAACTTTATTTTTGAATTTCTTCTCAACCCCATCAAGCGTCCACTCTCTATCAATCTCAATTTTGTCATGCTCAGCAATTAACCCGGAATGGTCAAGGACAATTGCATAAGGTTTCCCTAGTGAAGGTCTGAGTGCCCTTCCAACCATTTGCATGTATTTGATTAAACTTTTTGAAGGACGAGCAAGCTGAATTGCTTCAATTGAGGGAACGTCAAATCCTTCGTCGAAAACACCAACGTTGTAAAGGACCTTAATATTCCCGTCGGTAAAAGCTTTTATTTTAGCCTTTCTCTCCAAATCAGGGGTGGTCCCGTCAATATGAGCAGCTGCAATATTATGCCGGTTAAAGCATTCAACTATATCTTTTGAGTGCTGAACATCAATGGCAAAGCCGATTGTTTTCTTGCCGTCAGCGAGTTTTCTCCAGGAATCAACTAACACTATAGGAGGAACTTTCCTCTGATAAAATTCAGATAAATCTTTGAGATTGTAGTCCCCTGCACTGATTTTAACACCTTTCAATTCCAATGGAGAAACATAGTATTTCGGTGCAACAAGAAAACCATCTTTAATCAGTTCGCTAACGGTGGCACCACATATTAGTTTGTCGAATACTCCCTTGAAGCCGGTTCCATTTGTTCGGCATGGAGTAGCTGTAACACCTAAGAACTTACAGTTAGGATTGCCTTCTAATACATGCTGTTTAATCTTCCCATAAGAGTTCCTGCTCTGCATATGATGAGCTTCATCAATAATGCAGATATCAACAGGATAAGCAAGTTTTCGGTTGATCAGAGTTTGGACCGACGCGATCTGAACCTGTTCATGTGGTTTTGGAGTGTAGCCGGCTTTTATAATACCGGCTATAATTCCATATCCTTTATAAAGTTTATCTGCTGCCTGAGAGATGAGTTCGCCACGGTGAGCAAGAATTAAGCACCTTCTTTTGTTAATGACACCATCTCTGATCATCGAACTGAAGATTACTGTTTTACCGCTACCCGTTGCGAGCTGACCCATAACATTTTGGGTGCCTTCCCGGAAAGCCTTGTAAATATTATTCTTCCATTCAACTTGATAAGGTCTTAATTCCATTAGATATCTTCATCCCAATTTTGAGGAACATCTGTCATTTGAAAAAGAGTAGCTGAATCCTGTGTTTTATGCATAGGTTCTCTTTTCAATTCTTTGTCAGTATTAATGTCATAATAAACTCTTTCATCGGTTGAAAGGTCGTCAATCCAATAAACAGAAAAAGTTCTTAATGAAGTACCCATGCGGTATTCACGTGAAAGCTTTCTTCTTTCTTCATCTTTGGAGTCCATATGCTTTTTTGCTGTATTTGACATTGATTTATATTGCTCCATCTCGGTTTCGAGGTCGTCAATCTCATGATCAAGCTCTGTAATTTGATTTGCTAATTTTATTAAATCTTCTTCATTTAAGTGAACTTCCAAATCAAGAGTGGTTGTGTTTCTTGTCTCGTTTTGATCAGCTTCATAATCAGATTCCTGAGAATCAGTAGCTATTAGAACCTCTTCGGGTTCTGTATATTCTATATTATTCATAATTCCCTCTCTTATATTTTGTTTAAAATCATTGATTGTTTCAATTACTTTTTTCAAACCATAAAACTTCAAACCATTGCCACCCCGGACATATTCGTCCAGCTTATTTAATATATAGTTCGCAGCAACTATCAGGCAGTCTGCCCTGCTATGATAAAAATGAGAACGATTGCAAATACTTGAAAGAGGAGCGAACGCTATACCCCGATATCCCCATGAACCACCTTTATGATTCATAAATATACCGAAATACCAACGTTCGTCTGTGTGCTGATAACACTGGATTACGTACTTGCAATGCCTGTTATTAATGAGAACTATACTTTCTTCCATTAGAAAATCCTATCTATAATTGTAGCTATATATCCACCATTATAACTAAAGTCAGGATTTTTACTTTTTTGCTCTTTAAGGGCATTAAGAAGATGCACAAAGTAAGCAGTGTCAACCCCAGTTAATTGTTCTTCGAGAACTGCTATATTATTAAGATTTAGTTCTGACACTTGGAACAACATTTTCAGATACTGACCTGCATTAATATGCCAACCTTTTTTTAGGAATTTACGTGTCCGAATAACAGAACATACCGGATATAAACTCCCCATATACCTTAATTCTTTTGCTAGAATTGATTCTAATGCTTCCGCTTTTAAAACAACTTTTCCTGTGTCGGATTCCCAATAATTAGTAACATGAACAAAATCGAAATTCTTGTGTATTTCTTCTGGTGAACCATAAAACCTAATGACAATTTGAATTTTATTTGAGAGAGTAATGGCATTGTCTGTAAGGTAAACAGGGCGATATTTCGGCTTTACATCAACTTTTGGGCAGTTGACAAGCTCTATTAAATTACTGCCAGCTACATCTTCTTCGCTCAATTCTTGCTCTACTTCATCATCAAAATTATCTGGAATATCCCCAGCAACCCCTTTTGATTGGACTTTAATCCTTACTCTTTCATCGACCAGAAGAACATCAGCTGATTGGCTGTGCTCTTCGTTAAAGAGATTTACATAATATCTTGCAACCGCTTCAACGGTGTTAATATCCCTAAAATAGACATCAAAGTCATTTGGTCGTTCTTTCAGCAATAGACTACAGATCGCACCGCCAGTGATTATTGTATTCTTTCTTACAAGGTCTCTTACTGAGCTGTCTGTGATAGAGTTTAACCAATCATTAAATTTTTTTGTTAAAATAGATTTAATAATTCTTTGATTCATAAATTTTATCCTCTAAAATTTGTTTATAAATTTTTAAAACTTCCCTTGCATAAACAAGGGGCTTTTTTCTTTTCAGCATTCTCTTTGCACCTTTTATGCCTGCATTATAAGCTGTCAAAGACATTACAATGTCATTCTTATAAGCATCAAGACATTTCCGGAGAATACTGCACCCTGAATTGATATTTTTTGCCGGATCAAACGAGCCGCCTTGAACCTGCATTAGTCCATTGCAGTTGAAAGTGCCTTTTGCATTTTTATTCCAGCCAGATTCTTTCTCTATTATAGCATAAACAAGCAAAGTATCGAGCCGATATTTCTCAGCAGCCTGCCTTACATACTTTCCGTATTTCTCAACTCCTTTGTTGTACCGCTCACGGTTAAAGCTGAGAGCATACAAAGTGTTAAGCAAGAGCAATATGATAATAAGTTTAATGATCTTTCTCCTTTTAAATTAAAAATCAGGGTTTATTCATTCCCAAGTCTCTTTTTAATAGATTCAATATCCACAAAGCATCTGCTTCGTTGTCATTGTTCCCTTTATAGCCAAGCTTTATTACAGCGTGATTTATCATCATGTCTTTATTTGCATTGCCTTTCCCGGTTGCAAACTTCTTAATCTCACCAGCTGAATAAGCTCTGTATTCAATGTTATTTTCCTCGCAGAACTCTTCTATAATTGCTATCAGTTTTGCCTGGTGAATAATTGAATGATTGTACTGACTTGCTGGTCGCTCATAAGCTATAACATCAATACCAATACGCTCGTAAATTTCTTTTAATTTCGATTTTAACCTCAGCAATTTCATACCTTGCGATTCATCTTTTCTTATAGATAAATCCCAAACGCCATAAACATCATTTGATATAGCCCATCCGCAATGTGTAGCCGGGTCAATTGCAAGTATTTTCATAAAATATTCCCTTTCATAAAAAGACCCCCGGCAACACTGCAGCAAGATTCGAGGAAGGAGCGAAAATTAAGTGCTGCCGGAGTAATAATTTATTGTATTATTCTCATTGCTGTACCATCTTTTAATTCTTCAACGATGATATCGAACCATTCAACGCTAATTTTCTTTAATGAGTCAATATTTTTAGTTAGAAGGTAAGCCTTTAATTTATCTTGATCGAATCCATTCTGCCTTGCAATTGCCCATAAACCGGCTGCTTTCCCTTCGCTAATATATTGTACTTCACTGCCAAATAGCTGATCTGTGTTATGAGTTTCAACCGGAATACCGGAAGCAGGTAATTGTCTTTGCACCTTCCCTCCATCAATCATTGATCTGATGTTTTCATCACTAATCAATTGATTGAATTCGATGCCAGCATCTTTGAATTCATTAAGAACCAATGAGCTTTCGAATGATAGGTTGGGAGTTAATGTCAAAACCGGGTACTTTGAAGGGTTACCGGGCTTCTGACTAATAGCAAAGTGAACGGTTAGATCAAACACTATTCGGTTGATGTTCCTGCCAGCTCTATAGGCAATCTCGTCATAATTCTGAATAATATTTGGTATTGAACTTTCAACCCCCCCTGTTGATAATTCCCAAACACCAAGAATCCCTTTCAGTTTCAGTACGAAAAACCTCATTGTTAATCGCTCTTTCCAGTGATTGATTCTAACCATTTCCTCCTTTGCTTTTGCACCATAACCCCTCGTTATTTTAATACCCTGCGTCTTCGCTTTTTCAAACACTTCATTAGTTACAGGGATGTAGTCCTTTACCACATCATCGTAAAGAAGGTGATATCTTCCGTAACTTATAGCAGCAAGGTTGCCCTCGTCGTCCCTTCCTTCAATTCGTTGATGGCACACCTGCAGTGGATTGTCAGTTGGAAAAACTATCTGCAATATATTAGGTTTTTCTCCTAATATTCTATGAAAATGCTCTGAATGTGCTCCTGTTGCTCTGAAATAATCAATCGAGCGTCCCGGAGCATTCGGAAGTTTCGGTTCACCTATCTTGATTTTCCCAATAATTGAAAATCCCAATGAATCGTTTTGTTCATCTGTTTCCGGCTTCATAATTCTGCCGGGTCTTTCAAGAGTTGCTTCCATTTTTTTTGTCCTAATTTTTGTTTATTTGAAAATATTTCTTAATTTTACTTTGAGCTTTTTCACGCTCAATTTTTCATTTTTTCTTCTTTTTAAATTTAAACAAGCCGGATCGCAAGATCCGGTTTTTAATAATCTTTACGGTGTTTCTGAACCACTATATCGCGCGGATCCTTGCCACCCAACTTGTATTCAATTGAATCGAAGTTTACCATTCCTGTTATCTCAGTAAGGTATCGGGGTCTGTTGTAGTCCGGGAACTTTGTCTTGTAAATACCCCAATAGGCATCGAACAAAGTTGTAGTGAAATCACCAATCACAACTTTTTCCAATGCTTTCCCTGTCTGGTCCTCCATCTCACATCGCAAGTCTGTCATTCCTTTTGGGCTGACATTATAAAGCTTGTCAATCCTTAATGTTGGAAAGTTGTATTTTATTAACCTTCTTCCGGCTTCCAACTGATAATAATTATTTTCCCAGAAACCCTTGCCTGTTTTAAAATCAACTATAGCATTAACTCTCTCGCACTCAGCGTTTTTGATGTCCTTTTTATAAATCTTGCCGTTAGGAGATGTTCCGATTGTCATTTCACATACAAGGTCGATAGCAGACGCAAATCCTTCCTCGCAAGCAAGCATCAACTCAACTGCAATAGGTTTAACCTCGTGTTCCTTAAGCCATGTGTCCAATGCTATTAGATCACGTTTGGCACGATTTGACCAATGTCTGTTGTCATAATCAAGCTGGTTTCTTGCTTTGAATTGAGAGGCAAGCTCAGGAACGGAATCAAGGATTAAATAAGAATCTCTGCAATATTGTGCTGCAAGAATATGAAAAAAAATACCATAATCTGCAGCACGCTGAATATCCCTGTAAACATCTTCTATCCTGTCGTGCTTTGCATAGTATTCAAGAATACCCTTGCCGGTAGGTAATAAATCAAGTGAAGCGATTGAACTGCCAACCGAAACATAAAAAATTGGTTCGGTTTTAAGTCTGTCAAGAAATTTATAATAATATCGCTTGCCTTCCAAGTCCAGCCTGAAGATTGGTTCAGGCTGGATTTTCAATGCATTTTTGTCGAATATCCAGAGAGGCGCCTCTGTGATTGAATATCCCTGGTCTTTGATTTCGTTGCGAATTCTTGTTTCCTCTCCAAAGAGAGCCTCGAACATTGATAACTCTAACATTAGACCTCCGCCTCGATTAACTCTGCAGTTCCATCCTCAACATAGAACACGTTCGCATTCTTGAGATGCCCTTTTTTCTCTGTGCTTGCAATCTCAAGAATCACCTGGTAATTGTTTTCCTTTGCCAGATCAATGGCCATCTGACGATTGTATTCATCGAATTGCGAAGCATCCATTGTGATAACATTCAGCCGTGGATTGCCGTTGCTGTTGACAGGCTTCATTTTCATTCCGATCTTCATTGACAGATCAAGCTTCTGAAATGTTGATAGTCTGTCAAATCTTACTTCATTCAAATAAATTTCATCGTCTTCAATAACGAGACCGGGCAGCAGGTTGCTCTCTGCCAATTGTCTCTTAATTTCATTGTCAAGACTGTCAATTTTTTCTGTCAATTCATCATAAGTCCTCGATGTCGCATCGTACTCTTCTTTTGCTTTTTTATATTCTTTTTTAGCCCTTACCTCTGCATTTATTCTTTCGCAATTCTGAAGTTTTTGAAGTACCTCTTCGATCTCATAATTGTAGTTTTTAGCATTTTTCAAGTTTTCAATCAGTTTGTTCTTTTCTTTTTCGAGCGCTCCAAGTGCTTCTGAGACACTTTCTAACTCTGAATCAGCCTTTTCGATATTAACCTGAAATGATTTCTGAATTCTCTGCAGCTCATTTTTCATCTGCAAGAATTCATTCCTTTGCTGCTGTAACGATTCGAGCCTTGCTATCTCTGCCTTCAACCTCTGAATCTCTTCGGTTTGGTCCGGAAGATTTTTTAAAGTCTCATCGGTATCAACAATCTTATCTTCGCATTCTTGCAAAGCCTTAGTCTGCTCTGATTTGTACGAGCTGATGTCAGCCATTTGTGTTTGCCTGTAACTTACCTTATCAGCAAGGGTTTCAAACTGCCGTTCATAATCATCACGGGCTTTTTGCTTGTTTCGGTATTCTTCAAGCTCTTTATTCAGTTCTGTTATGCTGATTTCCTCGTCGGGGGTGTCTTTGCTTGGTTTTGCCAAGCTCAGATAATGTCCTTCAGCCTTCTTTTTGTCCCTCCCGATTGCGGTTCTCTCGTCATATAAAGCCTTTCTCGTGTCATTGTAAGCATCCAGGTCAATCCCAATTGCTTTGCACAATGCAGTTACCCTGTCCTTTGGTTTCATCCTGATGAACTCATCAGGACGGAAGGTTAGAGAATCCACAAAAGCATCGAACAGCTCTTTCCCGGATTCATATTTATTTCCTTCTCTATCCTCAATTTTCAAAACAGGGCTTTTGCCTTTCTTCCACTCTTTTGTAATGATGAATTTATCAAATTCACCAACAACATAACCAGAACGCTTCCCATTCGAAACCGGGTCGCCGTCTTTTAGTTTGCCGACAAGCAGTGCAAGGGCATCTATTGCAGATGATTTGCCGGCTTCGTTTGGACCCAGCAGAACAGCTGATTTACCGTTCATAGTCAGGTCCATTGCTTTGACTCCGAAAATATTCTCAATTTCGAGTCTGATTAATTTTGTTTCCATGTGTTACTCCTTTATGTATGAAAGAAAAAAATTAAATTTTTGTTATCCAAAGTAAGACCATAGCCAGCAATAAGCAGGCTGCATAAATGAAACCATGGGCGATTCCACGACGATAGCTATTCTCGGTAGCTGTTGGTTTTGCCAGCTCAGCTTTGATATCAGTAATAATATTTCTGCTCAGCCGGTATTCTTCATAGACTTCATGCATCGGGATGATTTCATCACGCCTTCGTCTGAAGTCAAAATCACTGTAAATTAACATCGACATACCTCTTAATACTTTTTAAATATCTGCTTTTTTTATGCGAGTTCAGACCACCGAGCCGGGAAACACGGCGATTGATTTCTTCCTTAGAAACATTAAATATTTCATATGCTTTATGGAATGCCAGCGGAGGGTTCATACCCTCCCGGATGAGTTTTCTGGCATATTCGACTGCTCTATCAATTGGTTCCATCAATCTTTTATCCTCCCAGGGTCATTGTGATTAATTTGTTTTATTATTCTTTCTGCATCCGGCGGATGTATTGCAATATTCAGCTGAACAGTGAGTTCGTTGAATTTGCTTGCCAGCAGCTTCAATGCATGATTGGTTGCATGAGAGTTAACCGCTTCGACGATATTAGAACAACCAAGCTCTATAAGCTCTTCTTCGAGATACGGGCTGATGATCCCGTTGCTGTTGATATCGCTCATCACGTTTTTGAGCGTCTTGATCTGGTTTGTGAGTCTTTCGACTTCTTCGAACGATGTTTGTGAAATAAATTTTGGCATTTTAGCCATCCTTCCTTAAATTTGTGAAACATTAATTTGTTTGTTTGCTCTCTGTTTTTTGTTTTCTGGACTCGAACAGGGAGCAAATTTTTTTTATCTCCTGTTTTTCATAATTTTATTTGATTGGAGCAAGATATCATCTTTGGTCCTGCGTTTGTTTTTCATCAGATAATCATCGAGGTCGGATTTCCTGACAAATAATTCCCTGCCGATTTTGGAGCATCCCGCTTCGTTCATTATTCTGCGGATTGTTTGTTTGTCTTTCAGACCAGTGTAATCAGCAACCTGCTCCACATTCAGCACAGTTTTGGAAGATGAGTTAAGTATCAATTCTTTAATCATATCATTTTCCTGCTTGAGCTCCTTGATGGATTTGAGTAGCTCGGGAACCAGAGCGGCATTTTTTTCTATATCAATTATCGACAGCATCTTTCCTCCTGCCGCTGTCTGCCAGTGGGTAGATTTGTTTGATTGCTTCAGCCTTTTTGATATTTTCTTCTCTTTCTTTTGCCATGTTATTAATAATTTTTTCAAGCAACTCTATTGTTTCTTTGTGTCCGTTTCTGATTCTGCGGATAACCGAGTTCTTGGTCAGATCAAGCTGTTTGGATAATAAAGCAATTGATCCATCAGGGTATTTAACTCTCATTTTTAACCTCCTTGAAAAAAAAGAAATGCCGTAAACCTTTGATTTCTTTAGGAATGATTTGTATTTTGTTAATTATTTTATTAATTTTACGTTGCATAAAAACGATTGTTATATTTATGTTAATATTCACAACTCTAAAATACAACAATTGTTTTAATTATGCAAGAAAAATTTTATTTTTTTTAGAATTTTCACACAATTGTTGTAATATTAATTATGCATAATGAAATAGGAGATAGAATAAAGGCTTTTATAAAGTTATGTTATGGCTCACAAAAATTATTTGCTCAAATAACAAATTTATCTCAAGCGCATTTGAATGCATATGTTGTGGGGTCAAGAACACCAGGTTCAGATATACTTATTAGATTCAATGATGCTGGAATGTCAATTGATTGGTTGCTTACAGGCAACGGCGAAATGTTTGCCGACAACGAAGCAGGGAGAGAATTAAGAAGCAAATACGAGCAGGAAAGCAACGAAAACCCCGCTAACCCCGAAAGCAAAATAAGGATGATAACAGAAGAAGAATTGCAGCGGCTTGCCGAGCTGGCAGCAAAAAGCACAATAGAGCAGCTTTCGATAAAAGCTGCCGCAACATCAAAGAAAAAAGAAGAATAATTGTTATTTTTGATAATGTTTAATTTATCAAGGTTATTAAAATGAAATTGTTTATTGCTAAGATTCAGGTGCATTCAATGAAAGTATTCTTTTTATCTTTGATTATAATTTTAACGCTATCTGCTTGCGCTATAAATTATTCTAAACCTAAACAACATCAATTCTCAAAAGAAACAATAATCCCCAAATCATATGATGAAGTATGGAATAAAACTGTAGAATGGTTCGCCAATAATGGTACACCAATTAAAAACTTAGATAAAAACTCAGGTTTTATTGCTACAGAGTATTCTTTAAAAATAAATGAACAGTATTTGGATTGTGGTGATTGCAAAGGCAATGCTGCTTTGGATAATCCTGTAGGTTCATTAAATGTAATTTTCCGACAAGATGATAATAATACTAAAGTGACAATTAATGCTTTCTTTAAATCCGGAATGAAAATCACAAATTCTTGGGGTGGTTGTTTTGGGCTACCTATTGGTGAAATTATCAATTGTGAATCAACAGGTCTTTTGGAAAAAACAATTATGGATTATTTGAGTAAATAAATAACAAAGTCAGAAGAGAACAAAAATTAAAAGCGATGAAAAGCTTAATTATATTAATAATATCGATATTACAGTTTTATTTGGCAGGCAATACTTATTGTCAAATGGATATTACCAAAGGCTTTCAGGGTATGGAATGGGGAATGAGCAAAAATGATGTTATGAACGTTATAATCGAGAATTACAATACAGTACCTGAAGTCTCCTCCTTCTATTTGAGTATTGATTTTAACGACAGCTTGTTTTCCACATTTATCAGTAGTATTTCTTTTAGTTTTGATAATGACAAATTATATTCAATCATGCTCCATTCAATGTCATATAGCAATTGCAAAAATGCTAACAATGAATATCTTTCATTATTCCAAAAGTTTCCACAAGTTGTTGATCCTAAAATTGATTGGGTTCTTTTAAAAAAACATTATCTTTCTGATAATTCTTATGTTGATGAAATTGAAAGCATCTGGTATGCAAAATCCAATAAAAATTATTTGATAATTAAATTAACGAGAGATTGTTCAATGAAAGATTACAGTGGCGTTTATATAGTAATTAAAATTTATACTGAAAAGGAATTTAAGAATTTTAAGAAATACTATAAGTAATTACAATCAATGACCAGAAGCGAATACAGAAAATACCTGCAAACAATGACAGATGACCAGCTTTATCAGCTGGCGAAGAAATATTGCGGATATGTATTTAATAACCTTACCCCATTCGAGAAAAATCTTGAAGATATTTACAAAGAATGCGAAAAACGTAATATCAATATATATAACACTGCTGTCAACGATGCAATTGATAGAAGCTCTCTTAAGATAGAGATAAACCGGATTGACTTTAAAAGCGAAAAGGAGATTATGGAGTTAATCTCAAGCCGAGCTTCAGCCGGTCCCGGAACACCGGTTACTGATGAGGTAATGGTGGAGGAAGCAGACTTCAATTCAATATTCAAAGTGTTCAAAAAAAAGAATATTTTTGTCTGCAGAGCAAAGGGGGAGAGCATGAAGAATGTTGGAATTGTTGACGGATCCTTGTTGTTTATTGAAAAAACC
>Ga0209381_1003717_pt1 | contig 15145 bp, 7 predicted proteins | sample DewCreD2012metaG_FD_184111 | JGI IMG/M metagenome (GOLD analysis project Ga0209381, IMG submission 184111) | Hot spring sediment bacterial and archeal communities from British Columbia, Canada, to study Microbial Dark Matter (Phase II) - Dewar... ...
CCTCCGCCCAAAGGAAGAAAAAATATTATCTCTCCGGTGGGTTAAAAAAGAAAAAGCACCAAAATATAAAATGCGTACGAACATCCGTTTTGCTTTGATAGACAACGGTAATTATAACGAGACATTCTCTGCTGTTCGGCTTAAAGGCACCGATACACGTTATACCTCAACCATTCTGCAGATGGAAGGGCCGGCATGGGAAAACGATAAAGTCGGCTTCCGGAACTATTTCGACGAACGAAGCGGTATGGATATCTTTGGGAAAATTACTCCTGACATGGTTCTCGATAGTGTTGGAATTAACGCAAGTTATCATGAGATGCAACCATGGGGAATGGATATCCTGAAAGTGGGGAACTCGCTGGGCGCCGGAAGCATCGCCCTGCTCATCGGCGATTCGTTGTACAGGGTAGGGCCCGGTTGCAAGGGTACGTACGAATTATTATTCGAAGGGCCGGTACGTTCATCGCTCCGTTTAGGATACAGTGAATGGAAGATCAATGACCGGAATTATTCCATAACTCACGATATAACTATTTGGGCAGGTAGCTATGGCTATGAAAACAGTGTGTCGGTTGCCGGCGCGAAAGGGGATGAGTCATTGGTGTTGGGGATCGTAAATAAAGACACCGATTCGCTTATGATTACTCATTATAATAACCGTTTTGTTTCGTTGATCACTCATGACCGCCAATCTATCTCCGGCGAATTTCTTGGCATGAGCTTGCTGCTGAATGCTGTTGATTTTAAAAACGCCGACAGCACCTCTCGTACTAAAGGCGAAATAATTGAAACCTTTTATGCTCAGTTGCACTTACCTATGGATCAACCTGTATTTTATTCCTTCTTTGCCGGATGGGAAAAAACAGATTCTTTGTTTGCCAGCAAAGAGCAATTCTTGGGGTTGTTGTCTTATCAGTCGTATCTTCGTTCAAAGCCAGTAATTATCCATATAAAAAATTAGTAAGTTATGAAGTATTTCCGTTTTATCATCTTAAGCGTTTTGGTGCTTACACTTTCTACTTGTAAACCCAGGTTTAAATATCCATTCCTTAACCCTCATTTGCCGGTTGAAGAACGTGTTGATGATTTATTGTCTCGTATGTCCCTTCAACAAAAGGTGTCGCAGCTGAATTATGAGTCAGCTGCCATTGATTCGCTGGGTATCCCGGAATATAATTGGTGGAACGAATGCCTTCACGGTGTTGCTCGTTCAGGACTTGCTACTGTTTTTCCTCAGGCAATTGGTATGGCTGCTTCGTTTGATACTGCTTTGATGGCTCAGATTGCTACGGTAATCTCTGATGAGGCAAGGGCTAAATACCACGGTTTTCAGAAAAAAAATAAACGCGGTATTTATCAGGGGCTTACATTTTGGACCCCTAATATTAATATATTCCGTGATCCGCGGTGGGGAAGGGGTATGGAAACCTACGGCGAAGATCCTTTCCTTTCCGGCTCGCTCGCTGTCGCCTTCATTAGAAATATGCAGGGTAACGATCCGTTGTATTTTAAGACAATTGTTACATCTAAGCATTTCGCTGTGCACAGCGGCCCGGAACCCGACAGGCATACTTTTAACGCTAATGTGTCGGATATTGACCTGCGCGAAACTTATCTGCCGGCTTTCCGGATGACCATCGAGCAGGCCAACGTGCAATCAGTGATGTGCGCCTATAACCGCTTCAGAGATAAACCCTGCTGCGGCAACTCGCCTCTGCTTAACGATATTCTGCGAAACGAATGGAAATTTAATGGTTATGTGGTTTCCGATTGTTGGGCTATTCAGGATTTTTATAAGGGACATAATGTTGTACAAACTAAAGCCGAAGCTGCTGCTATGGCTTTTCGTAATGGTACCGACCTTAATTGTGGTAATTCGTCACCCGCTCTCACTGAAGCGGTACAGAAAGGATTTATTAAAGAGTCGGAAATTGATACTGCTCTGAAAAGATTGCTGCGCGCCCGTTTCAAGCTGGGTATGTTCGATCCTCAGGAGAATGTTCCTTTTTCAAAGATCGCTTTAGATACCGTTGATTGTCCACGGCATAAAGAACTTGCTAAACTTGCTGCTCTTAAATCTATTGTTTTGCTCAAAAATGACGGTCACCTCCTTCCACTCGATAAAACAGTGCAACGTGTTGCTGTTATTGGTCCTAATGCTAATGATGTTGAAGTGCTGCTGGGAAATTATAATGGTATTCCTTCTGCTCCGGTTACTCCTCTGCAAGGGATACGCAATAAAATACCTCACGCAAAAGTTTCGTACGCCCTGGGTTGTGAGCATGCCGATAATCTGCCTACCTTTGAAGTGGTGCGGTCGGCTTTCCTGTTTACCGATGAGTCAATGAAAACAAATGGTCTGTTAGCTGAATATTTTGATACTGCCGGTTTTAGCCGTAAACCGGTATTTACCCGTATTGATTCAGTCGTTGATTTTATATGGCATGATAAAGCGCCGGCTGATTTTATGGATGACGATAATTTTGCTGTCCGGTGGTCGGGGGTTATTGTGCCGCCTGTTACCGGTCAGTACGCGCTTGGAGCACAGGGAATGAACAGGTTTAAGGTGTACCTTGGCGATTCGGTTATTGCAAAACATAACAGCGAACATCATGGACTTAAAAATTATTCCTTTGTACAGCTCGAAAAAGGTAAGCCATACCGGTTGAAGGTTGAATTTTCGGAATATATCGGTGATGCCGATTGCAGTTTGCTGTGGGCTATTCCCGGCCGTCATACCGAACAGCAGGCATTGGATATTGCCCGTGATGCTGATATTGTTATCTTGTTTATGGGTTTGTCTCCGCGACTCGAAGGGGAGGAGATGGACGTTAAAGTGGACGGATTTAAAGGCGGCGACCGTATGCGTATTGATCTGCCTGATTTGCAGCAGCGTTTCATTAAAAAGGTTCATGCTCTCGGTAAGCCAACTGTCCTGGTATTGCTTAATGGTTCGGCTCTCGCGATTAATTGGGAAGCGGCCAACATAAGTGCTATTCTCGAGGCATGGTACCCCGGTCAGGCAGCTGGCGATGCTATTGCCGATGTGCTGTTTGGCGATTATAATCCTGCCGGTCGCCTGCCCGTTACTTTCTATAAAGCATTGAACGATCTGCCTCCTTTTGATGATTATAATATGAAAAACCGTACGTACAGATATTTTACCGGGCAGCCCTTGTTCCCCTTTGGTTTTGGTTTGTCATACACTTCATTTGAATATTCTGATTTGAAACTGGATAAAAATCAGATTAACGCAGGTGATGCTGTTAAGGTTTCTGTAACTGTTGAAAATACCGGCGGGCTTGATGGTGAGGAAGTAGTACAACTTTATGTGCGTAAAGTGGTTCGGTCGGATAATGATCCGGTGAAATCTTTAAAGCAATTTAAACGCGTGGCTATTGCCCGTAATCAGAAACAAACGATTACCTTTTTACTTGATTCTTCCGTCTTTCAGTCATGGAATGAACAGAAAAAAAACTTTTCGGTAATGCCCGGCGATTATGAAATATTAATTGGTAGCTCATCAGCCGATAATGACCTTAAGGCATTAAAAATAAATATTTTATAAAGAAAAAACTATATGCGAAGTATAAGGTTTTTTTTAATTTTTATTAATATTCTATTGTGTGATGGGACCTATGGTCAGCAAGGTGATACTTCTGTGGTAGATTCAGTGGTTAGGGATTCGGTAACTAATAAAAATAAGAGCAACTCTGCCCGGATTAATGTTGGGTATGGAACAATTGATAAAAAAGATTATACTGGATCAGTGTCATCCATTCAGGGCGATGATCTTAATCCATCAGCGACTCTATCGGATGAGATGCAGGGTAAAGCTGCTGGTCTCGAGGTTAAGCCAGCAACCGGTGAGGTACGTATCCGCGGAATAAATTCAATCAATCTGGTATCCGATCCATTGTGGGTGCTCGATGGTATGCCATTGTATTCAGTACGTACATTCGACGATTTGCAGATGGTGGTCAGCATTCACGATATCGAGTCGTTTGAAGTTCTGAAGGATGCCCACTCTTGCGCAATGTACGGCTCACGCGGTGCCAATGGGGTTATTCTTGTTAAAACAAAATCCGGCAGGATTAAATGATTTTTTGGAGATAAATAGATCAATATCACTGATTTATTCGTTTCATTTTTGTGGTTTCCGGTCTTTGTTGCAGTTTGTATAATACTATTTGGAATTATAATTTAGTCCAAATGTCATCTGTATAATGCCGATGTAACAAATGTTTAATCCATTTACATTGGACTATTACATTTGTCCAATGGTAGTATCCCAAAAAGTGTGTATAGTATGCTCTGAATTAAACAAAGATATTTCATTTTTTTCATTTCTTCTTAATTTTATAAGATTGGTAAGGATTGCGGAGGCCAGGCCGGAGCAATCCTTACCAATCTTCCTGCCATACGAACTTGCGGGTCTCATAATTCAGGTAGGGAACTTTTCTTAGATAAACCTTTCTATTCATAGCAACATGGCCCAAAAGCAGCATGGCTGCTTCGGGATTTGGCAAAGCACCTCGCATTCGCGTTGTTCGTTTGTAATCCCTGTTCAGGCGTTCTATCCAGTTGGTGGTATAAATCATTGAACGTATCCGGTAATCAAAGCCCAGGTAGGTAAAATGAAGTTTGTAGCGTAAATTTTCCCCCATGCTTTTTATTGAGGGGTATTTTTTTCCCCATTTTTCCGTAAACTCTTTCCATCGCAACCAGCCCTTCTCTGGATTGTCCGTACGGTCATCCGTTCTGAACACCTCTCTGAAATCCTCTCCTACAGCTCCCTTATCGGATGGTTTTATCCTCTTCTGTACATTCCGTTCCAAATGCACTACACAAAGTTGTACTTCTGCCTCGGGATAGACACGCCATACAGAGTCCTCAATCGCTGATAAACTGTCACTTACAACCAGATTCGTTGTCTCAACACCTCGATTTTTCAACTCAACAAAGACATCAAGCCACGCAGAGGCGCTCTCTACCGGAAAATTCACAATGGCAAGCACTTCTCGTGAGCGATCTGCCCTTACGCCCAGAATAGTATGATAGGATTCTTTCGATACCTGATCCCCTCTGCGGGTTGAAATAAACGTGGCGTCAATGTATAATATCGGATAATACTTCTCTAATGGCCTTTTTAGCCATTCTGCCACATCTTTGCGGGCATAATCAAACATCCGGCTTATCTGGCTTGTACTGTATTCCTTCCCGTATAAATCGCCAAATATTTCCCCAACCTGTTCCGTGGTCATCCCACAACCATATAACCTAAATGCTATTTTACGGGCCTCTTCATCCTGGTCCCTAAGCAAACTTAGTATCAATGGATAAAATGAACCATTACGTGTTCGCGGAACCCGTAACTCTAACATTTTCCCTCGTCCATAGGTTCTTCGAGGCCGGTATCCGTTACTCACATCCCGTACCATCGTCTTGTATTCTTCTCGTTCTGCTCGCATCATTGCCTCTAAGGCATATTTTAGCAATAAATCCAGCCCTTCTTTTTTTTCGCTGATTTCCAACAAAATTTCATTAATTTGCTCCTGTGTAAAGTTTAGGTTTTTCATTTTTTTAAGTTTTAATTCAAATTTATAAAAGCCTAACTTTACACACTTTTTTGGGACAGTATCAGCATTATACGGATGACATTTGGACTAAATTATAATTCCAAATGGTATAATATCACCCCTGCGGGGTTGGTACCTTTGCTTGTTACCGCTATTCTACAATCATAACACCCCTACGGGGTTATTCATTTACCTGCAACGTACAACTACAACCTACAAAATCACCCCCAAATAAAAAACCCCGGAACAATTTACTGCCCCGGGGTTAAACATGTATTATCCTAACTTATTTCCCTTTAATTATAATATCATCCAATTCCCAAGTAGAGGCAGCACTTGTAGTACTGGTGTATTTGAATGCAACATATGCTGTACCCGTATAAGATGATATATCAATTGCACCGGAATTAACCCATGCCCAACTTCCACCGGATAACGAATAGCCCGAGAGAGCTGTCCACGAAGCAAGCGTTGGACTGCCTGAACCGCTATAATTGGTTGAAATATACACTTCGATATTATTCCCTGAATAGTTCTTAGCCGTACGGAACTCAAGTTTCTCGTCTGAAAACATATCCATATTAATAGCAGGACTTATAAGCCAGTCCTCATTTGTATAATTGCTACCCTCATAACCACTTATCTTTGCAAACATATCTCCGGAGTATGAACTTGCTGCCCATACCTGTGTACCGGTTACGCTGTATGCCGTCCAATTACCCAATGTTGAATTATTAAAATTCTGCGTTAGCATAGCAACATAAGGAGTTATAGGTGATGCGGTTGGGTCGTTGCGAAGGAAAATATCATCCAGTTCCCAGGTTGCGGCATCGGACGAATTGCAAGTGTATTTAAATGCAATATGCACATTCGTCCCAGAAAAACCGGACATATCAATATCCCCTGAGGTAAGCCATTCCCAATCACCCTGAGAAAGAATAAAGCCCGATAATTCATACCAGGTTGCCGAATCAGGATCTTCAAATCCGACATAATCCATTGATATCATTAGTTTAAGGTCGTCACCATCGTAATTACGGGCTGTTTTAAATGATAATACTTCGTTTGACTGCAAATCCAGATTGAATGACGGTGAAATCAACCAATCCTCATTTTCAAAAGTACTGCCATTATATCCGCTCATTTGGGCATATAGTTCATCACCATAATCACCAATATTCCAGACAAGGGCACTATCCTTTTTACTGATTGCAACCATATTGCCTAATGTTTTGTCGTTAAACCGCTCAAGTATAATATAGGGTAATGCCTGATTGGCGAATCCCTGCATGTCATTTAGGTCGCGTAAATACAACTGAACATCCGACTGGTATACACTCAGGATACCAATAACAGCGCCACGGCCGGCAGGTGTTTTAGACATTGCAAAATCTGAATATTTACTTGTACGTAGAAAAAGCTCACGGAGGTTTTCATCATAAATGATATGATTATATGCATCCTCTCCAACCTTGACAAGGTATTCATTCGGCTCCGAAAAATAAACATTATCAAACCGTACTAATGTGCTGTAGCGGGTTGAGTCGTAAGCGAGTAAAATAGTAAGCGGTGTTGGATTAAGCAAGGGATGTTTGGCATTTGGCAATCCATTAAGATATACATGTTTTTCTATCATTGGCTCAGGAATCCGGCCAACAGAATTTTCGTAAATATATCCAATCTGAATAAGTTTGTTGTAATCGCCAAGGTACAGACCATTACACTTAATATATACTTCCTGCCCCAATTTATATGTATTGTAGAGATATGAAGCATCCATTTTCAGTTCAATACCACCTGATTCGTCCTGAAGTACAATTGTTTTATAAAAATTGCCCGACTCATCATTTGCTACAACGATACCTTTGATAATAATATCACTTGTGATAGGTAACAATACTCCTTTATACATTTTTTTTAGGTCCATGATGGTTGTGTTCGCGCTGAAATCTACATAAGGAATGTTGACCGGCGGAATATCAAAATCACGCTTAACGCAGCCGGTGAAAACAGCAGTAATAGTTGTGAGCAGAATTAAAATCCAGGCAATATTAATTTTTATAACGCTTGCCAAAAGTTTTGATGTAGGTTTCATTGTATGGATGTTTTAGTTTGTTTTTACTATGAATAATCAGATTCTGAAATTTATGTTGAGATAATATGTTCTGCCGAATCCGTAATAGTATTTCGGAGGAAATTTATCTATATTCTTTTCTGTAAAATCGAATCGCATTTGCTCAAACCCGCCTGTTTTATAAGTGTCCACTCCAAGTACATTGTTGACGCTGAAGTTGATATTGATGAAGAGCCGGCGCGCATCGGGCAAATTAAACATTAATGATTTTCCCAGTGAGAGGTCTAGCGTGAAGGCATCATTTAATTGTTTTTGTTTCGTGATTTGTAATCTTCTCGGATCATCTTCACCTACCATAAATACTGCATTGAGTGTACGGCGTTCGGGATTAAACGAGAGATAATTATTGCCCAGATAGTTTACATCGGCATTCAGGAACCAGAATTTCGGATGCCGGTAACTGATGCCGGCGGTTGCAGCAGATTGTGGACTGCCGGGAACGAAAAAATTTCTCTGATAAATAATTTCTGTTGTGTCATTGCGTGAACCATTCTCTGTGGATATTACAGCATTTGGCCGCGATGTATAGAGATATTGACCAAGGGATACTGCTGAGGAGAGTTCAACGGATGGACTTGCTTTGATTTCTGCGGCCCATTCTAATCCTCTGTGTACTTCATCAATATTATTCATAATCAGATGAACAAACGTGCGGTATTCGTCATGATAGAAACTGATCTGGTCGGTACGGTCCAGTATATTTGTATTGTATACGGTTAAAGCAGTTGTAATTTTAGGCAGGGAAACGGTATATGTGACGTCTTCAGAAATTACTTTTTCGGTAGTTAAATTCTTAATCAGTTCATTTTTGATATTTGCCGAAACAAAGGCATCTCTTGCTGCCGGAGGCAGGGTAAGATAAATTGCGTTTGCTGTTACATAATGCCGGCCTGTGATTTTGTATGTTCCCCCTCCTTTAACACCATAAGTAAAGAAATTGCTGACCTCCGATTTTCCCAGTGAGTTGTCAGGATAACGGCCGTTTTTCATTTTTCCTGTGCGATAAAAGGATGTGTTACGGGCATTTATTGCCCCATATACATCATATTTCTCTCGCGTGTATGTTGATTGCAACCATCCTCCTCCGGAGTTTATATTGATATTGTAATTATAGCCATATTTTCCTCCATCGTAAATCTTCTGGTCAGGATTGTTCAAGTCATTTTGTAATTTTAAAGTATCTCCTATAAAGTCGCGTTCGGCATACTGATCAATATCTACCCAGTAGGCGCCGCCCAACAGGTCGTCAATTTCTTTATAATGATTGGATGAATAGATTTGCAAATCAGCTCCTCCCTGTAGTTTCAGTTGATCGGAGAGGGCATGATGGGCTATAATGTTACCGACAATCTGGCTATGGTCGTCTTTCCGGTTTCCGATGATATATTTTGCCTGCTTTCCTTCATCTGCCATTAGTTTATTGATGTAGTACAATTGATCAAAATTGATCTGAGAACGCTCTTCATCATTTTTCCAGAGTTCTGTTGCTGCATCTTTTGCTGTCTGGTCTTCAAAGAAACTTGGCATGTATCTGTAATAATCAGGGCGAGGATCCGGCGCATCATACCAATCCAGCGATGTATAACCGCTAGTGCCGAATGAATATCCAATGGCTCCGGTAAGGGAGGTGATTGAACTGATTTTCCAGTAATGATTAATCATAAAGTTGGGTTCAAAGCCGGAACGGACGCGGGAGTTTCTTTTTTTTCCATCCTGGTAACCCCAGTATGGATTATAATACTGATTATCCAGCAGATCGTATGCTTCCTGTGTTGAAGCTCCACGCATACCGCTGGATGAGGGAGAGCCAAAAGTGGTAAAAACTAAAGAGTGCTTTTCATTGAGTTTTCGTTCGGCCGCAGCAAACCAGGCATAGGCATCATAAAAAGTTCCGTCAATATATCCTTCATTAGCCCACCGGCGCGAACTACTGAAGGTAAAGCCCCATTTATCATCCATCATACCGGTAGAGTAGGTTGCAGCTACACGCTGACGGTATGCTCCATTGGTGTTTGAATAGGTTAATTTACTCTGTGCGCGTTGCATCGAAGGTCGTGTTTCAATATTTGATGATCCGCCTATATTACCGAATGAAAATCCTCCGGCCCCAAGCCCAGGTATATGTTCACGGTTTCGCATCACATCATTCAGCCCACCCCATTCATACCATGTAGGTATATCTGTTTCAGGATTCAGCATGGGGATATTGTTCATGGAAACCGAAAGGTATTTCGAGTCATATCCGCGCGGCCTGAACCGTCCAATCCTGAATTGATAGGATGTGGCTCGTGTAAAAACATCACCTGACGAACGTAATAATCCTGCAATATTTTGTGTACTCTTGTCTTCCTCAAAGTCAAGGTCTTCTGCCGTAACTTCGGTAATTGCCTCGCCATCTACCTGGCTTTTTGTTGTATCAGCCAGTGTTTGTCCATAAGTTTTAATGGCAATCCCTGTCAGAAAAATAATTAACCATCCTTTATATCTCATCATTTATGCTTTTAACTGTGTGTATTTTTTTTGTTGCTAATATAAATATTGATTATTTAATAATTGTTACCTGGCCGATTCTTGGCTTATTTATTCCATCATTATGTTCAAGAATAAAATGATAGGAGTCAATCGGTAGTGGAATATTATGGTATCGTCCATCCCAGGGCGTTTTGTATCCTTTTTCTGATTCAAAGATTAATACACCAGCTCGATTGAACAGGTAAATAACCGCATCAGGAAATTCATACTGTAACCATGGTATTTCCCAACGGTCGTTTATCCCGTCGTTATTTGGTGAAAATGCCGTTGGTATGGCATTAAAACAATCTGTTATCTGTAGCGTATCCGTAGTAATACATCCATCTTCATTGGTAACTTTTACCCATACATAATTAGTATTGTATGGAATCATTATGTACCTTGTATTTTCACCGGTTGACCACAGGTATTCGCTAAAGTAGCCGGGATCAGGCGATTGTCCGGAATTATCGCAAACATTATCAACATTCCATTGAATAACCGGATTTTCGTTCACTGTAATCGTTACGGTATCAGCATCAGAACAGTTCAAATAATCGGTTGCTGATACACTATAGGTGCCTCCAATAGTGACATTTATTGCTGATGCGATTGACCCGTCAGACCATAGATATGTTTTATATCCCTGACCAGCATCAAGCATTATTGTTTGGTGCTCGCAGATAACCTTGTCTGGACCCAATGATAATGTATTTTTTATATCTGAACCGATGAAAATTTCTCCGTAAACAATTTCGCCATAGCAGTTAAATCCGGTATCCGATTCAGCCACATAGAGAGTATAGATCCCTTTGTTATTTGGCCATTGAATCCGAACTGTATCATCCGCTGATGGATTACCAGTAAGAATGCTGCCATCCGAAATACTCCAAGTGACAATGTTCTCTGGTTGCTTTCCAATCACCCTATAGCGTTTGGTATCGCCCGGACAGACAGTGTCGTTAAACACGAGATGCTGTGCCGGAAGGAGCCCTGGAAACAATGCAAAGTATATTGTAAACCAGAATAACAGCCAGATATGTCTTTTACCAGACACGTTTAATCAGTTAATTGTTTTCATTTATTCAAATACTCATCAGTTTTGCTTGTAAAAGAATGCTCCGGATATGCACTCCGTTATGTCCGGAGCATTCAGAACAAGACCTTCAGATTATCAGGTATTAATTGTCAGTAATTGATAATCCGCCAAAGTTGGGCACTGTAACAACAGTTGTTGCATCGGTGATTGTACCGGCGCCGCAACCCCAGCTATCCAATAAACCGGAAATGGTATACGTTACATTTGCGTTATACGTTTGTCCTGCAGCAGGAATAATCGTATATGTTGCACCATTGTGATGCGATACTGTGTGATCCGAGCCATCGTTCCATGTAAATGACCAGTCGGCCGTGTTTCCTGTTGTTAATGTAACAATAATGGCATTGGGGTTAGTGCTTCCGTCGCAAACCAGCATGTCGGCAGTTGACATGGTAGCAACCGGTGCCGCCGGACGTACTATTTTCTGAATGGTTGCAGTTCCTTCGCAATCAGGGCCGGCAGTGGGAGTGATACTTTCGGTAAGAGTGATCGTGTAGGTGGTCCCAACGGTTGCTCCTGTCCAGTCAATCGAAACCTGCGTTCCTGTAGTTGATGATAATACCGGTCCTGCAGGAGCCGACCAGGTGTAAGTGTAACCACTTGCTGTACGATCGGTTGTTACACTGATTACGTCAGCGGCTTCGTTTAAGCAAACATTGGTTTGCCCGAAAACTGAAGTGGCGATGAAAAGCATCGCGATTCCTAAAAATTTGGTCTTGTTTTTCATTTTTGTTTGTTTTTATTGGTTATAAATTTGTTTAGTTAATTCCTTTTTAATTATCTGTTATTGAAGGATCAGGATGTGCTGTTATTGCATCATGATCGGCTGTTGACGGTCCATTGCATCCGGTTGCTGTTGCTCTTATTGTTATTGTTCCATAAAAGTCGGCAGCATACGTTACTTCACCTGTTGATGCATTAATAACCGGGTTTGTACCCGTGCCTGAAATGGATTGTATTGCATAGGTGATTCCTGTGCTGTTTACTGCATTTGCTGTATAAGTTACTGCTGATGTATTAATGCAACGGATGGAGGTAACACCGGCTACAAATACCGGTACTCCTACAGGAGCGGGAGCTGGTTCGGTTATATGGTAATTGCCGGTAATATTACCTCCTGCATTATCTGTAATGGTAACAAAATAATTTGCTGCCGCGATATTTATCAGATCTTTGGTAGTAGAAGCGTTGCTCCATAAGTATGTGTAAGGCGTAACACCGCCCTGCACAGTAAGAATAATATTTCCTGTTGATTCGCCATTGCAGATCACATGCGTTAATGCTGCGGTAACAGATAAACCTGACGGCTGGGTAATAAGGTATGAGGCAGAAATTGTACAGCCCTTACTGTCAGTGGCAGTTACAATGAATGTGCCAGCAGTTAGCCCTAATTGATCTTCGGTTGTGGATGTATTACTCCAGATAAATGAATAAGCAGTTGTCCCTCCTGAGACAGTGATCTCTATTACTCCGTCATTGCCACTAAACACACTGACATGAGAGGTTAACCCATTAATGGATAATGAAGATGGTTGTGTTATAGTATACATATTACTAATTGTACATCCATGAGCATCAGTAGCTGTAACAGTGTAAATAGCTGCCGCTTTGTTGCTGATGGATGATATGGTCTCACCGCTGCTCCACAGGTAGGTGTAGCCCGTTGTCCCACCGGTTACCGTGATAGAAACAGCGGCTGTGGCATTGCCCCGGCAGTCAACATTGGTTTGCGATGAACCGCTGATGGTAAGTACTGCCGCCGGTTCGGTGATGGTGTAACTGTTTGTTACTTTGCATCCATGAGCATCAGTAGCTGTAACAGTATAAATAGCTGCCGCTTTGTTGCTGATGGATGATATGGTCTCCCCGGTGTTCCACAGGTAGGTGTAGCCCGTTGTCCCACCGGTTACCGTGACAGAAACAGCGGCTGAGGCATTGCCCCGGCAGTCAACATTGGTTTGCGATGAACCGCTGATGGTAAGTACTGCCGCTGGTTCGGTGATGGTGTAACCGGTTGTTACTTTACATCCATGAGCATCAGTAGCTGTAACAGTGTAAATAGCTGCCGTTTTGTTGCTGATGGATGATATGGTCTCCCCGGTGTTCCACAGGTAGGTGTAGCCCGTTGTCCCACCGGTTACCGTGATAGAAACAGCGGCTGAGGCATTGCTCCGGCAGTCAACATTGGTTTGCGATGAACCGCTGATGGACAGTATTGCCGCCGGTTCGGTGATGGTGTAACTGTTTGTTACTTTACATCCATGAGCATCAGTGGCTGTAACAGTGTAAATAGCTGCCGTTTTGTTGCTGATGGATGATATGGTCTCCCCGGTGTTCCACAGGTAGGTGTAGCCCGTTGTCCCACCGGTTACCGTGACAGAAACAGCGGCTGAGGTATTGCCCCGGCAGTCAACATTGGTTTGCGATGAACCGCTGATGGTCAATGCTGCTGCCGGCTGAGTCAAAGTCCAGCTTGCGGTGATGTTACAACCTAGAAAGTCAGTAGTTGTGATGGTGTAGCTGCCTGCTGCTATGTTAGCGCGGTTAATTGTTGTGGCTCCATCATTCCAAAGGTAAGAGTATGGTGTTGTGCCATTTTGTACTGTCATGCTAATGGCGCCATCTGCTAAACCAAAGCAGGTGATGTTGGTTTGGGCGTTGGCGCTGATAGTCAAGCTGCTGGGTTGTGTGATCGTGTAGCTGCCCTGGGTGCTGCATCCGTGCGCATCGCTGACTGTTACAATGTAATTGCCGGCTGATAATCCGCTTATATCTTCGGATGTAAGAGTATTGCTCCACAGATAACTATATGCTGTAGTTCCTCCGGATACTGTAATATTAACAACTCCCACATTGCCACCGCAGGCAACATGCGTCAGCGCATAGCTGCTGATGGATAAATTCGTGGGTTGTGTCAATGTCCAGTTATTACTTATTGTACATCCATAACTGTCGGTTACTGTTACTGTGTAGTTGCCTATGGTAAGTCCTGTGCGATCTTCTGTGGTTACACCTGCACCCCAGTTGTAACTGTAGCCAAACATGCCACCTGTTGCTGTGATATTGATAGCGCCTGTGGCAGCTCCGTTACATCCAATATGGGTTGTTACAGCTGTTACTGATAAAACAGCGGGTTGTGTTAACAGATAATTCTGTACTCTGCGCGCTCCTACATTATCCGTTACGGTAACAATATAGTTCGCTGCAGGTACATTTATCAGGTCTTTTGTTGTTACACCACTATTCCAAATATAGCTATATGGAGTAACTCCTCCACTTACTGTTAATGTTATATATCCTGTCGATTGCCCATTACACTGAATATGTGTCATTGCAGGTAATACAGTTAAACTAGATGGCTCAGTGATAGTAAATGATCCAGTAGTTGTACAGCCCTTACTGTCTGTGACAGTAATACTAAATGCTCCAGCCGTCAAGCTGCTGATATCCTCTAAACTTGCCCCGGTGTTCCATGCAAAATTATATGTAGTTGTTCCTCCGGTAACGCTTACATCAATTGCTCCTGTACTATTACCGGCAATCAATACATGCGTTACAGTTCCAGTTAAAGTCAAAACGGCAGGTTGTGTTATGTTTACACTACCGGTTGCATAACATCCTTTGCTGTCGGTTATTGTTACTGTGTTGGCTCCTAAGCCAAGACCACTTGTGGTAGTAAGAGTTCCGCCATTACTCCACAGATAAGTGTAAGTTGTTGTTCCGCCCGAAGCGGCAGCGGTAGCAATACCATTACTTAATCCATTACAGGTGATATGTGTATAACCTGTAATCGAAGCAGTAAGGGCTGTCGGCTGAGTT
>Ga0209381_1003720_pt1 | contig 15127 bp, 10 predicted proteins | sample DewCreD2012metaG_FD_184111 | JGI IMG/M metagenome (GOLD analysis project Ga0209381, IMG submission 184111) | Hot spring sediment bacterial and archeal communities from British Columbia, Canada, to study Microbial Dark Matter (Phase II) - Dewar... ...
TCGCTCTGAACGAGAACGAAATAAGCATGTCCGGGTACGGAGAGCGCCATAGAGCGGATCAAGTGGACCGCATACATTCCCACCCCGCCTTTTTCTCGCGGGATCTGGCTGGCGTCGATTAGGATCCTCATTCCACGGATCGGTCCGGAGGAGATTCGCGAGGATCAAAGATGAATTCCTTCCCGAACAGAATTCCGTCGCAAATCAAGTCAAGCCCCGGGCTAGCGCCTGGGGCCAAGGCTTCGAGCGTGTCGATCCGCATGCGATAGGGTGGATTGCCACCGGTAGGTTCCATGAGTTCGAGCGGAATCATGCGCCGAAAGAAGAAATGATAAGCGTATTTTCGGGCTCGGAGTATCTCACCGGATGACATGGGGTTCGGCCGCGGCAGTCGATTCAGCGCCTGAATGTATTCCATCGGCGTCGAAACGTCGTAGGCGATTCCTTTGTTTCGAATCCATGCTTCGCCGGCGACGATGACGGGAATGCCTATGGCGGCCAGCTCGATTCCTGTTTTCGTGTTGTAAATGATGACCGCATTGCACTTTTGCATGACGGCGTAGGTGCTCAACGGGCTGTCCGGTCCAATCAGGAAGACGTTTTCGGGAATCGCCGAATAGCGCTTGCGGATTTCATCCGCTACCCGCTGGCGGGACGGCAGCCCGCCCTGGATTTCAGCGGGGTGGATGCGAATGATCAGCTGCAAATCCCTGCGCTTCGCAAAATAGTCGATGCTGGCGAACAGCCAGGAAAGCATGTCCGGGAAAGCATTCGAATCGTAGTGCAGCGCGGCATCCCACATCACACTGGTCAGCAGGCCGATACACGGCTTCGACAAATCAACGCCAAGACGCCGGAGGGCATCTTCGACCCGGAGCAGCGGCTTTTCATGAAACCAAATCCAATCCTGTGTCCCTTGCCAGCGGCTTTCCAGGTAGTCCAACAGCCGCTTTTCTTTGGTCTCGCTCCAGACCATGTTCTCCCAGGATGAAACCGGTTCGGAGATCATGGTGCGGTGATAGGTGTCATGATGGCTGAAAATGAAACACCGTTTGCGGTAGGCGGGGTTCCAATTGACGACACGAATTCCTTTTTTACGACACAACGCTCCGAGGATACCCTGGGGGACGTAGAGCCCGTGATTGAAGACCGCACAGTCGTAACGGTTTTCGTCAAGCAGACGGCCTAGCGCCTCCGCCGCAATTATGGAGGCTTCGAGATACTGTCTAAAAACCTTTTCCGCGTATTCCTCTTGGCCGAAGTCCCCACGAGCGAAAAACCTCAACGCCCCGGCGCGTGCCTGCTCCCCGAGGTCAAGTCCTTGATGGTGGAAGAAACCGAGTTCCTGAACAGGCACTTTCTGCGCCATCTCCTGACACATTGCGATTTCATGTTCGTTGAGCAGCTCACTGAAACGCCTTATCGGCAGCCCCAGGGGTTCGTAGCAGCGGTATGCCGGTCTAAAACATGTCGAGCAAAAGGAGCGTGTTAGAGGTTGGCCGTTGCCTTGGGTCAGTTTTCCGAGAAATCCGATTTCGCAACCCATACACGCGGGCAACATAGCGTCACAGAGCAGGAATTCCACCCGGGTGCCTCTCAGGCTGAGCGCGACCGCCAGCATGCTTTCGAGGATGGTGCTTCCGATTTGGGACCCCACGCATGTGGCCACGAGGACTTTCGAGGATCCTGCATGCCTGTCTGCCTTTTGCCAAGGGGTGCCTCCTCTTTGTAGGCAAGGCCGCCAGTCGGCATAACGGAAGCGCGCGTTCAGAGCCCGCGCAAGCTTGCGTATCCAAAAGGATTTCTTCAGCAATTTTCTGTGAAGTGGGTAGTTCATTGCCGGGAAACGAAAAGGAAAAATGACATTAGAGAGTTTCAGGATAGAACCGGTTTCATAACCTATTGGGGGGAAGGATCAACGAAGCTAGCGAAAAGATAGAAAAGTAGACGCTAATCAAGCATAAAAGTCAACACCTGATCTGACGGATGTGTGTTGGGGGCCTCGGCGTTCGAAGGGGCAAGGTTGCGGGTTGCTTCTATGCGGTATTTCTTTCATCGATTGCCTCCGGCACCCGATTCTCCGCGCTGGGCATTCGGCGACTTCGCTTCTCAAGCGTCACTTCCCCCCCACTAGATCTTGAATGCCCTTGAACCGGCAGCCGCTGTCGGAGCTACAGCCCATCATCCGGAAAGATAGAGAGACGTTTTCCAGTGGTAATGAACCCGCTCCAATCCCCCCGCTTGCGACGAGTGATCTTCCGCTTTCCCTCTTCGCCTTGTAGCATGGCTTTTCTAGAAACCAAAAAACTTAAGCAAGGATCAATCTTGATGACAGAACTCGCAGCGTTATACCGTCTTCCGAGGTGGCCATTCGGATATCAACGGATGATTCCGAAGCGGGACTCGATCCACATCAGGATTCTTTTCATCCCTAATTTTTTAACCAACAATCTCAATTTCTTATAGGCAATATGAATATGCGGATTCACGACCGGGCCCCATCCATGGCTGAGCAGTTCGACCATGGTTCCAAGCCGGAGAGCGCCTTCGTTTAAAACGCTGAAGTAGTCCGCCTTGAGTATGCCCTCTCGTCTCACATTCCCCCAGAGCATTGAAAAGAGATTCGGGAAAAAGGCGAACATGCGCCTGAAAAAACTGGATGGTTCTTTATTTTTAATTCTTGCCGCTACGCGCCCCACCTGGTACGATCTTTTCATCATGTAGCTGCGTTTCATCTTATACGGCGGAACATAATGCAGCACCGAGCATTCTAAAGAGTAAAAGACCTTCTGGTCTTCAGGGGGGGTCCTGCGCCGATAGTCTTCAAGCACCGCCCTTTCCTCTCCCAGTCCAATCTCGTTTCCTTTCATCCCGAGATTGACATCGAAGCCGCCCAATTGAAATAGGAGCTCGCGGCGGATGACGAAGTTTCCTCCGCTCACCCGGCAACTGGTCGAAAAGCCGGATCGGTCAGAAAACTTACGCATTTCATAGCGGTCCTTGAACCACGGCGGCCGGGAGGAATCATAATATGGAAAAATAGGACCACCTACAATGTCGGGTCGGTGTTCATCAAGCACAGCCAGAAGATTCTTCAGATATCCTACCGGGGCCATGGAGTCATCGTCAAGATACGCCAGGTATTCTCCTCGGGCAACTTCAGCGCCCTTGTTCCTGGCATAAGAAAGGCCTTGATTCTGCTCTTTGACGTATAAGACATGGTCATGATCATGAGCAATCCGCGAAACGATGGCCGAGGTATCATCCGTGGAGTTGTTGTCCACAACGATAAGCTCATATCGTTTTCCGGGGGGCGTTTCCTGCATGACCACGCTAAACAGGCATTTTTCGAGGAGACGGGAACGGTTGAAGGTGCAGACGATCACCGACAACGAAAACGGGCTGTTGCTCATCGTCTCCTCCTAATCGCCTTGATTTTTCTTCCGAAGAAATATGGCCCCAAAGGTGTAAGGAGTGTTTCCAAAGCGATGGTGAATGAGGTAGGATTCCTGATTATCGAAGAATCTCTTGTTCCCCACGAGATCGAAGTGCCCTGACCGAAGAAAAGTACGCTCGATGTCTTCTTCGCTCTTGAGCTGATTTCTGGGTCTTGTGTCCTTACCGTAGCCGACTACTCCCGGTGCAGGGTTACGATAATCAAATGTGATCGCGAGGAGACCGCCAGGCTTCAAGCATCTGGCTATTTCCGATAGTCCTGCCTGTTTGATGTCGTAATCGAGGTGCTCGAAGACACAGATGGAAAACGCGTGGTCAAAGTATTCATCCGGGAAATTCAAGCGTCGCATATCCATAATGTACGAATGAAGGTTCCAACCCATAGATTTCGCTATGATTTGACATTGCCGACTCAACGTTGGGTTCAGCTCGACCGAATGCACTTCGAACCCCAGAGAGGCCAGGTAGCAGGTAAAGAGGGAAGCACTACCACCCCCGTCAAAGAGCCGAGCGCCGGGCTGCAGGTAGGGCGATATCGTTTTGAGAACCCAGTAGATCTCCCAGTAAAGGAACCAAGGAAAACGGATGTCGTCAGCGCTATCGGGAAGCGCTTGATAGTCAAGTCTTTGCTCGATACCGCGGGCAAGTGCTCGTGCTTCTTGTCGGTGGGTTCGAGGCATTCCTGCTCTTTTGGACAATAGGCTGCACTTCTTTCTAATCCTTTGCAGAAGGCCTGCCCTCTCGGTCGGTTCTTCAGGCAAGGTTCCCACCCAAGAGGACATCCACAGGCCTTTTCGGTATAGCTTTCGAATAAGACGATTTAATTCCTGAATGGTTTGCTCAGCGTCTGTTCCAAGCAGATCTGAGCGACTCATCGTTTTGTTGATGATCTCGGTTTCGCCGTGAATCTTTTCTTTTGTGCCGGCAGTTGGTTTCGCGCTGTCCAGCTCAATCGTTCTATTCCAAATCTCGACCCGTCTTTGAATGTCCTCCATGGTGAATAAATCGTTTTCATGGGTTTCCGCGTTGAAATACGTTTTATTAGGATTGAATCGGAAGGCCTCCGACAAGTTGATTTCTTCCCTTTCTGACCTGCGATTCATGAGGATCTCATTGAGGCGGGCTACCAGGTTATCGATAGGGTCCCCTTTAGATAGCATTTCCTTTTCCGCCCAATTTTGCAGCGCTTGGCTTGGTTTTGAAAGGCCGGAATTCGTGCATAATTGTATAAAATCATCTTCACTATAGATTCTATCGGCGTACTTGTACCAATCGCACTGGATGGAATCGGGGAATGGAAACGGTTCGAACATGTAAGCAGGCTTGCCTGCTACCGCAGCTTCGATCAGGCTGGTACTATAAGAGGATACGACGAGATCGCTTGCCAGGATCCAGTCACGCACTGACTCTTCTTTAATAAAATAGAGGTTTCGCGATCGCCTTCCGACTCGATCGCTGAAGAATTGATGCATCACTTTCGAATTAACAGCTGGTCGTGGACGGAAAATCACGCACAACCCGTCTTCTGACCCCGCGCGGTTACACCAGCGTAGAACAGTCTCCAAGGATCGGGTGCAGAAATCTTTTAGTTCAAAAATATCTTTTGTATCAGCCCCCAACTTTTTGAAAAATTCAATTTTTTTTCCGATAAATGCCCAACGATAATTTTCGGGAATAAAAATCCATCTTCGGTCCGGATCCAAGCCGTAAAGCTTTGCGAGTGTCAATCTGGACTTGAAATAGTTTCGATAAGGTGATTTGTAAAGTTGATAGGCAGGCTGACCGTTGACGAAAATATTGCCTTCCGGAACTCCATGGGTTACAAGATACTTTTTATAGAATTCTCCCCATGCATGGTGCAAGACCATTTTTTTAGCAAATTCATCGGAAGGGGCTTTAACATTCCAATGAGCCCGATAGTGAATCTGCTCCCAGGCCAAATTGAAATGTGTCGACGTCGGCCAACTCTTGATGTAATCTTCGGTGGCCAAGGCCCCTGATGAAAAATAGAAGAATGGGTGAACTACCACCCGTGGATTGAGGTGTTTCATCGATTCAACGGCATGCGCATAGTAACTTCGTATTTCAATCTCCAAGCTGTACTTTCGCGCTGCCAGGGACTTGACTGCACAGGCGACATCCAGCTCACGCGCAATATGCTCTACGAACCAGAGTACATCGACCGTCTTTCGCTGATTCACATCGTACTTATTCATTACACTCATAGACATGGTTCAGCCCTTACCAAGGTTCTTGCCATGGACATGCCGAAAGAAGATCGTTTCAGACATCATCTTGCAAGTTCCGCCATAAAATTTGAACCAGCGCCTGGTTTTTTGCTTTCTGGGAGAGCCCTACTTCAAGGCGGGGAGGTAGAGCGGAAGATCATCTGTCGCAAGCGGAGGGGTTGGAGCGGGCTCGGCACCACTGGACAACGTCTCTTTTTCTTTCCGGGTGATGGGCTGTAGCCGCAACAGAGAATAGCGGCTCAAGTGCTTCACGATCAGGGAGGCGAAGTGGCGCGTGATGAGCTACGTCGCCGATGGCTAAGCGTAGAGAATCGGGTGACGGAAGCAATCGACGAAAGGAATACAGCACATCAATGGTCTCATAATTGTCAGGACATTCCTAGTTCTTTGAATCTGGCCAGTACAGGCGGGATGGCGCCTATTTTTCAGTACTATTTCGAGACGATTAAAAGAAGAGACCCGAAACTTTGCCCCCCCCGAACGCCAAGGAACCCGACACACGTCTGTCAGATCAGTTGTTGACTTTCATGCTGATGTCTCAAGTTCTCGCCTCATCGAGGTTATGCCCATCAACTCGTCAAGCACCGTGAAGGCCATTTGACGCAATTGAAGGTTCGGATTCCCTTCCGGAAACCTGCCACAGCATTTTTCTAAAGCCTTCCCAAATGAACCTTTGGATTTCAGATCGATGGGATGGCAATAGGGACGCAGTTCTTCCGGCTGACGGGCGAAGAGAGTCTTTGGCAGGATAACGAAGCAGCCCGCCATCACCGCTTCTAAGATTTTGGTTTTGACTCCCATGCCGTAATTGGAAAGCAGGGCCATGGCTCTTGCCGGTCTCAAGGCACTGTAAGGTTCCGCAATGATGCCTCGCCATCGTATCTGCGGCGAAACGGGGAGTTCGCGAGGCGGCAAGGCGCCTGTGACCATAAATTCCCAATCGGCAAATCCAGCATCCAGGCTTTCGATGGCAGAAACAAAATTTTTCGTTGCATCGGCAATTAGAGGGTTGTTCAGCGAGGAGCCGAAATGTACGCAGAGCTTCCTTTTCTGATCGTTCCGCCGCAAATCGCTCACGTAAGACTGAGGAAGATAGAAAGGAACATATTTAATTTTTTTTGGTGAGGCGAACCTTTTCCAATACACATCAGCTTCCCATTTCGATATTGCCAGAACGAAGTCCGAAAACCTGGCGCACGCGATGTCCAAGGCAAAATTTTTAATCGCCTGCGATACGAACCGGACAGCTTTCGGGGAGGCTCCCTGGGCGAGAGCCCAGTGAAGACGATGAAAAAGTTCTGCGTTATGAGATCGTACCATCAAAGTTGATTTCGGCATGGTGCGACGAAGACATTTCAAAAGAGCCGGCGAAAAGGTCATCTCGAGAATTGCGGCATCGAAGCGTTCCAAAGTTTTGAAAGAAACCCGTTCAAGGTCGCCACGCTTGAGGAATTTACCAGAGACGTAAATTTTTTGATGTTCGATACCTCGTTCGAGGAAATATTCTGTTCGTGAGCGGATATCCTTGACAGACCCCAAATAGTGTTGCTGGGCGTTTTCATAGATCTCTTTGTAAATATGCAGTACCCGTACACCCATGAATCTATTCAATCCGAGGTCTTTTTCATCGCGACAAACGCGAACGTGAACTCACGCCGCATGCGTTCCCAACGAACGGCACGTTCCGCGGTATTTAATTCTAAAGGTGAGCACAGTGACAGCCCTTCACCCTTTGCAAGCGAAATCAGCTCTTGAATTTGATCCGGCCTGAAGATTTTCATCTCCCCCATGGCTTTCCCATAGGGATAGATGCCGGAGCAGTCTATTGGTTCGGACCAGTAGTCCATGGAGATGAGCAGCACCCCTCCCATTTTCAGGATCCGGGACATTTCTCTTACGAATCCATGCAGTTCAACCCCATGTTCGATGACCGAGATGCAGGTTACGGCTTGAAAAAACCGGTCAGGGTAATCGGTACGGGTCAGGTTTTGCACGCTGAACTTGATTCTCTGTGAGCGGTAGAAACGGTCGGGAATGGGTCGAATGTCGCAGGCGTATAAGTGATGATACCCAAAGGCCGCCAACCACGCAAGTATGGTACTTCGACCGCCGGATCCGGCATCGAGCACAGGGGATTGAACATCGGTTGCCGTGACGATGTAGTAAAGGGATTTCAATGTATCCCAGTTTTTCTGTGGATCATGGTGTGACGGCAATCCCAGCGCTTTCAAAAGACGGGTGCAGGCCGCAGCCTCGGAGCGGGACATCAGCGCGCAACATCCGCCAATTCGGAGCATGAACCGAAATAGTTCACGGCACTCTTCCAAGCTAAGGGCTTTAGACCGCCGCACCCTGAACGAACTTGCTGAAATCAGTTTTTTTAAAAGCTCTTGGAATCCGATCACCACGTCTTACGCCTTTTCGAACCCGGATTGAGCAACTTGACAGGATGCGCCATGGCCACAGATTAATCTTTTTCTGCGACAAAGGGAGATCCATCAAGAATTCCGTTGCAAATCACGTCAAGTCCTGGGTAAACGCCTTCTCCGAGCTGCTTCAAGCGCTTAAGCCTTAAACCGATCTTATGCTTTCGTAGTGACACCAGAAAAGGCAGCTCGATCATCCGACGAAAGAAAAAGTGATACGCGTATTTTCGAGCCCGCATCAGCTGTTCGGAGGTCAATCCATACGCCAAAGGAAGCCGATCAAGGACTCTGAAATACTCTTCGGGCGAGCTGACGTCAATCGAAAACCCTTTGCCGCGTATCCAGGCCTCGCCTGCGACGATCACCGGAATCCCCATGCAGGCGATTTCGATTCCTGTCTTGGTATTGTAAATGATAACCGCATTGCATTTCTGCATCAGCGCGTAAGTGCTGACGCGGCTCTCCGGTGGAACGAGAGTAATGTTTTGGGGAAGATCCGGTATCCGTCCAAGGATTGCATCAAGCATTTTTTGTCTCGATGGTATTAGCCCATGGATTTCCGCAGGGTGAACCCGCACCAAAAGACGCAGGTCGGGACGATTTCGGAAGTATTCGATAGTTTGAATCATCCAGTCGAGCATGTCCCGAAATGCATTAGAGCGGTAGTGAAGCTTGGCGTCCCACATGACGCTTGTCAGAAGACCGATGCAAGGTTCATTGAAATCGATTCTCAGCTCCTGTTGAATCCGGTCGTGATCTTCATAAGGCTTTTCATGGAACCAGATCCAATCCTGGGTCCCATATCGGCGACTCTTCAGATAATCCAAGATAGCCCGCTCTTTTCTGGAATCCCACGGCATCGTCTCCCATAAGCTTACAGGCTCTGTGATCATGGTCCGGTGATAGCTGTCATGGTGACTAAAAATAAAAGTTTGTTTGCGATATGAGGGGTTCCAGTTCACCACGTGAATCCCTTCACGACGCAGCACTTCCCCGATCACCCCTTGGGGAACATAAATACCATGGTTGAAAACGGCCGCATCGAATCGCATCTCGGCCAAAAGATTGCCCATGGCCATTGCCGTCAGTATGGAGGATTTCAGGTAACGCCGTAGGATCTTCTCCCCGAGCGGCTCGCTTTCGAGATCTCCCCTCGCATAAAACCGCAGCGCTCCTGCCATCGCATGCTCGCCGACTGCAACACCGCGATAGACATAGTCTGGTATTTCTTCAGCGGGCAGGCTTTCAGACAACCGATGAGCCTCTTCGTCCTCGACCTTACCAATCCAATCCTTAAATCCCACAATCGGCAAGCCGAGGCACCCGAAAGCATCTCTTCCCTGCTCCACACAGCGTTTGCATCGAGGAGTGTGTTCCTGGGCCAGCAGGTCTTCGGGCTCCACGTTGTGAATCTTGATCATTTGGCAACAGGGGAGCCTTTGATCACAAAGCAAAAGAGTGACGCATGCGCCTCGAAGGGTCAACGCTACAGCCAGGACACTTTCAAGGAGGGTTCCGTGTTCATAGCAACCCATGCTGGTCGCGACCAGAACGCGTTTGCCGTTCCGAGCGTCTCTCTTGGCATCTTCCCATGCCTTGAATTCATCATCAAGCACCGACGCCAAAGATCGCTTTCCCCATTGAATACGGTTGATTGCCTCGCTTGCGAGCACCGTGGTGAAAATTCGCTTGATGGCGTAAATCATTTTTTTTTTTGATCTTTTGTCAAAATTTTCTCGAAGAATTTACCGATTTTGTATCCGATGCCGATTTTGGTGGTTTTCATCCAAAAGATCTTCTCGGCTTCGAGCATTTTTTTCTCTTCTTTCATTGCTTCAAGTTCTTGCTTTAACCTCGCGTTCTCCCGGCGGATGTTCTCCAATTTCTCTTTAAGAGCCAATGATTTACGTCGGAGAAATTCAATTTTCTGATGTGATTTCGACAAATTCAAACGTAGATCGTTATGTAGTGCATTTTCCCGCGCAACACTTTTGCTCATTGCTTCCAGCAATTCCCAAATCGCCTGAGGGCTGGGTATCGGTACGGACTTTGTGATGTCAACTTCGTTCAAGCAGAGCGGGGGGGACCTTTCTTCCTTTGCCAGACTCGGCCCGGCAGTAGCGTCTTCAGCTTGCGGTAGGCCTGTTACAGAATGAGGTGCGTCGTCGATCGGTTTGCTCCATTCCGGAAGGGAGAGGGCCTTTACGGCGATTTGGTAGAACGGGCCCAACTCATGCAGATTTCTGTCTCGTATCTGCTGCAGGACAAGCACCAGAACGACCAGCCAGTGGTATTTTTGAGGATTTGCCTTTGCTTCCGGGCCAAAGAAGGAAGATGAGATCTCTTCGGAAAGGAGGCGATCAATTTCTTTGATGATGTACTTTCGCCGCTTTTCCCAGACGAGCCCGGCGAGGATAAGCCCTCGGGAAATCATAAGCGATTTCCTGCTTGATTGATCCAGGACGAGGTTAACCAGCAGCGCGACAACGTGTGAAAGAAAAGGCGTGTGGATGTGGAACGGGATGTTTTCAAGGCCGAAAAGCCTTTCTTTCTGAACGTTAATGACGTCAGAAAGTTGCAGGACCGGACCTAAGAATCGTCGGTACCACAGCACTTCGGGTATATGAAAAAACTTGCCATAAGCTGATATCTCCGTGAGCAGAAGCCGATCCGGCAGGATGACGCGTCTGAAAATACCGGCTTTTAAAAGCGGATCTGTACGGAACAAGCCGTAAACGGCATAACCGGCCCCGCGAAGGTGAAGGCCAACCTGAAAAAGATGATCGAGGAGATCCTTTTCGTGGGTATCAATGAAGGGGGGAATTTCGATATCCAGTGCTTCTCCCGAGCCATTGATCGCCGCAGCGTCGGGGTAGGCCAATACACTGTCCGGGTGAGTATCTAGGGCCGCGATGTGGAGCTCGAGCCAACGCTTTTCCCAACGGTCGTGGTCGCTGGCCCAGGCGAAATACTCTGGCCGATACGTTTCGAAAGCCTTGAAGAATGCTTTGCGCCACGTCGAGATCATGCCCTCGTGATTGGGGTTTCGGTAATAGGAGATTCGATCGTCCCGTTTGGCGTATGCGTGCATGACCTCTTCGGTAGCGTCGTTTGAGCAATCATCGATGGCAATGATCCTGAAGTCCCGATAAGACTGGTTCAAAAGCGATTCCAGCGCCTCAGGGAGATAATCAGAGCGGTTGTAAAGGGTCATCCCGAAGCACATTCTAACATGGCGAGTGTCGTTCATCAGTACCCCTATTTTTTCTATATTCGGCTCTTCGCACCTCGCTCGTTGTTCGCGTTTTCTTGAACGCTTCAAAAACTTTAGCGGTAGCCTAACTCCTCCAGAATTAAACTCGGGGGAGTTGCTTTTTCCGCCCAGGAGAATTCCTCTTCACGGTATCGGCCCTGACGTCTTCTATCCACCTCTACACTGACAGATTGCAAATAATTCTGTTCTTTCACTCCTACTGCTTTTGCTAAATTAGTGATCACTGTATTCGTGCTCTCCAGTAGGTCCTCGAACCGTAAAGGGTAAAGCGGGCCATAAGCCTTTTCCGTAGATTCGATCCGGCGGATATAGTCTTCCCATAGTTTGAAATAATCGAGGTACCGTTGACGTTGATCTTGAACGCTCATTTGCCGCTTTCCCCTTTCACGCTTTAGGTCACGCTTGAGGAGACTTAAGGCGACATCTCTTCCGTCACGAAAAACGTGAACGACGAGTGCCTTCGGAAACAACTCCCTCCAGACTGGCAGCAGCAATGAGTTCCGGGGATCTTTCCAGCCCCAAATACATCGCTGTTTGAAGAACAGCCTCAGTGCAGAAAACCCGAAATGAAATTTTATCAACCCCGCTTCTAAGCGACGTTTTACAAAACCTATCATCCACCTGTAGCGTTCGCCGAAATCGCAAACAGCGGGCAAATAATCGAAGCAACGCCAGTTGCAGCCGATGATGTCCAGAGCTTCCTTGTTTAAATTCAAAAAGAAAACGGATTCTTCATTCCCTGTAAGCTCTCTCCCCATAAAAACGCCCATATTCTGCAGAATTCGTGAAACCAAACCGGTTCCAGACCGATGCATGCCGACTACGATGATCACACGGCATTTGATCGCACGCGAGTAAGCCCAAGGGTACCGAAGTGTCTCCTGAGAGGATCTTTTCATCTTTGGCGAAAAAACCATTTGATCTCACTCAAGCCGTTGGGTGTTCAAAACATCGATCGTCCTATAATCATTCACAGCCGTGGCGTAGCGAATTTCTCCGTTTCATTTTAAAAAACCTTAAAAAACAAGTCCGCGTTTCCGTAATGATTTGCAAATAGCGAATGACGGTCGAATGAAGATCGTAAGGCATTGTCATCGCCCAGTGGTCGATCGCGTGATTTCTCAAATCGATTTTCGTTCGCTCATCGAAGTACGGTTCGGGCGAGTCAGGAGGAAATAAGCGAAGATGCAAGGAACATCGCGCAAAAAAGCAGGGCCCCAACGGCTTACACAACAAAGGATCACACCGCTGAGCATGCCGGCCCATGGCAGCTTCACAGGCCAACTTTCCGGAAGAAGTTCAAATGCCGACACCAATAGCGCAGGAGCGAAGTGTCTTCCACGAGCTGCTCGTCAGCAACCACGGCTGGTGGTGAAGAGCTTTCTATTACGAAATTCGGTGCGGATCGTCTTGTGGCGGGCTACGAATTCAAAACGCTTTTTTTCAAAGACACAGTGCTTCCACCCTCCCGAGGCTGTTTCAAACAACCGCTCCATTTACCCATGTCACCCCACATCTGGGGAAGCTTAAAAATGGGGATAGGAAACACTATCCACTTGTATTTAATAAAATATATAAATCGAAAATGAAGAAAATTTTTTCAAGATGAGCTAAAGTCAAGAAACAACAACAACAACAACAAGAAGAAGAAGAAGAAGAAGAAGAAGAAGAAGAAGAAGAAGAAGAAGAAGAAGAAGAAGAAGAAAATAAATTGTATGTTGAAAATAATTTTAAGGCAGATGCTTTTAAAAACATAGAATTCATTCCGAAATTCGTGTTTTAAGACTTTCAGAAAGATCCGGATTAAAAAAGACGGCTCCTTTTAGAAGATGCAAATTCTTCTCAGGAATAAGAAGCTCAGGAGATAAAACCACCAAATACCATATTTGCCGTGGATGATACCATGGAAGGCGCTGGCAATAAAAGCCCATTTCTCTTAGCAAACATTTTATTGATGCGGGATTATATCGTACGCAACCGGGATAGATCCATCCAGATCCGGAAAAATCCGCTTCGCCCTCATGAGCATGTATGAACGTGGCAGCAATGATTCCGCTCATTTTCATCTTTTTTTTGAAAGACATCAAGATTCGAATTAATAAGTCTTTCCCGGTATGGCTGAAAATTGATTGTGCCAGAATGTAATCGAAGATTCCATCGGGTAAATCTAAACAATAACCGCTTTCGTCGTTGCTGAAAAAAGGATGTTTTATATCTATAAGGTCTCTACCGATTTCTCTTTCTATCGCGTCATCTATGAGCCAGAAATTAGGCTCGACGCCGTAATAGTTTCCTGAATTAAGATACGGTATCAAAAGGCGTCCTGCACGAAGCGAACCGCATCCAAAGTCCAATAGCTTGTGATGTTCACGCAAACCAAGTGAACAAAGCAAGTTGAATTGGGATGCTCCCATGTAATCATACTGCGAAGGCGGGCCAACATAGGCGGTATAGTGCTTAGAACCTGGTTTCAAAGACTTAGCGGCGCTCTTATCATAATTGCGAGCGGCATCAGACGAGAGTCGGCCAAAAGCTGAGAAGGGAAGGCGAATTTTGCGTAGAATATTTATCATTCTAGAGAAAGATTGTGGCAAAGCCATTCCGCTGTTAACAGCAAGAGGGGAAAATTCGATTATTTACAAATAAAGCATCGAATTTGTCAGCACTTGGATCATCGCCGAAGAATTTCGAATGCCATTTATGCCAAATGCCCATCCATGGAGGATCAACGGCAAAAAATGGCAGAGAATAATAGCCCACATACGCCCAGGGTTGCCAGGCCCAGAACATTGTTGTTGCTGCGCCGACACCCTTGCGCATCAAAAGATCCTAATTGAACCTGGACTCGGCAAATGGTGGCCTTTGTCGGCTACCGCGCATCGGATCCGCTCGCGCCGCGGCCGGATGCCGAGAAGTCGCGTCTCTCGTTGCGTCTGCTCTTCCAACCGGGGCTTTGCAGCTCGAAGTCGGGCGTCGGCCTCATGAAGGATCATCTCCTCTGTGTTGGATAAATTGTTGCCCTTGCGGCGATGGCCGAAGCGGGCGATACGCTCGGCGCTAACGGCTTCGCCCTTCAGCGCTTTGACATATGCGCAGAAGGTCTTGCCGCCGGCGTTGTGCACCATCACCTACCGGCTTGCGCTGGCCTGAAGGGTGCTGGCATCTACTTCGATCTTCCTTCGGCTTGTTTCTTGACGGGTCCGCCGCGGTGCAAAGGCCAAAAAATCAAAACCATGAAACGTCAAAACAAGGCTTTCCGCGATAAAGATTTCGTCATGCTTTCAATACTCGGAATTTCCCTTACAAAGTGCGTTGAAATCGGATGAACCTCAATTCCTAAGGCGTTTCGATACCCAATCGAGGTCCGGGCGCACGCAGCCCCGGTAGTCACCGGAAAAGATCCGCTCCGGGTCATTCTCGGGAACGACCTTGATGCTCAGGACATTCTCGAGGAACACATGTCGCCATTTCGGTCGTACAGGTGTGACAAGGGCGATCGAAAAATCGTATTCTCCCGTGTTCAACAAACGCGATGGGATCTCTACCTGGGATTGAAAAACCGAACCTTTCGGCTCAGGCTTGACTTCCAGGGGATGGGTCGTCAACACATGCACCCCTTCACGATGGAGGTGCAGGACGGGCAAAATGGGGATGTCATCCCGCAAAACACGGTATTCAACCCGTACGCGAATAGGCTCGTCTCGAATGCATAGCTCCTTCGT
>Ga0209381_1003722_pt1 | contig 15122 bp, 11 predicted proteins | sample DewCreD2012metaG_FD_184111 | JGI IMG/M metagenome (GOLD analysis project Ga0209381, IMG submission 184111) | Hot spring sediment bacterial and archeal communities from British Columbia, Canada, to study Microbial Dark Matter (Phase II) - Dewar... ...
TTTATTTTTATCTTGAATGAAATTGATTTTCCGGTTAGCAATATCAATTTTATCAAAATACAGTTAAATAGAACTCCGTGACCTCTGTGTCTCCGTGGTGAAAATCTTGGTTTTTTCAGTAGACTCATGGATTGTATTCAAAGGTATGTTTATGGTATAATTATGGTTGGATGGGGTAAGGGCTGCAAATCGGGGTGTTTGTTGTCGCTTTAATCAGTTTTACTTGACGAGGAGGTTACGATGGTTAAAGATAAGCAACTGTCTGTAGTTTTGCGCCGAGCGCACCTGCGGTACGGATTTGGCGCGGTGTGTCTGGGGGTGGCTGCGTTGTTGTTTCTGCTGTCTTTCCGTGGCGGAGCTGCTCAGGGATTAACTGCACCGCTGACGCCTGCAGTTCCGGTGATGAGTAGTGAAACTTCAATTGTGGCTACGAACAACACCGTGGGACAGGCTGTCGCGGGTGAGCTTGTCACTGTCACGGCAGTGTTCAATGTACCAGCGGGAGATCTCATTTATAATGCTTCACCTCGTGTGGTGTTACAGGATGGACTTTATCCTCTTGGCGCAAGCCATGCATACACGCTGTATACGGGTACTGTCAACGAGTTACGCGCGATCGAAGGTTCCGGTAACATCGTTGCATATTCTGGTGCATTGATTGTCTTTGCCAACCAGGGCACAATTACCGGCACTGATGTGCTGACGATGACGGTTTATGCGGTTCGGCGGCAGCAGAACTATGTGGGTACGCCAGCGGATATTGCTAATGGAGCCAACTTGAGAGTTCAAGGCATACTACGTTACTGTACTACTGCTCCCGATTGCGTGCCAACGTTGGTCGTGAATACGCCGGCGAATGCCACTCCAGGACAAGTGACCGCGATTCAGCCCTTGGTCAACACAAGCTATGCGTCTTCATATCTCGATGCTGCACAATTGGGTGAGGGCGGCGGACAGGTGCGCTTGACGTTTACGGCTGCCGCGGCTACTGGGCGTCCTACAGCTTATGACATTGTTTACACGGCGACGTTGGGCTCGGGTTTAACTTATGCCGATTCCAACGGCACAGGGGTTGGTGCAGGGAATGTGACGGTAGTGGGTGAGACCACTTATGTCACCTGGACAGTTCCAGGGAGCATGGTTGCGCCGCAAACCTGGCAGGCCGTGGTCACCGCAACGCTGCCTAACACGTTCACGGTTGGGCGAGAATTTACCTACTTTGGGACGGCTGCTTACGAGACCTTCGCCGGCGACGTACAGGACGAGGGCCGGTACACTACTTCCGGCACGGTGCAAACATTACGTCCTGGTGTCTCGATTACTACCAAGACCTCTGTACCTTCCTCCGGCGCGGTGACGATGGGCGACCGCATCACCTATACCTTGACCTTCCGTCAGGCGGCCAACACGTTGCTGCAAGCGCCATATTATGTGGATACGTTGCCGCGTGGTTTTCATTATGTATCAGGCACGTTGACCCTACAGGGCGCGACGTTGCTCGGTTATGCAGTTCTGGAAGGTCCCGTAGCAGGAACCGGTTCTGCGGCGCGCTACTTTGAGAATCTGCGAGTGAATATGGATACGCTGCCGGTGACGGGTACGCTGCGGCAGGTAACGGTCAGCTATACAGCGTTGAACACCGGCCTGGATTATCGAGGTGTGCCGGTCTGGGAAAGTGCGGCGAATATGCAGGCGGCCAACAATACTGTTGAAGGTAATACGACCGGTGCAATGCTTTATTGGACGCCGCCAAGTGGTTTCGCGTACGGTAACCTGGGCGGCAACTATGCTAACCTGACCACAAAAGCTAATTCGACGAACGTGACCGTGATTCAACCTTTCCTGGCGAACGCGCAGTTCGCCGCGTTGCGCGACGGCACAGCGGACGTCACTGTTGGTGATTTTGTGTTGTTTACCATTCGACTGCGCAATAGTGGCGCTGCGCCGGGTATCCCGGCGTACGAATTGCAGGTATGTGATACCCTCCCTGAAGGGTTTGCGTATGTCACGACCTTCAGTTGTTCTTCAATAGGCGGCGCACCGGCTTGCCCGGCGTTTACCTCACCCCAGGCCGGTAGCACGGGTAAGGTTTGTTGGGCCTTTGATGGCTTGCCGCGTACTGGCTCAACCGCACAATATCATGAGCTGAAATACCAGGCCCAGGTATTACCAACGGCGGTGCCGGGGGTGTATAGCAATGCAGTCACTGTGGAGGGCTATAGCAGCCAGCGCGGCGTTGTAGAGGGCGAGCGTGACTATAGCGACTTCCCACAGGCGCTTATCTCGGGCAATTGTGGCGCTGCGTGTATCCGGGTCACGGGGTTGGCTGCAGACAAACAAGCCTGGGTTGACGAAGTCGCGCCTGGCGCCTTGTTGACCTATACTTTGTGGCTGACGGATACGCGAAATACAACATCATATACCGGTGTGGTCGTAACGGATACCTATGATACCTTGCTTTCTTTTGTGAGCGCCGATCCACCTGTTTCCGCGCATAATATCGGGGCGCGGCAGCTCATTTGGAATGTGGGGACGCTGTCCTCTGGCGGTTCCAGACAGATTGTCCTGACAATGCGCGTCGCCGAAACTATCGCGGAGCGATATATCCTGACCAATACGATGATGTGGGACAGTGACCAGAGTTTACCTTTCACTGTTGCTGAAACAACGGCTATCGCTGTGCCGACGTTGCACTTGCGTATGGATGGTCCACAGAATACTCATGCTGGTCAGGATATCGTTTACACCGTGACGTATAGCAACACCGGTACGGCTGCTGCGCCTGTGGTGTTGACTCTGGACTATGGCTCCTACGTGGAATTCTTGTCTTCAACGCCGTTGACGCCGCGTACTGGCAGTGACAATATCTTTGATGATGTGGTAGGACCGGGGGGGAGTCGCACATTGACGATCAACCTACGGGTAAAAGCCCCACTGCCGTATGACCTCGCCGGACCGCTGACGGCTTCTGCATTGCTGGAAAGCCCCGGCGCCGAATCCAAACACGCCCAAATCTCGATGATCCTGGAGCGCCCGGTGTTGGTATTGGAAAAAACCGGCCCACTCGTTGTGCAGCCAGTCGTAGGTACGATTGTAGAATACACGATTCGGGTGCAGAACCTGGGGACGTATACGGCGACCGGCGCAGTGATTACCGATACCTGGGATGCGAATCTGGGGTATCGGGCTAACAATAGTAGCTTTGGTTGGGCGCTTTCCGGTGATGGGACCTACGCGACTCAGTCTCTTGGAACGCTAGGCGTTGGTGAGACCGTCACGAAGTTTTTCCAGGTGGATATCGTCACAGTGGCTGTTTCGTACACGAATCGGATAGACCTGACAACGTACCAGACAACGCAGCAGTCGGAAATCGAAGACACCTGGCAAGCCAGTATCGCCACCACCAAATCGGCGACGCCGGTGCCTGCATTCCCGGGCCGGGTTTTGACCTACACGGTGTATTATACGAGCACTGCCACCTTCTTCCCGATGGTCAATGCGTTTGTGACGGATACCCTGCCGAGTAACTTTGTCTATTTGGGACAATCGACAGCGCAGGCCAGTGGTTGTCAGTCGCCCTGGACGTTCACTCCTCCTGGTAGCGGCGGAGGCGGCAACGCGGTGTGGTCTTGCGCGACTTTGTTGGCTAACGCCAATGGGCGCTTTATCATCTGGGGAGAGGTCAAAGCAGAAGCTGAAGGCACAAATCTGACAAACCGGACGACAACTTCGGCTTTGAATATCCCGGTGCGGCCTATTGCAAAACCTCTTGTCACGCGCGTCGCGCGTCCCTGGTTGCGCGTGGATAAGGCCGTTGTTCCTACCTATCCGGTTGCACCGGGCAACCTCCTCACCTACACACTCACCTACGAGAACTACGGCACCGACCCGGCCTACAATGTGATCATCAAGGATCAACTGCCTGAGCAGGTCGCTTACGTGAGTTGCTCTGGCGGCAACAGTTGCGGCCATTCTGGCGGGCTGGTCACCTGGAATATTGCGCAAGTCCCAGTCGGGACAGTAAGCAGTGTACAGGTGGTCGTGGCGGCCAAAGCCGGGACAGGCGGGCAGACTGCGGTGAATGCAAACTATACGATTCAGTCAGATCGTCTGGCGGTGGCGGATACGATCACCGGTTCTCCGGTTTCTTCAGAGATCCGGGATCCCCATCTGGCGGCTGAGAAACTGGCCGATCCTGCCTATGTGACGCAAACGGGCGACCGCATTACCTACACCATCAGTTTGACCAATGATGGTGGAGGTATCCTGCACAATGTGGTCATCACCGATGCTATTAACGTGCGGACAAATGTAGATCGATCGACTTTGCCGCCTGAATGTACAGTAAGCGGTTCGCCAGGGGTTAACGAGGTCGTCACATGTAATATCGGCGCGATGGCCCAGGGGGCAGTCAAGGTTGTGCAGTTCAAAGTATACCTTGCAGGAGCGCCAACGCAGGGAGACTTTATCACCAACACGGCTTACAGTGATAGTGATGAAACGGCCTCTGCACCCTCCAATACGACGACGGTCTGGGTAACGACCGGCTGCATCCCGCCGCACAATGTCGATTTTACGGTCTCTGCCAATCCGCAGGCCGGCCAACCGGTGACGTTCACGGCTTCAGCGGCAGGAGACACACCGATGACGTATAGCTGGGCGTTTGGCGATATGCAAACCGGCAGCGGGCAGGTTGTCCAACACACGTATGCCGTCAGCGGCACCTATAAAGTCGATTTGACCGTCAGCAATGGTTGTGTCGCCCCGGTGACTGTTTCCAAGAATGTCTTTGTGCCCGGCGCGCCGGAAATCACCTGGACGCCCTCCAGCTTCGTCAAGTCCGCCATCGAAGGTTCGACAACAGCGCTGCAGGACACGTTGACGGTAAGCAATACGGGAACAGCTAACCTGCTCTGGCATGTGGAGGTGACGCCGACCACGGCCACCTGGCTAAAGGTCGCGGTTGCCGGTGGAGATCCTGGAACGTCGATTCTGCCGCAACTGACCGTGCCCGGTAACGGTACGCCTGTGACCGTCTACTTCGATCCCACCGGCCTTACAGCCGGCACCTACACCGCACAATTGCGTATCGTCAGTAATGATGCGGATGAGAGCGTGGTACTTGTTTCGGTCACGTTTACCATTCAAGCTGTTGAAGAGGAGTACTACATCTACCTGCCGTTGGTGCTTAGAAACTCTTAATGAGCTTGTAGCGTCCCTGGGCTGCAATGGACAGCCCAGGGACGTCCAACGTTTCTACCTGGATGAGGTGGACATGAGCGCACCTGTCAAATTGCTGATGACCTGGGACATCAAACCCGGACACGAGAAAAAGTACTTCGCATTTATCTCGCAGGAGTTCCCAACCATCTTGCAAGATGCGGGACTGCAGTTGAGTGATGCGTGGTACACGCTCTATGGGCCATGGCCGCAAATCAGCATGGGCTTTGTGACCGAGGATATTCAGGTGGCCGAGGACTTCCTGGCTTCTGAACTGTGGTTGAGCCTCAAACATCGGCTGTTGAATTATATCCAGGGGTATCACCAGAAAATCATCTACGCGCGCGGTGGATTCCAAATTTAGCGCCTGGTACTGGCGGGCGTGGTCAGGCGACCGACCCGCGCGAGCAGAAATAACGGCCCCTATCGTTAGGGGCCGTTTTCTATTGCCCTGCCAAAGACGCTTCCCCGTCTACCGTCTGCCGTCTACCGTCTACCCTTTTCACTGCCACGGCAACGGAATCTGCACCTGCGCCTGCTCGACAATGGGGTCGAGACCCAGGTAGACCTCGATATCGGCCCGCTGGTTGATCTCGACGGCCATGCGCCGCAGATGCCGGTATTTGATGAAGACCCAGTGATCGCGTTCGACGGCTTGTTGCAGGCGTGGATCGCGCTTGAGTTTCAGCGCTACCAAAGCGGCCCGTCCGCCGGGAATCACCAGATGGCGGCGGGTGGGGGCCGGTGGTTGTGCGGCCAGCAGATGGGGACCCAAGACTGCCGTGGTTGTGCAGCGAAACAGGTACAATGGCGTTCCGGCATCGGCCCACACGATGTCTCCGGCTTCATCTTGCCTCACCTCGAAGCGCAGCCGCTCCCCTAACTGACGCAGCAGCCCGCGTACCTGGCGTGTCTCGGCTCCGCGTGTTGCTGCCATGTCTTCGGGGCGCAACCGCAGTTTGCCCTGCGCATCGGCGTCTGTGTAGGCGGCAATACAGGCTGCGACCAGCGCCGGTTCGGGGGAGAGTTCGTCGTAGAATTGCGCGTACACGGCGCTTTCCAGTGCGGCATGCGTCCATGCTTCCTGGGATTGCAACAGGCGCAGCACGCTTTCTTCGACACGATCCGCCAGTGGCCTGGCAATTCTGGCAGGGGTGGGAAACCACACCATTTGAGGCGCGATGGTGCTGAATTCTGGCGCTTGTGTCAGATACGGCAGCGTGTCCATCTGCTCCGCTGCATCTTTCCCCGTGCTAATAAGATGAACAGCTTCCAGGAACGTCCTCCGCACCGGTTCTCCGCGGCGTTGCAGGACCTTGGGCAGCGCTTGATCGGCTGGTGCGCGTGTGGCAGCGCGACTATCGGGGTAAAAAGCCAACCGGTACCCCCAGGGCGGACACGCAACCCAGCGGCTCACCTGGAACCCGGCCTGTGCAGTGGCGGCAATGATGTGCGCCAGTATGGTGGGGTCGTCCTCCGGCAGGATGACGAGCAGTGTTGCGTCGCGCCTGAGCAGCGGTTGGAGGCGCTTGAGCGTCGCCGTGAGGCTACGACGGTACCACTCCCACTCCAGCCGGCGGCGTCCCAGGAAGGTATGCATAACAGGGTAAGGCACATCTTTCCACAGCCAGGCAGACCAGAGCGCCGAAAGCGCCCAGAAGGTCGCATCTGGCGATTGGGGATGGAGCAACAGCGCCGCGATCGTACCCGTCGGAATGGCCGGCGCAACGACGCGCAATGGATGTGACAGGAGCAGATGAGTACCGGGCCGGCTTTGCAGCAGGGCTGTCAGTGCCGTATCCAGTGGTGTATCGCCAACCGGTGCATCAATGGCTATGCCAACCGGTGTGCCGGTGTGGGCGCTGTATTCGCGGAGGGCTTGTTCCATCAACAGCCAGACGTTGTATTCGAGAAAACGTGACGGCGGCCGCAGGCTGCGCGGGCGACTGAGCGGCTCGTTGTAGGGAACCAGACTGCTGCCCAAATCCAGGGCGGAGAGGACGAGCAGGGCCAGCGCGCGTTGGATGGCGGGATTAGGGGAGGCTTGTGGCAGGCGGTGGATGATGTCCATCAGCAAGGCGAGATTGCGCGGGGTGTACAGTGCGACCAGTTCGGCGGCGCGTTCGCGCACAGGATCATCGAGCGGGGCAGCACGTCCCAGCGCGATGTGGTAAGCCGGGCCGGACCGTGGGCTGAACTGTTCGAGGAGGGCGCTATCGCGCATGTCCACCTGACCTTCTTGCGCTTCCGGGCAGTGTGGGCAGCGTACCCGCTTGGCGAAAGGACGTTGCGTCTCGCGGTCCCAGGCAAACCACTCTGCTACACCGTCGGCGTGGCAGGTGGGGCAGCGACTGAGATAGAGGGCGCGCGCATGCGCGAAAAAGGGCTGCGTGCCTTTGGGAAGATCGCCGAGCCGCGTAAAGGCTGCCTGCACCTCGGACAGCGGGGGCGGTTGCAACGCATCCTGAACCCACAGCAGGGGCAGCGGATTGACGTTGAGGCCCAGGACACGCCGTTCAATGGTGAGAGCTTCGCGGATGTATGTGGGTTCGTGGATGCCCAACTCGACGATAAGGTCGCCGGGCGCGGTAATCTCTTCAAGCGCCGCGCGCACAAATCCCTCCGGTGTTGGCGCGCGATAACGCGCCAGGGGAGGGGGTGGGGGCACCGCCATCCCCGGAACCAACACGGGAAACGGCGTTTCATCCATTTTGCCGGCTCCTTATCACAGCCTCAACGGATTTAACGGATTGAACGGAAATTAAGGTTGTGCGGCAGCAACGGCGGCTTTGAGCGCCTCGATGTCTGGTGCGCCAGCGCGGGCATAGACAACGTCGCCTGCGCCGTTCAGGACGAAGAACGTTGGTGTACCGACCACGTTCCACCGCGCAGCAAGCGCCAGTCCGACGTTGTCCTTGACGTCGAGCCGCAGTACGGTTGCCTGGCCTGCCAGATCGCGTTCCAGTTGATCGACTTTCGGCTTGTTGAGCAGGCAGATGCTGCAATTGTTGGCGTAGAATTCAACGATGGTGGGCTGTCCCGCTGCGAGCCGGGTGTCCAGCTCGGCCAGCGTAGCGAATTCGTCTCCCGGCGTGCGCAGGTAAGCGTAGACCGCCACGAGCAAAATGACGATTAGAACGGTTAGCCCGTCTTCTCTGATAAAGCGAAGCAGTCTTTCCTTCATGGCAGCCGGGACAACGTGCACTCGATTGCTCAGACGTTAAGCGGGCCCGGCATGCTCGGGTTGGCCGTTTCAACGATGCGGTAGCTGGTGGTGATCTCCGCTACTTTGCTCAACATCGCATGCACCGAGCAGTAGGTTGATTCGGAAAGCTCAATGGCGCGCGCTAACGCCGTCTCGCTGATGCCCTGTCCATAAGCGATGTATTCCACGTGAATCTTTGTCCAAATTCGGGGATGCGTCTGCGCGCGTTCTCCCTGGACTTTCACCTGCAAGTTGGTCATCGGCTGGCGCTTCTTCGCCATGATTGAGATCACATCCATCGCCGTGCAGCCTGCCAGTCCCAACAGCAGCAGTTCCATCGGGCTGGGGCCGCTGTGCGTGCCGTATTCGGGGCTGCTTGAATCCAGCAGGATCGCCGGCCCGCCTTCGACATCACCCACCATGCGCATCCCTGGACCGGTCCAGGTGACCTGTACGTTTGTCATAATCTGCCCCCTTGGAAATAAATCGCTCATCTACACGAGTATCTACATTCGCTGAATCTTTCTTGAAAATCAGCCGACGTGCTCTTTACCCTTGCTTGGGCAAAGGAATGACACAGATGAATTTGAGGGGCCGGTCGCCCGTATTCCGGTAGCCGTGAATTTCGTCCGGTGGGACGAACACAAAGACACCCGGTCGCAGGGCGCCTACATCGCCATCAGGATTCGTGATCACGCCTTCACCTTCGAGGACGTAGATTTCGTGTTCGTAAGGGTGGTGGTGTGGCGTGAAGACGACGCCAGGCTGGAGTTCAATCTCGCGCATCGCAAAGTTCGGCGCGCCTTCTTTTTCGGCGATCAGCCAGCGGATGCCAATGCCTTCTTGCATGGCTTGTGCCGGCACTTCAGAAGCCTTTTTTATCAGCATCAATGCCCTCCTGCGGGATCTTCAGATAGTCGTTACTCGGGTCGTTGTTCGTCCTCGGTGGACTCGGCTACCTCGTCGGATTCGCCGGTTGTGGGCGTTTCATTCTCTACCGCCGGTTGTGTTGGTTCTTCCGGTCTGGCTGAGAGGGTGGATTTGCCGAGCAAGGCATAGATGCCGCACCAGCCCACTGCGCCGGTCGCAAAGGTAACCAATCCCACGATGCCCAGGATAATGCCCACGACACCCTGGATGAAGAGAAAGCCCAGGAGCATTGCATAAATGCCAAGAATCACGCGGATGAGCCGCTCGCCGTCGCCGATGTTTGGTTTCATAAGGTCCTCCTTCGAAAATAGTTGCATAGTCGTTAGTCTTGTAGTCGCATAGTTGTTAGTCTTGTAGTCGCATAGTCGGAACGCCATTTTCGTGCTGCATGGAGTGTGTTAGCACCGGCGTCTCCTTTTTAGAATAGTCAGCAGATGGTCAACCATAGGTTGCGCGCGGATTGAGCAGATTATTTTATCCTTCACTCACTCTGCTAAATCTGCTCAATCTGCTGATAAAACTTACCCCTGTAGTTCCAGAATGAAGTCGCGGATGGCTAGAGCCGCTTTTGCTCCATCGCCCACGGAGACGCTGAGCTGGGCGGGGTTGTCGGCGCGCACATCCCCGATGGCGTACAATCCAGGCACCTTCGTGCGCATTTTCTCATCCGTGATGATGTAGCCCCACTTGTTGGTCTCCACCAGGTCGGCCACGAACGCGCTGTAAGGCGAGTATCCAACGTAAATGAAAACCCCGTCAGCGGGATAGACGTGCTCCGCTTTGGTCTCTCGGTCCACTGCAACGACGCCGGTCACGGTTTTGTCGCCCTGAATCGCGGTGACTTGCTGGTTGAACAACAGGGTGCTCTTCGGATGGTTTTTGACACGCTCTTGCAGGATGTGCTCCGCGCGCGTGTAGGGCAGAAATTCGAGGAAGGTGACGTGCTTCGCATATTCGAGAACTTGTAATCCTTCTTGCAAGCCAGAATTGCCCGCGCCGATAATGACGACGTTTTTGTCTTTGAAAAATGGCCCGTCACACGTGGCGCAATAGGACACCCCGCGCCCGTAGAATTCCTTCTCGCCGGGGACGTTAAGCTTCTTCGGCCGGCTACCGGTGGCGACGACCACCGTTTTGCCGGTGTAGACCTGCCCCCCTTCGGTATGCACTTCGATTTCACCCACTTTGATGGGATTGACCTTGACCACTTCATCGAACTCGATGATCTCCGCGCCGAAACGCTCTGCCTGCCGACGGAAACGCTCCAGCAACTCTGCGCCGTTGATGCCATCGGGAAATCCCGGATAATTCTCGATCATCTCAGTGGTCGCTGCCAGGCCGCCGGCGCTCTCGCGTTCCAGGATCAACGTTTTCAGGCCATCGCGCGCGGTGTAGATGGCGGTCGTCAACCCGGCCGCTCCGGCACCGATGATGACGACATCGTACACTCCACCGCTGATTTGGGCTTTGGTTGGTTCGGGACTGAGTGTGAATTCGAACATCGTTTTTCCTCCCTGTCGCTCTATCACCAAGCCCGGCAGGGTAAGCCGGGCTTGGGTAAATTTTGTGTGCGCTGTATGGGCGCACGTCTTAGCGTGATGATACTAGGCCAGCGCCGCCTTGATCGCATCGACGATCATGTAAGGTGGGGCCGCGCCTTCCACCCGGCTGTTCGCGTTGATCACGCTGAGCGGCACGCCCATCACATTGAAGCGATTGGCAAGTTCCGGGAATTCCATCGATTCGACCACGTCGGCGACGACCTTATCGCTCGCTACGGCCATGTCATAGGCCAGGATGGCCGCGCGCGGGCAGTACGGGCAGGTGGGCGTGACGAAAACCTGGATGTTGACCGGCTGGGTCAACCCGTTCAGGAAGCTCAGTGTTTGCGGATCAAGGTCCGGTTTTCCCTCGCTGGCGCGTTGGATGCCGTACAGCAGCGTCGAGAATTCGTGCCCCGACGGAATGCCATAGTAGCGCAGGCCGTAGTCGCGCGCGCCGACGATCACCATTGCCGGTGCCATAGTGATGTTGTATGCGGCAGCCTTGTCACGCGCGGTGTCGAAGTCGTACACTTCGGCAGTGAGTTTGGGTGAGGTCGCCGCGACCTCTTGAGCCAATTGCACGATCTCCTTGCAGTATTCACAACCGTTCTTGGTCGTGAAAACCACGAGGCGCACATTGTTGGTGAGGCCTGTCAACATTTCAGTCACATTTCTTACGATTTCATCATTCAGCAAAGCCATTGTTCTGTACCCCCTAAATTGATTTTCCACATTAACGTCATTATTGTAACATATAATAAATCATGGTCAAGAAAATTCGGGCTATGCGCGCCATTTCTAATAGATTTCTAATGTTGTGTTATACTCGTCCCGGTGAAGACTACAAAAGTCTTGGCAGCCTCGTGAGACTTTTGTAGTCTGGCTCACTTTTGCGGAGGCAGTATGTACGATCTGGTATTTTTGCACGCGCCGAGTGTCTATGATTTCCGCGAGCGCGCGACGTTGTGGGGACCGATTTCCGATCTGGTACCCTCGACGCCGGTCTTCGATATGTATCCCATCGGCTTTGCCACGTTGATGGCGCACGCGCAGCAGGCCGGATTTCGTGTGCGGATTGCGAACCTGGCAGCGCGCATGGTACGTTCGCGGCGTTTCCAACCGGAAAAGTTCGTGCAGGCCATCGAAACGCGCGCGTTCGGCATTGACCTGCATTGGCTGCCCCATGCGCACGGTGCGTTGGAGGTGGCGCGCTTAGCCAAAACTTATCACCCGCATACACCCATCATCTTCGGCGGCTATTCCGCAACGTATTTCCACGAAGAGTTGATCCGCTACCCGTTTGTCGATTACGTGCTGCGGGGGGATTCCACCGAACATCCCCTGGAGCAGCTCCTACAGCACATCGTCGCCGGAACAACGCCTGTGGATGTCCCGAACCTGACATGGAAAGACCGGCAAGGCACGATCCATGTCAACCCGCTGACCTACATCCCGGAAGACCTGGATCATCTGATCCTGGATTATCACCCGCTGGTCAAATCGGTAGTGCGCGACCGCGACCTGCTCAACTACGCGCCGTTCAGCCATTGGCTGGAATATCCGATTATGGCCTCGTTGACGGTCAAAGGGTGCACACAAAATTGTACGATTTGCGGCGGATCGGCGTTTGCCGGGCGTCATCTTTCCGGGCGGCAACGGCCGGCGTACCGTTCGCCGGAGAAGCTGGCGGAGGATGTGCGGCGGATGGGGCGGTTGAGCCGGGCGCCGGTCTTCATCCTGGGCGATCTGCGCCAGCCGGGAGCGGACTACGCGCGGCGCTTTTTCCGTGCCGTGCAGGGCTTCGATGGCGCGGTGATTGTGGAATTCTTCTATCCCGTGGAGCGCGCCTACATTGAGGAATTGGCGGCGGCGCTTCCCAATTTCCTGGTGGAGTTTTCGCCGGAGTCGCACGAGCTGGCGGTGCGGCGCGCTTCGGGCAAGGGTTACACCAATCAGGGTATCGAGGAGACCATCGCCGCGTGTCTCGACGCGGGCGCGCGGCGCTTCGACCTCTTTTTTATGATCGGGCTGGCGCAGCAGACGCCGGCCTCGGCCCTGGAGACGGTGGATTATTGCCGTGGGCTACTGGCGCGCTTCGATGATGGACGGCTGATCCCGTTCACGTCACCGCTGGCGCCTTTTCTCGATCCGGGCAGTCGCGCCTACGAGCAAGCCGCCGAAGTGGGGTACATCCGCCATGCAGAAACGTTGGAGGATCATCGTCGTTTGCTGCTCCAACCGACATGGAAACACATCCTTTCCTACGAGACGCGCTGGATGGACCGCGACACGATCGCCGACGTCACCTACGAGGCCGGCTTCCGGCTGAACCGCCTCAAGCGTGAAGCAGGGCTGATCAGTGTCGAGAAGGCCGAGGAGACCGAGGCGCGGATTGCCGAAGCCCGCGCGTTGATGGGCGAGATTGACAGACTGATGGCGCGGTTGGAACCACCTGCGCTTGAGCGGGCGCTCCTGGCGTTGAAATCGCGCATCGACGCTGCCAACACGTCTACGGTATGCGACAAGGCCGAGCTTGACGTGGATGTGGGGCGGATGCCCTTCAAGGTGTTCAATCTGGCCCGGGTGGGATTGGGTCTGGAGAACTGAAAGATGAATTTGCCGAGGCTTGTGGTTGTGCCTCGCCGGTCGTCGAGGCTACATTCCTGGGCGAAGGATTCAGCGTATCGGCGATCATTTTGAGTAACTGCTGCATGTCCATAGGTTTGCTGACATAGTGATTGACCCCGGCTGCAAAGCTGCGTTCGCGGTCGCCGGGCATGGTCAGCGCCGTGACTGCGATGATGGGGGTGTTGCCCACTTCGGCGTCGGCGCGAATGAGGCGCGTGGCTTCCAGACCATTTATCCCCGGCATTTGGATGTCCATCAACACGAGAGCAGGGCGATGTTCGCGCGTGACTTGCACCGCTGTCGCACCATCTTCAGCGGTAATGGTGGCATAGCCGGCCATGTTCAAGATGTGACAGAGGACTTTGCTGTTCATGGGGTTATCTTCCGCCACCAGGATGAGCGATTTTTTTGGGGGTTCGGATGGCGCATTGGTTGCTGTGGGCGTCGTCTCAGCATGTTCTTCTGTGCTTGCTTGTTCGGGGGGAATGTTCCACGGCAATGCTATCGTAAAGCGGCTTCCCTGTCCGATTTGACTGTCGACCGTCACGGAACCGCCGTGTAGCTCAGCCAGGTAATGCACTAACGCCAGTCCTATGCCGGCACCTTCATATTCACGGGTCAGGCTGGATTGCAGGTGTTTGAAAGGTTGAAACAGTTGCGAAAGATGGGCTTTATCGATGCCGATCCCTGTATCCCACACGCTAAAGTACACTATGTGGTTCACAGTGTCACCACTGACCTCTAAACCGATGGTGCCCCCGCCTGGTGTAAACTTGACGGCATTTCTGAGAAGGTGGTTTAGCATTTGCTTCACGCGTCGTGGGTCAGCCTGGATTATTGTTACGGCGTTGTCCAGGACGAAGGAGATATGCAGGTCCTTTTTCCGTGCGGCAGGTTCGATCTGGCGCAGGCTGGCCCGGCACAGCGCATGCACGTCGAACGGTTCTATCTTCAATTCCAGTTCGCCGGCCTTGATATCTGAAAAATCCAGCATGGTGTTGATGAGTTCCAGCAGATCTTGCGCGCTTTTTTTGATATTGGCGCTGATCTGTTTCTGGTAATTGTTCAGTGGTCCATAGTGCTCGTTTTGGAGCAAATCGGCGAATGCCAGGATGGGGGTCAGGGGCGTGCGCAGTTCGTGATTGACGTTGGACAGGAACTCATCCCGCACCTGAAGGGCTTGGAGGAGTTGTGCGTTAGCAGTGTTAAGGGCAGCGGTGCGTTCCTCGACCCGTTGTGCTAACAAGGTACGCTCGTTGTACAAGGCTATCTCGGCGGCTTTCTGTGCACTGATATCGCGGACAATACCCAGTGTCTTATCCCCATTGAGTTTGACAAACCGGGCCTCAAAATGGCATATTCCGTCTGGGTACGATAACTGATATTGATATTCCTGTATCTGTTGCGTGCGAATGGCATTGGCGACGCAAGCCATCATCTGGTCCGCCGTGGCCTGAGGAAAGACATCGTAAGGCCATTCCAAGAATTAAAGCCAGCCAATAGTGTGGTACACTTACGCCATAGTATAGCTTACCAGGAGGAATAGCGTATGGAATTCAGTGCCGCCGAAAAAGAATTACACCAGGAAACCGTCA
>Ga0209381_1003729_pt1 | contig 15081 bp, 12 predicted proteins | sample DewCreD2012metaG_FD_184111 | JGI IMG/M metagenome (GOLD analysis project Ga0209381, IMG submission 184111) | Hot spring sediment bacterial and archeal communities from British Columbia, Canada, to study Microbial Dark Matter (Phase II) - Dewar... ...
ACATTTATCAAGTTGATATGTGTTGGATATATATATCAAGTTGATATGTGTTGGATATCTATCAACGCTGATAAGACTCCAAATTCTATCAAGTTGATATGTCTCCAAATTCTATCAACTTGATATGCCTCCAAATTCTATCAACTTGATATGTTCTGGATGTTTATCAGTGTTGATAGAAGTTGGATATTTATCAAGTTGATATGTGTTGGACATTTATCAAGTTGATATGTGTTGGATATATATCAACGCTGATAAGACTCCAAATTCTATCAACTTGATATGTCTCCAAATTCTATCAACTTGATATGTTCTGGATGTTTATCAGTGTTGGTAGAAGTTGGATATTTATCAAGTTGATATGTGTTGGACATTTATCAAGTTGATATGTGTTGGATATATCAACGCTGATAAGACTCCAAATTCTATCAAGTTGATATGTCTCCAAATTCTATCAACTTGATATGTCTCCAAATTCTATCAACTTGATATGTTCTGGATGTTTATCAGTGTTGATATGTGTTGGATATATATCAACGCTGATAAGACTCCAAATTCTATCAAGTTGATATGTCTCCAAATTCTATCAACTTGATATGTTCTGGATGTTTATCAGTGTTGATAGAAGTTGGAGATATATCAAGTTGATATGTGTTGGACATTTATCAAGTTGATATGTGTTGGATATATATATCAAGTTGATATGTGTTGGATATCTATCAACGCTGATAAGACTCCAAATTCTATCAAGTTGATATGTCTCCAAATTCTATCAACTTGATATGTCTCCAAATTCTATCAACTTGATATGTTCTGGATGTTTATCAGTGTTGATAGAAGTTGGATATTTATCAACACTGATATGCCTCTCATTTATATTCACTTGATATGTGTTGATATTTATCAAGTTGATAGAAGTTGGATATTTATCAACGCTGATAAGACTCTCATTTCTATCAACACTGATATGTTTTGAATATTTATCAAGTTGATAGAAGTTGGATATCAATCAACTTGATATGTGTTGGATATCTATCAACTTGATGACTCTCATTTCTATCAACTTGATAGGTTTTGGATATTTATCCACACGAATACGTCTCCAATTTCTATCAACTTGATATGACTCCATTCTATCAACATTGATATGCCTCCAAAATCTATCAACTTGATGGTTTTGGATATTTATCCACACGAATACGTCTCCATTCTATTCATGGAAATACGTCTTGGATATTTATCAACACTGATATTTTTCCAATTTATATTTCCACGAATACGCTTTCGATATCTATTATCTATCGACATCGATAGATTGGATATTTATTCATGTTGATAGAACTCTCATTTCTATCAATACTGATATATTTTGGATATTTATTTCTGGGAATATGTCTTGGATATCTATTTCCACGAATAAGTCTCCGATTTCTATTCATGGAAATAGATTGTATATTTATTTCTGGGAATATGTCTTGGGTATCTCATTCCTTATAAATATAAATAGATTCGAATAAAGTAAATCCGTGAGACTCTGTAAATATACAATAATTCGGAAATATTTGATAATTTGATTTGATTTTGAAACTTTTCCCAATTCGAGTTGATTAGGATTGATAGACCCGTCGCATCTTCCAATACCCGGGAAAACTAGGCCGGAACAAGTTCCCGTAAGACTCGTTTTCCTATGGGAAAAGATGCTCTATCGGTCTTGATCATCAGTAAATTCCACTTTTCATCTCCATCTGCACGTTTTCCTTTATCAAATGAATTCCCACCATTTCAACAATTACAAACACTCAGATAAGAGGTATTTTCACCATTTCAACAATTACAAACACTCAGCTAAGAGGTATTTTCACCATTTCAACAATTACAAACACTCAGATAAGAGGTATTTTCACCATCTTGATTATTACAAAAACTAAGAGGGATTGTCGATATATATAAAGAATACTTCGAAAGGTAGGAGATCACCGTCATCTTGATTATTACAAAAACTAAGAGGGATTGTCGATATATATAAAGAATACTTCGAAAGGTAGGAGATCACCGTCATCTTGATTATTACAAAAACTAAGGGATAGACGTCACATCAAGAATAATTCGAAAGGTAGGGGATCTCCGCCATCTTGATTATTACAAAAACTAAAAGGATTGACGTCACATCAAGAATACTTCGAGAGGTAGGGATCTCCGCCATCTTGATTATTACAAAAACTAAAAGGATTGACGTCATATCAAGAATACTTCGAGAGGTAGGGGATCTCCGTCATCTTGATTATTACAAAAACTAAGAGGGATCGACGTCATATCAAGATACTTCGAGAGGTAGGGGATCTCCGTCATCTTGATTATTACGAAAACTAAGAGGGATCGACGTCATATCAAGATACTTCGAGAGGTAGGGGATCTCCGTCATCTTGATTAATACAAAAACTAAGAGGGATCGACGTCATATCAAGATACTTCGAGAGGTAGGGGATCCCCGTCATCTTGATTATTACGAAAACTAAGAGGGATCGACGTCATATCAAGATACTTCGAGAGGTAGGGGATCTCCGTCATCTTGATTAATACAAAAACTAAGAGGGATCTCCGTCATCTTGATTATTACGAAAACTAAGAGGGATCGACGTCATATCAAGATACTTCGAGAGGTAGGGGATCTCCGTCATCTTGATTAATACAAAAACTAAGAGGGATCGACGTCATATCAAGAATGTCGACAATCCCTCTGTTTGTAATAATCGAGATGGCAGAGATCCCCGATCCCCTACATTTCGAAGTATATAAAGAATTACAGATTATTCCATGGGAGAGGGAATCGGTGGGACTGAGTGATGTGTCAATGGAATTGGTAGATTAAGATTTCATTACATCGACAAAGAATGAATATGGAGTCAATGTCGACAAGTATGGCATGTCGACATTGATGTTTATCGGATAACCGATTTAACTTTGAGTCGATATATATGTTAGACGATTAAGTCTAACAATATCGAATATGTCCTGAGAAGATCTAAAATTTTCTTCAAAGTTTCTAAAGTCAGGGGAAATAGCTGATATCGAATCTTTTTGGTCAACTGAGATTTATTGACTTAATTTGGTTGTTACGATTTTAGTCGATTGGTTAGATCTCACTCGACCAATTCGATTTTAATTGCTTAGCAATATATCTTTCGATTGATATGATTTTCACGAGAAATATACGATCGTATCAGTTGTTCGACTAACGGGATATTATTCGATTGACGATGGTCGATTGATAAGAATTCAGTTGACGTAATTGGATTTAACTCAATTGATACAATCTCGATTGACTGAGATCTTATTAATCGATTAAATAGATTGAAATCATTTGTCTGATCTCATTCTACAGACTATATTTAGTTGACTGAAATCGAGCTAACCAACTAACATTGTATAACTCGAGGATAATCCAGATAGTCGAGTGTGATTTCCTGATTTGATCAAGAGTCTATCTAGTCAATTGAGATCTATTGAAGTCTGTTGAATCATTCTACGAAATTGTATTTCGTAGAATGAGATTCATTGCCACAGTTTGTAATTGATACGATAACAAGTCGGATGTGATTTTCCGACCTACTTTGGAATATATTTGGTTAGATGAGATTCATTAATCGAGTTTGGAATTCATTTCGTCGACAGAAATCTATTGACTGGATTTGGATTATACAGTTGATCGAAATCCATTAACTTGATCTGGGATTGCCTGATCAATCGATTGAGATCTACTAATATAATACAGAATCAATATCCGGTAAACTACAAATCAATCGAATGGATTTCATTCGATTGATTGAATAACCAGATAGATCACGAACAGAGTCAGTAGATTTCAGCCGCCTATTCCAGCCTATTCCATAGTAGATGAATAAATTTGTACATGTCTGTGAATCTTAATTGGCTGAATATATTATTCATCAAGTCAGACTTGAGATTACAGAATGAGTTTAGATTATCTATGTAATAGTGTTATCAAATAACAAAAGATATAACGTGTTACTAATACAGTGAAATATTTCTCTCAAAGCGAGAGAAATGATGTGTAATTAATGATCGTTTTTCTTTTCTTCCGTTTTCTCGTCTATCTTTTTCATGACGTCTGGATTAATTTTCTCAAAGAGAGATGCGTATCGTGGTCCCTTTAATGCACGAGACTCTTTATCAGTTGATATAGCTGCTGAGAAAGCATTCGATGGGGGATAACAAAATTTCGCATCGAGGGGCCAAGCGAGAGATGGTGGAAATGGAATTGTCTGATAACTTGGTAATTCTGGAGACTGACCACTGTACTGTCGAGACCAGAGAATAAGAGGCTCCAAATTAATAATACGATCATCTGCGATATACATCTTCCAAACATACCATTTGTGATGTTTCTTAACCCAGATGAAGTCGTAATCTCCGATTATGAGAATGTTAAGATCAACTCCAGGAGCTGCACTAACACGAGCAACTTCATATTGAAAAGCTCTCATACGGGCAAATTTACGATTATCTCCCTGAGGTGCAGGATGTGGAATTGCCTGAACATTGGTCATTCCATGAAGAACATAACCTGCATATGTCTGAGTGGCATCATTGAAATAATAATTACGAAGTTATTCTTTACCCGTTATAGTCAGTGGATTTCGCTCAAGAGTTATCAGGTCAAACGTTGTAAAATCTTCAGCGAAGTTATCCATAAGATTATCGAGAAGACAGTTAATCTGATCAATAGACCCACGACCAGCACGGAAAAGAGCAGCAGTATCATACATTAAATCGTACATTGCACTGGCGATTTTCACATTTAGCTTCGGATTAAACTTCATATTACCCAACGAATACTTATTAAAATCTTCATCGTCATTATATGTACATTCGTTGTGCATTGTGTTTTATTTTTATAGATATGAGGAAAAAAAATAAAGGTTTCGTTCGATCAGATTGAAATTTAGATAATCTAATGTTTTGATTTAAGATTGTCTAATTCGTCTCTTGTTAGATATACACCAGTCATTTGACTATTAAGAAGTTAATGACTAAGTAAACATTTAACTTTTTTCTTTTAAATGATCTTTAAACAAGTAAAAGGGTAGATATACTCAAGAAGAAGAGTATATCATCTGAGGAAATAACCCAGATGATATCAAAGGTCTCATAATTTATATTCCAAAAACGGACATATCTTAGTCGATTGTTTCGATCCTGAGTTAGTGAAATGGGATAATTCATGTTCTGAAGTGTGCCTCAGTGGATACATCTTCCAGATTATTTCAAACGGCTTAATAGTCTATATTCCAAAACTGGCTAACACGAATATGACTCCAATCTATTCATGGAAATATGTCTTGGATATATATCAACGCTGATAAGACTCCAACTATCAAGTTGATAAGATTTTAGTCGACTGATTTGATCTCGATCGACTGAAATCTTATCAATCGGTTTAATAAATTTAAGTCATTTGTCGAATCTCCTACGAACTCTATTAAGTTGACTGGGTCTCGGTAAGCTAACTATATAAATTTAGATGACTGAAATCTTATCGAGTCACTCAGCAGGAATCCAATTAAGTTAAATGAAATCGTATCAATCAAGGAAAATCGTATTAATCAAGGAGAATCTTCTCGATTGAGGAGAATTGCATCAGTCGAGGAAAAGTTCATTGACTGAATATAAGATCTATTCAATCGACGAAAATCTCTTGACCAAATTTGGATTTTTGTCGACGGAAACCAATGATTGAATTTGAGAAATATTCTGTTGAGGAAGAGTCATGAACTTTGTTTATATTGGGTCGATTCTAGATCTCTTGATTTGTAACCTAATTTATTTCGTTGGCGAAGATCTACCGACTTTAATTGAAATTCCTTGACCGAATTTGGATCATTGAATCTATCTGATCAGTCCGATAAACTACTGATTAGATATCAACATGGATAGAAATTAGATTTGTATTTCTGGAAATAGAAATTGGAGTAATATCAATGTTGATAGATTGGAGCCGTATCAACATGAATAAATATCCAAGACATATCAGTGTTGATAGATATTGGATATCTATCAACATGAATAGAAGGAGTTGTATTTCCATGAATAGAAATCAACTGACTTAATAGACATCAGGTGAATAATTGGACATTACTCGATGAAATTATATGCCAAATAGGAAATAGACACAGCTGATAACATATACATAGATATTATATGTTATATGAGTGAATGTATATTAAATGAATAAGACTGTGACCGATGTATGATCAAAGATTTCGGGAAAAGAGAAATAGAGTTTAGGACTCTCGATAAATACTTAAAGAGTATGAGACTTTTTTAAATAATAACGGAAATGTCAATAAAAACGGAACCGATTGGGAGTCTTCCACGGCCATTATCGCTCTTAAAATCAAAGCCGGATCTGGATCTTCAAGAGGAGGTGGTACGTGAGACTCTTCGAGAACTTGATCAGACTGGATCTCCTATTCTTACAGATGGGGAGCAACTTAAACCGAGTTTTCTTACCTATCCTTTGTCTCTGGATGATAATCTAGCTTCCGGTGGAGTTCTTATCTTCTTTAAAGATGGTCATACTCGGGATCTTCCCAAGTTAGTTCGAGGGCCTTTTCGGTATGCTCACTATGCAGTCGAATATTATACTTTTGCTTCAAGGTGTTTGAGAAAGGAGGGTATATCTTCAAGCCCTTGAAACAGGCTGTTATTGCTCCCTCAGCGCTAAGTCTTTTGTATCCGGAGGAGGGTCTTGCTGACTATTCTCGGGAGCAGTTTCTGGAAGATCTTCTTAATGAGGCGGAAAAGGACATTCGTTTTCTTCTTTCTGCGGGTGCCTATAAAGTTTCATTGGATTTTACGGAGGCGAGACTCTCACTGAAACTCGATTCGTCGGGGAGTCTCTTGAAACGGTTTCTTGATTTGAATAATCGACTTCTGGATCGTTTTTCTGAGACAGAGCGAGAGAAACTTGGAGTTCACACATGTCCAGGAGGTGACTGGGACTCGACACATAGTGATGATGTACCTTATAGTCAGCTTCTTCCCCATCTGTTTGAACTTAAGGTGGGGAACTTTTATCTGTCATTTAAATCGGAATCGAATAAAAAGGAGGTGCTTTCGTTAATTCAACAATACCGTCCTCCGACCGCGAATGTCTTTTTGGGTGTGACGGATGTTCTTACTTCTCAGATTGAGACGCCGGAAGAGATTTGTAATGTGCTGTTAGAAGCCGCAAACTACATTCCAGTCTCATATCTGGGATCGACGGACGACTGGAGATTCTCTCCATTTGCCGATGACACCTCAACATCTCGACATGTCGCTTTCCAAAAGATTCGGGCTCGGATTCTCGGGACTCGCCTTGCAGAGGCAAAGTTGACTCAACGTCACATTTAGTTTTCAGAAGTAACTTCGTTGAACTGAATCAAAGAACGAGGAATGGGATGATATCGACTTCCTGAAACGAGAGTTTGTCGTTAACTCTTCTGGAAAATCTTCTGGAAATTCTTCTGGAAATTCTTCTGGAAATTCTTCTGGAAATTCTTCTGGAAATTCTTCTGGAAATTCTTCTGGAAATTCTTCAAGAAGAGTTTCCGAGGAAACCGATGACATGATTAGAAGGGAGATTTGGTTTCTAGTAATATAAACTTACGTTTTCGATATTTTCCTTTTCTCCGGAAGAGAATAATAGGAACCGGATTTAAAGATAAAGAGAAGTGTCGAATATGATGTTGTTCTCGACAACATCATATTCGAAGATTGTTTCTACTTTCGAGAGTTACAGATTAGGATCCAGAGTCAAACCGAGATTGTCGAGATCACGAAGGAAAGGAGAGTAGAAAACAGGACCGACGTTCCATTCTTCCGAGGGAGTCCTTGATTCTTCGAGTTCCATAATTCGAGCCCATGCGTAAGACGAGATACTTGGTTGACTTTCCATTTTTAATAAGTCGGTGTCGATATGGATACCCCTTCGACGCAGGAGTCTCTCCTCGTCCTCGGGGAGTTTTCCAACCTTGTTCCCATCGATTTTTCCCAAGATCGTTACGGTTGGAATGGGATCTCCAATTGGAGATCCTGAAAAAAGACTGACCTTGTATTGTTCTCGAGGCTGGACGAGATAGCCATCACTTGTGACGGCAAGAAGTCCGAATCGTCGAATGATACGTTTGGCAATCTCGGATGAGGCATCGATGGCTTCATTGTATTGACGAGACTGTTTTCCCTTTCCCATGAGTGTTCGTTATTTGTTTTCGATATTGACAAAGGAATATCTATCGATAGATAGTTCATTTTTGGATGAATATTTAAACTTTAATCGAGGACTGTATCTGAGATCTCTTATCATTTTACGAGGACGGACTAAAATGGAGGAGCTACCGTATGAATTGAAAGTTTATATTGCCTCCTTTCTTGATTTTTCGTCGTTATTATCATTGTGTCAGGTTTCTCGGAGATTTTCCCGAATTACCCAGGATAATGTTTTTTGGCAGGATCAGTTTAAACGGAATTTTTCCGTGTTTCTTTTTGCGGCGGTGTCACCTCTCTCTTCCGATAGAGACTCAAGGGAGATTAACTGGAGACAACTCTATGGAAAGGCATGTCGGAATCTCATCTATAATTCTTCTTACTTTCGGAAAATTTTTCAAGATATCCAGAATTACTATCCCCATGTGCAGTTCTATGATCCTGTTTTGGATTCTGTTGTGTCCTTTCCGTCTTTTAATGGGGAGAAAACAGAGGTTGATGTATATCTTTACTTAAATCGATGTTCTGATGATGAGGATATTTATCAGAGTATGATATTATGTCTGTACCAGAAATATGACATTTATTCGTTGATTTCGACGGGGTACCACTTGACAGTTCCGAAGAGAAGTAACATTATTCTCTTAAGCGGTTTCATCGAGGGAGAGTGGATACCCTATAAAAGTAAGAGAATCCGGGACTCAATTAAAACGGTTGAGCCTGATCGGATGTTTTTTCCTTTCTAGACGGGGAAAGAGCAAATTGATGAAAGAAGAATGAAAAAGAGATAAGACAGAGTATAAACGACAGAGTATAAGATGCCTCTCTTTTACATTTTGATTTCAGGAAAGAGGTGTGTTGGGAAGGATACTGTAGCCTCGATGCTTCATCGAGAGATTCCGGATAGTTTTGTTATGGGATTTGCCGATATTCTTAAGTATCAGTATGCGAAGAGGATTGCTCCCGATCAGGTTGAGGAGTGTTACGAACGACTTCTCAATGACTATGAATTTAAACAGAAGCATCGGATGGGTCTTATTGAGTTAAGTCAGGAGGAGAAGAGACGTTATGGAAATGATATTTGGGTTCGACGTCTTCTGAATTATGTTAGGGAGGTTTATGGTTCAACTGAGAAGTTTGTGACTGTCATCATTGCAGATACACGATTTCGCTATGAACTGGAACATCCGGCATTTGTCCGAGACAATTCTTTGAAGATTCGGGTGGAGTGTCCAGACAATCTTCGAGAACAGAGGGGTTGGACGTTTGATTCTCGATACGACTGTGATGAGAGTGAGACGGATCTTTCCCTGACAAATTCTGCGTTTGACAGAATTGTGGTCAATGATGGAACTCTTGACGACTTGGAGCGAAAGTGTGTCGAGATTTTGTCTCATCTGAAGTTTCTGAAAAGTGGCGATGATCTTGATTGAGATCATCGACATTTCAGAAGAAACAGTTAGAGGATAAGACAGTGACATATCCGTCGAGAGAAGTTTTTGGACTCCTCTTGACGTTTAGTGGACACATTGGATTCGGTGTTATAGGTGAGTAACTGACCATAGGTATTAATTGGACTGGAATAGGCGGGAGTAAATCCTCCTGTATAGAGTTGTGAATAGATATGGAAAGATTCATAGGTGCTCATTTTCAAAGAGGAATATTAAGATTTAAGATGGGAGTTTTCATCTAACGATAGAAGCGGAGAAAGAGAAAAAGTCCAACAAGAAATAGAATTATGAACAGAATGAAGAGAATGAGCCAGACGATTTGACTTGACCGAGTTACCTGAAAATTTCTCTGACCTGGACAGGGACAAGGACACAGACACCCGGTAAGTCCCGAATATCCTCCCGGAAGTATCGTCGTTGACGGAGTTCCCAAAGGTGTACCATTCGTAGGACCCAAAGGTGTACCATTCGAAGGACCCAAAGGAGTTAAAGGAGTACCATTCGTAGGACCCAAAGGTGTACCATTCATAGGAGTTAAAGGTGTACCATTCGAAGGAGTTAAAGGAGTACCATTCGAAGGACCCAAAGGTGTACCATTCGAAGGACCCAAAGGAGTTAAAGGAGTACCATTCGAAGGACCCAAAAGAGTACCATTCGAAGGAGTTCCGGAGAGAGGAGCCATCATAGGTTCAGAAGGAGAAGGTCCGGTAAGTCCCAAAAAACCGGAAAGGTCTGGAGTTTCAAAGAGACCCATGTTTCCTTGGAGATTTTGACGGATGACGGAGTCTGACAGATTATTGGGTTCAATAAATCCGAATCCATTGGTAGTTTGTTGATGAGTTGGCATGGAGGTTGAAGAAAAATTTCCTGACAGAGCTCGTCCGCCAAAGGTTGTTGCCCAGTACCACTTATATGTTGAGTTTGGGTTGTATGATCGCCCGATGCCAATGACAGTGTAATTGGGACTTAACATGTTCATTCGGTGAGCGTAGGTACAACGTCCAGATCCATTGGGATCACAGGCGGTTTGCCATTGAGTGAAGGCTCCTTGGGCATCGGAAGATCCAGCACTAATGTTTTCACCTTTGGTGGAGTCTGTATAACCGAAGGACGTGAGGCGATCGAAAGTGTTACGTCCCAGACTATCTGTGTGACTGAGGTAGTTTTTTGATGCCATGTCCCGAGCCAGCCACTTGGCGGCATTTGTGAGGGGAATTGATAGTGAGAGAGGTGGAATATTGTTTTGTCTTCGAAAGTTGTTAATAATGGTTAAGAGGGCTTGTTCTTGGTCATCGAGAATTGCTCCTGACATCGACATTTATCTTTAAAATATAGATCGTAAAATTAAACCGCTCTTCGAAATTATTTTCTTCTTGGAAGAGTCTTTGTTTTGAAATAAAAAGAGAGAAAAGAAAGATATTTTCAGGAACATGTTATGGATAGTAATTTCTGCATTAGAAGTCCTCTTGGAGGAGTCTCCGATTTCTTTTATTCCTCGTTTGAGTCGGATTCTTTGCTGGAATCGGAGAAGTATGAGTGAAGCTGATTACAGTTGGGACATAGATAGAAGTTATCATTCTCCTCTTGAGATTCCAGGTCGGACTTGGATAAGAGGGGAACGATATAAACAGGTGAGGACATCAGAAGAATAAGATCCGAAGAGAGGAAATTCATTTTATTTAAATTTTAAATTTTTTATTGTCTCTTCTTTTCTTTCGAGAAGAGAGAGAATTGATTTTCCTACGATTTGACAGAATTTAACTGGTAATATATCATGAGCGATAATTTAAACTTGAAGGGGAAGGAAAGGGTCCAAGAGAAGAAGTCTCCGGTTGACTCGGTCGGAGACATTGATCTTGAAAAACAGATTGACATGGGAGATGAGGTGGAGCGCAGCTTAATTGAGAATCGGAAGGGCTGGGTGACAGTATCCCGAATTTTAACATTCTACTTTCCTGACTGTCTCCTTCATCGATGTCTTGGAAATAGCGAGAGAGTTCAAGCCTGGCGAGAAAAGGTGGCCATTCTGATTATTATGACGGTATTAAGTCTCTCCTTTTTAGCTCTTTATATTCTTACGCCCATGTATGCGTGTAAACAACCTCCGGAGTACCGGTGGAGAGAGATACATGGGAACTATCACGATCAACCGTGGGTGGTTATTGATGGGTACATTCTTGATCTGACAGAGTTGATTCCGATGCATCCGGGTTCCCCGCGGTTGATACAAGATTCCATTGGTCTTGACATATCGGGATACTTTTATCGGCGGCCTCTCAATCAAGTTCCTCTGGAATGTGCCTTCACGAATGAAAGTGCCCTTGAATATCGTCAATATGAACAGATGCGCTGTACCGGGTACCAGTTTCGAGAACGAGAACGTCGAAATGAGACCTTTCCAGGAAATGAAACCTTTCCAGGAAATGAGACTTTTCCAGGAAATGAGACGGAAACAACCGGCTACTGTCACACGTATGTTGATCCTCCTCTGTCGAGATATTATCACGGAAAGATTGTCTACACGTGGGAAGATCTGGCCTTGCTCAATCGGGAACAGCACTGGCTCGTTATTAACGGGATTGTGTACAATACGACTGACTACATTAACGGGGACTACCACTTTCTGGATTCGATGTATGAAGCGGTCATCTTTGATCGAGACAAGGAGGATGCGACGGGACTGTACTACTATTTCTTTAAGAATGATCGGTATTTAAAGTGTTTCGACGCTCTCTTCTACGCTGGAAAGATTGATAAAAGGAGTTTTCGAAGTTGTTTTGCGGCAAATGCCATCTTGTTCTCGTTTCTAGTTCTCGTTGCAGTCATTGTTGGAGTTAAGTTTATCTTGGCTCTTCCGGCTATTGGGACCACCTGTGATGATCTGAAAGAGGAGCGCTATGTCATTATCAATATTCCGTGTTATACGGAGGGTCTTGACTCGATGGAGAAGACGATAAAAGCGGTGGCGGAATCGACCTATCCAAATACACATAAACTTCTTATTGTTGTATGTGATGGTATGGTGACGGGAAAAGGTAATAGTCAGTCCACACCGGCATTGGTACTTGAGATCTTTGGACGGACCTTGGACGAGTGTCCTTCCGTCTACTCCTACTCCTCTCTTCGGGGAGACAACTCGGCGAAGGTCTATGCCGGATATTACAAGGAGATGCCTTACGTTGTCATAGTTAAATGTGGAAAGAAAGGAGAGAGTGGAGACACGGGCAATCGAGGTAAGCGTGACTCACAGATTATTCTGTTATCGTTCTTGAACAAGCTTTTCTACAACTCCACGAGTCTGGATAAGAGGAATTTCCGACGGTATAATGAACTTGAACAGAGACTGTCCGAGATCATTGAGGAGACGTTTAAGATTGATCCTCGTGTCTATGAGTATCTCGTAAGTATTGATGCGGATACTCACATTGAAACCAGCTCTCTCTCAAACATGGTTTATAGTATGGAGAAAGGAAGAAAGAAAGTCATCGCCTTATGTGGAGAGACGCGACCCGAAAACAAGTGGGATTCCTGGGTCACTGCCATTCAAGTCTATGAGTACTGGCTCTCCTATAATTTAAACAAGGCCTTTGAGTCATGTTTTGGAGGCGTCTCCTGTCTTCCAGGATGTTTCTCCATCTTCCGCATCAAGTTTGTTTCACATCGACATCCGAATGAGCGTCAGAAACCCGGAATCATCGATGACCGCATTCTTACAGCGTATGCCAATCGAAATGTCAATAATCTTCACACGAAGAATCTTCTTCATCTCGGAGAGGATCGATATCTGACCTGTCTTATTCTTCGCTTCTTTCCATATTTGAAGACGAAATATCTGCCTGAGGCAAAGTGTACTACCATTGTTCCTCGATCTTGGAGTGTTCTTCTCTCCCAGAGGAGACGCTGGATTAACTCGACCATTCATAACCTGATTGAACTTCTTAATATTCCCATTTTACGAGGCTGTGGCCCGTTTTCCGTCAAACCCATCTTCCTTATTGAGCTGATTTCAACGTTTCTTCTGCCAGCCTCTGTTCTCTATCTTGGCTACCTCTTCTATAGTATCTTCTCTGATGAAATTCGTTTTCCTCTTATTCTTATTGTCTCCTCATCGGTTATACTCGGGTCTCAGCTTCTTCTCATTATTATAAAACGTGACTACAGTTATCTCTTCTGGTTTGTCATCTACATGCTCTCTCTCCCCATTTGGTTTGTCATCATTCCACTTTATGCCGTCGCACATATGGACCAGTTTTCCTGGGGCTCAACTCGACGTGTCGTTCAGGAATCTTCTCAATCGAAGTCTTAATCGAAGTCTGAACATTTGTTATATCTGTCTGTTTCGACAGATATAACATCGCATCCGAAATTCCTCTTATTTCTTCCGGAAGAAAGTCTAAGAACTCGAATCACATCGCCCAAACGTCTTTCTTATAAATTGAGTGATCGACTCGGTATCGTGACTACTTGAAGTCGTGATAGAAGACTTCTCTTTCTTTCTCCTCCTAACTCGATCAATACACACTTTGTGTTTGGGCCGAACCCCAAGAACATGTACCACCGACTTAAGTCTTGCCAATAATCTCTTCTCAAGTCGTTGCTGTTTCTGTAATTGTTGTTGCAATTGTTGTTCCAGTTGTTGCTGTTTCTGTAATTGTTGTTGTAACTGCTGTTCCAACTGTTGCTGTTTCTGTTGTTGAATCTGTTGTTCCAACTGTTGTTGCATTTGCTGTTCCAACTGTTGTTGTTTCTGTTGTTGAATCTGTTGTTCCAACTGTTGTTGCAATTGTTGTTCCAACTGTTGCTGTTTCTGTAATTGTTGTTGCAACTGTTGTTCCAACTGTTGTTGTTTCTGTTGTTGAATTTGGAGTTCCAGTTGTTGTTGCATTTGCTGTTCCAACTGTTGTTGTTTCTGTTGTTGAATCTGTTGTTCCAACTGTTGTTGAAGTTGTTGTTCGAGTTGTTGCTGTTTCTGTAATTGTTGTTGCAACTGCTGTTCCAACTGTTGTTGTTTCTGTAATTGTTGTTGAAGTTGGAGTTCGAGTTGTTGTTGTTTCTGCAATTGTTGTTGAATCTGTTGTTCCAACTGTTGCTGTTTCTGTTGTTGAATCTGTTGTTCCAGTTGTTGTTGTTTCTGTAATTGTTGTTGCAGTTGTTGTTCGAGTTGTTGTTGTTTCTGCAATTGTTGTTGTAATTGCTGTTCTAACTGTTGTTGTTTCTGTTGCTGAAGTTGTTGTTGAAGTTGTTGTTCCAACTGTTGTTGCAATTGTTGTTCCAGTTGCTGTTGTTTCTGTTGTTGCAGTTGCTGTTCCATCTGTTGTTGTTTCTGTTCCTGTCCTTGTTGTTGTTGAATCATGATCTGTGG
>Ga0209381_1003735_pt1 | contig 15056 bp, 12 predicted proteins | sample DewCreD2012metaG_FD_184111 | JGI IMG/M metagenome (GOLD analysis project Ga0209381, IMG submission 184111) | Hot spring sediment bacterial and archeal communities from British Columbia, Canada, to study Microbial Dark Matter (Phase II) - Dewar... ...
GGAGCGAGCCCGGAGCGCAGACCATCTGGATAGGCTTGCAGCGCATGCATGATCTGGCGTGGGCATGGGAGAGTTTTGGTCCCTGCGGCAAAGTCCGCGACGGGTGACTTGTGTGGAACAACGAGGCATCCTCGCCCGTGCCCAGACTCCGCGCGGACACCGACGCGTGGAAGATCCTCAACATCACCGTGCAGCCCTCCGCCTCACGCCGAATCTGCCAGTTACCCCGATCAACCGGTGATCCAAAAAAAAGAGGACTGAAAAATCTTTTTCAACTTGACAAAGTGGCAAGACGATCATATATAGAGAAAACTTTCTCGATAAGTTTTTCTCGATAACGGATTCTCGATTGTGCGGAGTCAACGATGGAACCGACCAACCAGCCAAATGCCAGCAGAACCGTTCCCGAGCCGACCTTGCGCCGGCTTCCGCTGTATCATCGCTTCTTGAAAGGACTTGCAGAACAGGGCCGGGAGTTTGTCTCCTGCACCATGATTGCAGAAGAACTGGGGTTGGATCCGACGCAGATCCGCAAGGACATCGAGGTGACCGGTGCGGTCGGTCGGCCCAAAGTTGGGTATGTGCTGACTGAACTGACGGCGGCCATCGAGGGCTTTTTGGGCTGGAACAACATCAATGAGGCATTCCTGGTCGGGGCCGGCAGTCTGGGGTCGGCGCTTCTGGGCTACTCGAAATTCGAGCAGTGCGGGCTTTCCATCGTGGCGGCGTTTGATGCCGACCCGGCCAAGGTGGGACAGCGCATCCATGACAAGATGGTCCTGCCGCTGGAGAAGCTGCCCAATCTGGCGCAGCGCATGGGGATCAAGATCGGGATCATTACGGTTCCGGCGGCCGGGGCGCAGAAGGTGGCCGACCTGATGGTGGAAGGGGGTGTTCGGGCCATCTGGAATTTTGCCCCGCTGCGGCTGCGGGTTCCGGAGAACGTGATCGTTCGCAACGAGGACTTGTACTGCTCCCTGGCGGCTCTGTCGCAGAAGCTGGCGCAGGCGCTGGAGCAGGAAAAGAAGAATGAAGGAGAGGTTATCCATGCTGCTCGATGAAGCCCCGACGCAGGGGCGAAAGTTCGAGAAGGTCTGCGCGATCCTGGATCGCAACGGGCGACAGCCCAGTCGGCTCATCCCGATCCTGCAGGCGGTGCAGGAGGAGTACCGCTATCTGCCCGAGGAGGTGCTGACGTTCGTGGCCACGTCGTTGAACGTGCCGCCGGCGCGGGTGTTCGGCGTGGCGACGTTTTACGCGCACTTTGCCCTGAAGCCCAAGGGCAAGTACGTGGTGAGGCTGTGCGACGGGACGGCCTGCCATGTGAAGCAGTCGATCCCGATCCTGGAAGCGCTTCGGAACAAGCTGGGGCTCTCCGAGCAGAAGCCGACCACGCCGGACATGCTGTTCACGGTGGAGACCGTGGCTTGCCTGGGCGCCTGCGGGCTGGCGCCGGTGATGGTGATCAACGAGGAAGTCCACGGGCAGATGACGCCGGAAGCGGCCGTCAGGCTGGTGGAAGAAATCGCGAAAAAGGAAACCGACGGCGCGACGGCGCGAGCAAGCGATGGAGGGGCGAATCATGTTTAAGGATGGTGGCACTGTGAACGGGAACGGCAAGAAGGGCGTTCGGCGCATCATCATCTGCGCCGGGACCGGGTGCGTGGCCAACGGCGCGTACAAGGTCTACGACGCGTTTGTGGAGCAGATCCGGGCCGCGGGACTGCCGCTGGTCGTCGAAATGCGGAAGGAGAATCAGAAGAAGGATGGCGTGGCGGTAACCAAGAGCGGCTGCCAGGGCTTCTGCCAGATGGGCCCGCTGGTGACGGTGATGCCCGAGAACATCCTGTACACGAAGGTGCGTCCCGAAGACGTGAAGGAGATTGTCTCCGCGACCCTGCAGATGGGCATGGTGGTGGATCGGCTGCTGTATGTCGATCCGGCCACGGCCAGGCGCTGCACCGGGCCGGCGGAGATTCCCTTTTATCAGCGTCAGCAGCGGTTTGTGCTGAGGGATTGCGGGTTCATCGACCCGGAGAGCCTCGAGGAGTACATCGAGCACGGCGGGTACAAGGCCGCCCGCAGGGCGTACCTGGAGATGACCCCGGCGCAGATCGTGGAGGAGGTGACCCGGAGCGGCCTGCGCGGCCGTGGCGGCGGCGGGTTTCCAACGGGGCGCAAGTGGGAGGCGGCGCGGCAGCAGCCGGGGGGAAAGAAGTACGTCATTTGCAACGCCGATGAGGGCGACCCGGGCGCGTTCATGAACCGCTCGGTGATGGAGGGCAACCCGCACAGCGTGATCGAGGGGCTGATGATCGCGGCGCGGGCGATCGGCGCGGACGAGGCCGTGGTTTACGTGCGGACGGAGTATCCCCTGGCGGTCAAGCGGCTGAGGCGGGCGGTGGAGGATGCCGAAAAGGCCGGGCTGCTGGGCGACAATCTGTTTGGCTCAGGGCTTGGACTTCGCTGCCAGATCATGGAAGGCGCCGGCGCGTTTGTCTGCGGCGAGGAGACGGCGATGATCGCCTCCATCGAGGGACATCGCGGGATGCCCAGGCCCAAGCCGCCGTTTCCGGCGCAGAGCGGCCTGTGGGGCCGGCCGACGATCATCAACAACGTCGAGACGCTGGCGCACGTCGTGCGCATCATCAACGAGGGCGGGGCCAGTTTCCGCAGGCTCGGCACGCAGGGTTCCCCGGGGACCAAGACGTTCGCGCTGACGGGTCACGTGGCCAACACGGGGCTGATCGAGGTTCCGTTCGGCACGACGCTGCGCGAGGTGGTGCTGAACATCGGCGGCGGCGTCACCGGCAAGGACGGGACGATCGATCCCGAGGGTTTCAAGGCCGTGCAGATCGGCGGACCCTCCGGCGGATGCCTGACCAAGGATCACCTGGACCTGCCGCTGGACTTTGACAGTCTCAAGTCCGTCGGGGCCATGGTCGGCTCGGGCGGCCTGGTGGTGATGAACCGGAACACGTGCATGGTGAGCGTGGCGCGGTTCTTCATGGATTTCACCCAGCGCGAGAGCTGCGGCAAGTGCGTCCTGTGCCGCGAGGGAACCCGGCAGATGCTCTCCCTGATGGATGACATCATGGAAGGCCGGGGCACGCCCCAGACGCTGGAACTGCTGGCGAAACTGGGCGGCGCGGTGCAGAAGGGCTCGCTGTGCGGGCTGGGCAAGACGGCGCCCAACCCGGTGCTCTCGACGCTGCGGTACTTCCGCGACGAATACGAGGCCCACGTGAACCACAAGTGCTGTCCCACGGGGCAGTGCAAGGCGCTGGCCAAGCCGTGGATCAATCCCGAGAAGTGCAAGGGATGCGGCCTGTGCGCCAGGAAGTGCGCGGTGAACGCGATCACCGGCGAGAAGCGCAAACCGTACCACATTGACCAGGAGAAGTGCATCAAGTGCGGCGCGTGTGCCGAGGCGTGCAAGTTCGCGGCGGTTGAGGGAATCTGACCATGAACACGACAGCTCAAACCAATACATTGACCATCGACGGCCGGGAGATCGCGATCGAGGGCGAGCGGAACCTGCTGGAACTGATCCGCAAGGCGGAGATCGATCTGCCGACGTTCTGCTACCACTCGGACCTTAGCGTGTACGGCGCGTGCCGGCTGTGCCTGGTGGATGTGGAAGGGCGCGGCATCCAGGGCGCGTGCTCCACGCCGCCGGAGGCGGGCCTGAAGATCCGCACGCAGACGGCCGAACTGCGCGAGATCCGGCAGATCACGGTTGAACTGCTGCTGGCCAATCACGACCAGCGCTGCCCGACATGCCCCAAGAGCAGCGCCTGCCAGTTGCAGGACCTGGCGCGGCGGCTGGGCGTGCAGGGCGTGCGCTTCAAGCCGGTGCATGAGCCGGAGCCGATCGACCGGTCCAGCCCGTCCATCGTGCGAGACCCGAACAAGTGCGTCCTGTGCGGCGACTGCGTGCGGTTCTGCGACGAGATCCAGGGGATCGGCGCGATCGACTTCGCGTACCGCGGGCACCAGGCGGCGGTCATCCCCGCGTTTGGCCGGGCGCTGGGCGAGGTGGAGTGCGTGAACTGCGGGCAGTGCGCGGCCGTGTGCCCGACCGGGGCGCTGTCGCCGCGCAGCGAGGTGGACGAGGTCTGGGCGGCGCTGTCCGATCCTTCCAAGACCGTGGTGGCGCAGATCGCGCCGGCCGTGCGGGTGGCGATCGGCGAGAGCTTCGGGATGGAATACGGCGGGCCGGAGACGACGGGCAAGGTGGTCGCGGCCCTGAAGCGGCTGGGATTTGACGCGGTCTACGACACGTCCTGGTCGGCGGACCTGACGGTGATCGAGGAGGCCAATGAATTCATCCGGCGCAAGCAGCAGGGAAAGAATCTGCCGCAGTTCACGAGCTGCTGCCCGGGCTGGGTGAAATTCGCAGAGCAGTATTTCCCGGACCTGCTGGGCAACCTGTCCACGTGCCGCTCCCCGCAGCAGATGCTGGGAAGCCTCGCCAAGGAGCTCCTGCCCGCGCAGATGAACGTGGACAGGAAGAACCTCGTGGTTGTCTCGATCATGCCCTGCACCGCCAAGAAATTCGAGGCCAGGCGAGCTGAGTTCGCCAGGGACGGCGTGGCGGACGTGGACCACGTGCTGACCACGCAGGAGCTGGCGCGGATGATCGAGGAAGCCGGGATCCGGTTCGCAAGACTCGGCCCCGAGAGCTTCGACATGCCGATGGGTTTCAAGACCGGCGCCGGCGTGATCTTCGGCAACAGCGGCGGCGTGAGCGAGGCCGTGCTGCGGTACGCCGCCGAGAAGCTGACCGGCCAGAAGCTGGCGAATCCCGACTTCCACGCGGTTCGCGGCGAGGAAGGCGTGCGGTTTGCCACGGTTGCCATCGACGGGATGCACCTGAAACTGGCGATCGTGCACGGGCTGAGGAACGCGCGCGAAATCGCCGAACAGGTGCGCCGGGGCGAATGCGACGCGGACCTGATCGAGGTCATGGCCTGCCCCGGCGGCTGCGTTGGCGGCGCCGGCCAGCCGGTGACGCGCAGGCCGGCCGACACCAGGCGGCAGCGCACCGCGTCGCTGTACAACGCCGACAAGGCCCTGGACCTGCACAAGAGCCAGGAGAACCACTTCGTCGAGCAGTGCTACAGGCAGCACCTGGGCGAAGTGAACGGCCGGGAGGCCCACAGGCTCCTGCACACGCACTATCACGCGCGGCGGCGCATCGGCGACCAGGAAATCAACCTTGCCGACCGGCCGGCGCAGAACAAGCTGAAGGTCAAGGTGTGCGTGGGCACCAACTGCTTCGTGAAGAGCTCGCAGAGTCTGTTGCGGCGGCTCATGGAGCACGTGGAAGAGAACCTCTGGCAGGACAAGGTGGAGATCGCGGCCAGCTTCTGCTTCGAGAACTGCGAAGGCGGCCCGACGGTGGTGATCGGGTCCGACAAGGTGCTCAGCCGATGCACGTTCGAGGCGGCCGTGAAGGAAATCGAGGCGATGCTGGAAACCAGGTGAAGGTGTGCCATGCTGTTGAAGGATTCTGCCACGTTCATAGATGAGGATGCGATCCATGCCGCGCTGCGGCGGACCCGCGGTTGCGACCCGGTCCTGGTGCGCGACGTGCTGGCCAAGGCCAGGCAGCTCGAGGGCCTTGACGGCGACGAGGTCGCGATGCTCGCCTCGATCGACACGCCGGAATTGATGAGCGAGTTGTTCGCGACGGCAAGCTGGATCAAGGATGAGATCTACGGCAGCCGGCTGGTTCTCTTTGCGCCGCTGTACGTGTCCAACCACTGCCGCAACGAGTGCGCGTACTGCGCGTTTCGGGCCAACAACATGACCCTGCGAAGGCGGGCGCTGACGCAGGATGAGATCGCACGGGAGGTTCGCGTGCTGTTGCGGCAGGGACACAAGCGCCTGCTGCTGGTGGCCGGCGAGTCTTACCCGGAAGGACAGGGACTGGACTACATCCTCCGCGGCATCGAGACGATCTACGCGACCCGGGAGGGCCGGGGCGAGATCCGCCGGGTCAACGTGAACATCGCGCCGCTGTCCGTGGCCGACTTCAAGCGGCTGAAGGCGACGGAGATCGGGACGTACCAGATCTTCCAGGAGACGTATCACCGGCCCACGTATGCGCGCGTGCATACGGCGGGCATCAAGAAGGATTTCGACTGGCGGGTGAACGCGCCCGGCCGGGCGATGATGGCGGGGATCGACGATGTGGGGATCGGCGTGCTGTTCGGCCTGTATGACTGGAAGTTCGAGGTGCTGGCGATGCTCCAGCACATCCGGCACCTGGAGGAGAGGTTCGGCGTCGGCCCGCACACGATCAGCGTGCCGAGGCTGGAGCCGGCAAGCGGGTCTGAACTGGCGGCACACCCGCCGCACGCGGTGAGCGACGACGATTTCTGCAAGATCGTGGCCATCCTGCGGCTGGCGGTGCCGTACACCGGGCTGATCATGTCCACGCGCGAAAATCCGCAGACGCGGCGGCGAACGTTCGCCATGGGGGTGAGCCAGATTTCCGCCGGCAGCCGAACGAATCCGGGCGGATACGCTGAACTGGGCCCGGGGGATGCCGACGAGGCGCAGTTCCAGCTCGGCGATCACCGATCCCTGGATGAAGTCGTGCGGGACTGCGCGGAACTGGGGTACATCCCGTCCTTCTGCACGAGCTGCTATCGCACCGGGCGGACGGGCCAGGATTTCATGGACCTGGCCAAGCCCGGCGCGATCAAGTACCACTGCGGACCGAATGCGATCGCGAGTCTTCAGGAGTATCTGCTGGATTACGCCAGCGAGGAAACGCGGCGTGTCGGGCGGCGGCTCATCGAACAGAAGCTTGCGGAGATGGACGAGACGTGCCGCGATACGACACGGACGCTCCTGAACCTGCTGAACGGCAACCAGCGGGATGTCTACGTGTAGGGACGAGTCATGCTTGGCCCCTGCGGAGTGATGCGATGAGCGAGCACCGCACAGAGCGCGACCTGATCGGGGAGATGAGCATCCCGTTGCGCGCGATGTGGGGCATCCACACGGCACGGGCGATTGAGAATTTCCCCCTCGCGCGACGCGGCGTTCATCCGGAGCTGGTTCGGGCCTATGGAGTCGTGAAACTCGCGGCGGCCATGACCAATCGCGCCATCGGCGCCTGGAGCGATGATCCGGGGAAGGCCGATGCGATCATCCGCGCATGCCAGGAGATGGCGGGGGGATTGCTTGGCGAGCACGTGGTCGTCGATCTGCTCCAGGGCGGCGCGGGGACCAGCACCAATATGAACGTCAACGAGGTGCTGGCCAATCGCGCATTGCAGATCCTCGGCGAGCCGGTGGGACGCTACGAACGCGTGTCACCGATCGATGACATCAATCTGCACCAGTCCACGAACGACACCTATCCAACGGCGCTGAAGCTGGCGGCGATCCGGCTTCTGAACGTGCTGGAGGATCGCGTTGTTTCGCTCCAGGAGGCGTTTCAGGATGCCGAGAAGCGATTTGCGCACGTGGTGAAGGTGGGGCGGACGCAGTTGCAGGATGCGGTGCTGACGACCCTGGGGCGGGAGATGAGCGCCTACGCCGAGGCGACCAATCGCGATCGATGGAGAATCTACAAATGCCAAGAGCGTCTGCGCGTAGTGAACCTGGGCGGCACGGCGATCGGCACGGCCCTGGGCGCGCCGCGGGAATATGTGTTTCGCTGCGTTGACACGCTGCGGGATCTGACGGGGATTGGTTTTGCGCGGGCCGATAACCTCGTGGAGTCCACGCAGAATGCGGACGTGTTCGTTGAGGTTTCTGGAATTCTCAAGGCTCACGCCGTGTCTCTTTTGAAGATCTGCACGGACCTGCGGCTCTTGGCCTCCGGGCCTGACGCGGGGCTGGGGGAGCTCATCCTCCCGCCCCGACAGGCCGGGTCCTCGATCATGCCGGGGAAGGTCAACCCGGTGATTCCGGAAGCGGTGAGCCAGGCGGCGATGCTGGCAATGGGGCATGACGCGGTGATTGCGCAGGCGTGCGCGGCCGGGAACCTGGAACTGAACGCTTTCCTGCCGCTGGTGGCGGCGTGCCTGCTGGAGAGCATCGAGCTGCTGACCAATGCCGATGACATTCTGCGGAAGCATTGCGTCGAGGGCATGAAGGCGGACGAGGATCGCTGCCGGCGGAGCGTGGAGGCGTCCACGGCCGCGGCGACGGCTTTGGTGCCGGTGCTGGGATACGAGAAAGCCGGCGAGATCGCGCACGAGGCGAGGGCGACGAGGCAGACGATCAGGCAGGTGGCGGTGGCGCGCGGGCTGATGAGCCATGAACAGTTCGACAGGGTGATCGCGCCGGAAGCGGTGACGCGGCTGGGTCATCCTTCGCGCGTCACGAAGCACGCGTCACACAACCCGCAGGAGACCCCATGATCTCCACCCCCAGGAGCCTGCGGCTGCACATCGGCATATTCGGCCGGCGGAATGTGGGCAAGTCAAGCCTGCTCAACGCGATCACGCGGCAGGCCGTGTCGATCGTGTCGCCGGTGGCGGGCACGACCACGGACCCCGTGGAACAGCCCATGGAGCTGCTGCCGCTGGGTCCGGTGCTGTTCATCGACACGGCCGGAATTGATGACGACGGCGCGCTGGGCGAACTGCGCATCGAGAAGACCCGGCAGGTGTTTGACCGGACGGACCTGGGGGTGATCGTCACCGACGGTGAATGGGGCGCGTACGAGCGGCAGGTGCTTGAGGAGCTGAAGCGGCGCCGAGTTCCAGGAATCGTCGTGTGGAACAAGTGCGATCTTGGCGCGGGGGGCACGGGCCAGGCGCCCGTGCTGCAGGATGTTCGCAGCGTGCGAGCTTCCGCATTGACCGGTCAGGGGATTCTCGACCTGCGCCAGGCGATTCTCGATGCCGCGCCGGCGGATTTCGTGAATACGCCGGCCATCGTGGGCGATCTGGTCGGGCCGGGCGAGCTGGCCGTGCTGGTGGTGCCGATCGACAAGGAAGCGCCCAGGGGGCGGCTGATCCTGCCGCAGGTGCAGGCGATTCGGGATCTGCTGGACAGCGACGCCTTCTGCATGGTCGTCAAGGAGCGTGAACTGCGGTCGGCGTTGGATCGGCTCAAGACGCCGCCAAGGCTGGTGGTGACGGATTCACAGGCATTCCTGAAGGTGGCGGCCGACACGCCGCGCGATGTGAAGCTGACCAGCTTCTCGATCCTCTTTTCCCGGTTCAAGGGTGACCTTGTGTCGCAGGTGCTGGGAACGATGGCGATCGACGAGCTTCGGCCCGGGGACCGGATCCTCGTGGCCGAGGCCTGCTCGCATCATCCGATTGGCGAGGATATCGGCCGCGTGAAGATTCCCCGTTGGCTGACGCAGTACGTGGGCGGGAAGCTGGAGTTCGCGCACGTGCAGGGGCACGATTTCCCGTCCGACCTGGCCTCGTACAGGCTCGTGATCCATTGCGGTGCATGCACGCAGAACCGGCGCGAGGTGCTCAGCCGGCTGATGCGTTGCCAGGAGGCGGGCGTGCCGGTGACCAACTATGGACTGGCGATTGCCTATTCGCTGGGGATTTTCGAGCGGGCGCTGGAACCGTTTCCGGCGGCACTCGACGCATACCGGGCCAGCAGGAATCCCGGCGACACGAAGAGACAGGTAATGAAAGCAGTTGTCGGTGTGCGATGATGATGTGCAAACCCATTTCGATTCAGGAGCCGCTCACGCGAGATGAGCTGCTGGACTGGCTGCGCGAGGAGGATGAGGCGCGCCTGTCGCAGCTCTGGGCGCGGGCGGACGCGGTGCGGGCGGAGAACGTCGGCGACCAGGTGCATCTGCGCGGGCTGGTCGAGATTTCCAATCACTGCCGGCGCCGCTGCATGTACTGCGGGCTGCGCAGCGAGAACCGGCGGATCACGCGCTACCGGATGACGCTCGGCGAGGTGCTGGCCTGCGCGCATCGCGCCGTGGCGCTGGGCTATGGCACGCTGGTGCTCCAGGGGGGCGAGGATGCAGAGCTGAATGTGGAGTTCATCGCGGACATGGTTCACCAGATCAAGCAGGAAACGGGCCTGGCCGTGACGCTGAGCCTCGGCGAGCGGGCGCCGGAAGAACTGGCCGCGTGGAAATCCGCCGGCGCGGACCGCTACCTGCTGCGATTCGAAACCTCCGACAAGGACCTGTATCGCATGATCCACCCGGCCCGGCCGGGGCAGACGTTGGAACGAATCGAGCTGCTGCGGTCGCTGCAGCGGCTGGGCTACGAGGCGGGCTCGGGAATCATGGTGGGCATCCCGGGGCAGACCTACGAGTCGGTGGCCGATGACATCCTGCTGTTCCGCGAGCTGGATCTGGACATGATCGGCATCGGCCCGTACATCCCCCATCCCCACACGCCGCTGGGTTCAGGCGAGTGGCGTCGCGACATCGATCGGGCCGACCAGGTGCCCGGTTCCGAGCGGATGGTCTACAAGGCCATCGCGCTGGCGCGGCTGATGTGCCCGCAGGCGAACATTCCGGCGACCACGGCGCTGGCGACGATCAACAGGCGGAACGGGCGGGAACTGGGGCTGATGCGCGGTGCGAACGTGGTGATGCCGAACCTCACGCCGCCGAAGTATCGCGCGCTGTACGAGATCTACCCGGACAAGGCGTGCGTGAATGAAACGGCCGAGGAATGCGGCGGCTGCCTGCGGCGGCGGATCCAGTCGATCGGTCGAAGCGTCGGCATGGGCCCGGGCGGGCGGAATCGGCGCCGCGTGGAGGTGTCATGATGAACAAGGACAACCGGATTGCGATCACGATCTGCATGGGAAGCTCCTGCTTCTCCCGCGGCAACAATCGCAACATCGAGGTGATCCAGAATTACGTGAAGCAGAAGGACCTTCCCTGCACAGTGAGCGTGACCGGCCACCTGTGCGAGGGCCTGTGCAGGCAGGGCCCCAACATCATGATCGACGGCAAGGTCTACCACGAGGTGGACCCGGTGACGGTGATCGGGTTGCTCAACCTTCACCTGGATCGGCAGCAGAGCAACTGAGCACCGCATGTTGACCGGTGTTTTTGACCGGGAAGCTGTCCTTCAGCGGCGGCGAGGTTTCGATGAACTACCTGAATCCCATCTACACCGAGAAGCGAGAGTGCCAGGACTGCTACAAGTGCGTCCGGAATTGCCCGGTGAAGGCGATCAAGGTGGAGTCCTCGATTGCGACGGTCATCGCCGAGAGCTGCATCCTGTGCGGAAGTTGCGTCGAGGTGTGCCCGAACACGGCCAAGCGCGTGCGCGACGACCTGCCCCGGGCGCGGCAACTGCTGGCGATGAAGCCGCGCGTGCTGGTGTCGCTGGCGCCCAGCTTTGTCGCGGAATTCCCCGACGCGACCCCGGGACAGATCATCCGCGCGCTGCGGCGGCTGGGGTTCCACGCCGTGTCCGAGACGGCCCTGGGAGCGCAGCAGGTGTCGGCGCATGTCGCGAGACAGTTCCGGGAACAGCCGGGGCGTGTCCTGCTCTCCAGCGCATGCCCGACCGTCGTCGCCTACCTCCAGCGGCACAAGCCGCAGTACACGCCCGCCATCACGGGCTTGATGTCGCCTCTGCTGGCCCACTGCGTCATGCTGCGGGCGGCCTACGGCGGCGACATCGGCATCGTCTTCATCGGGCCCTGCATTTCCAAGAAGATGGAGGCCGAACAGCATCCGGAACTGCTGGACGTGGCCCTGACCTTCGAGGAACTGAGGCGCTGGCTGGAGCAGGAGATGATCGACCCGGCGCGCCTCGAGGCGTCGGCCGAGGATGTCTTCATCCCCGAGCGGGCGGCCGAGGGCGCCATGTACCCGATCGACGGCGGGATGATCGCCGGCGTGCGGGCCAACTGCGCGGTCACCGACTGCTCGTTCATGAGCTTTTCCGGCATCAACACGATTCAGCAGGCGCTGGCGGGGCTGGAGGATCTCCGGCCGGAGAACGGCCTGTTCGTCGAACTGCTCGCCTGCGAAGGGGGATGCGTGAACGGTCCGAAGATCCGGGCGCGGGCGCAGACGGCCGCCAAGCGCTTCCAGGTGCTCCGGTATGCGCAGTACCGGGCGGATCGGATACCGCGGGAGCCGGTCGGGCGGATCGACAAGGACTTCCATGTCGCGGCGGTGCAGGGACCGGTCTTCACCGAGTTCCAGATCCGCGAGGCGCTGCGCGGCGTGGGCAAGTTCACCGTGGATGACGAACTGAACTGCGCCGGGTGCGGCTACGACTCCTGCCGGGAGTTCGGCAAGGCCCTGCTCATGCAGAAGGCCGAGCGGGCCATGTGCGTGACCTACATGCGGAAGCTCGCCCACAAGAAGGCCAACGCGCTGATCCAGAAGATGCCGTCGGCGGTGGTGATCGTGGACGAGGCGCTGCGGGTGATCGAGTGCAACGCGAGCTTTGCGAGGCTGGCGATGAAGGACGGGGGCGGCGACGACGCGCTTCCGGCTCTCGAGGGGCGGCAGCTGGCCTCGCTGGTCCCGTTCCACGGGCTGTTCGCGTCGGTGCTCAAGAGCGGCGAGGACCTGGTGGACAAGGACATTCGTTTCCGGGACACGATTCTCCACATCTCGATCTTCAACATCGAGAAGCACTGCGTGGTGGGCGGCATCATCCAGGACATCACCAAGCCGGCCGTGCAGAAGGAGCAGGTCATCAGGCGGGCGCAGGAGGTGATCCAGAAGAACCTGTCAACGGTGCAGAAAATCGCGTACCTGATCGGGGAGAACGCCGCCGAATCCGAGATCGCGCTGAACTCGATCATCGATTCCTTCACGCCGCCGAAGGTGGACCAGATCGGAGAAGACGGTGACTGGCGAAAGCTTTATCGACGTTGATTTCGCCCAGCGCTGCAAGCACGGGCAGGTGGCCTGCGGCGACGTGTTCGTCACGCGCCGCATCAAGGAAGAGGGCCGGGTGATTTGCGTGCTGTCCGACGGCCTGGGATCGGGGGTCAAGGCGTCGGTTCTGGCGAACATGACGGCCGCGATGGCGCTGAAGTACACCGCCGCGTTCGTGGACGTGCGCAAAAGCGCCAGGACGATCATGGACACGCTCCCCATCTGCGAGGTGCGGAAGATCAGCTACTCGACGTTCACGATCATCGACCTGGACAGCGAGGGATCGGTGCGGTTCATCGAGCACGGCAATCCGCCCCTGCTGGTGCTGCGCGGAACAAGGCCGGTGAAGCTGGAGAAATCAACGCTGACGCTGGAGGAATGGAAGGACCGCGTGATCAGTTACGGGTCGTTCGACCTGGAACTGGAGGACCGGATCGTCCTGTTCTCCGACGGCGTAACGCAGTCGGCCATGGGACAGGAGGGATTCCCGCTGGGCTGGGGCGAGCAGCGTGCGCTGGAGTTCCTCCAGCGGCGCCTGGGGGATGATCCCCAGATGTCCTCGCACAACCTCTCCCGCGCCCTGGTGGATCAGGCTCACGCCAACGACGGCTTGAAGGCCAGGGACGACATCACGGCCGGGGCGATCTACTTCCGCCGCCCGCGGCGCCTGCTGGTCATTACGGGTCCGCCCTTTTCCAGGGAGCGGGACAGCGAACTGGCCCACCTGGTCCTGACGCACCCGGGTCGCAAGGCGATCTGCGGCGGGACGACCGCGAGCATCGTGGAGCGCGTCCTGGGGCGGCCCGTCGAGATGGACCTGACCAGCCTCGACCCGGAGATACCGCCGGTGTCGCGCATGGAGGGGGTGGATCTGATCACGGAGGGAACGCTCACGCTGGCGCGAGTGGCCGACCTCCTGGAAACCGGGCGGCATCCGGGCCCGCGCCGCAACGGCGCCACCGAACTGGTGCGACTGATGACCGAAAGCGACATCGTCGAATTCGTGGTGGGGACGCGCATCAACGAAGCCCACCAGGACCCGAACATCCCGGTGGAACTGGACCTTCGCCGAAACATCGTGCGGCGGATTGCCTCACTGCTGGAATCCCGGCATCTGAAGGAAACGCGGCTTCAATACGTCTGAGGCGATCTATGCCGCAGGGCCCCGGCAGGGGGATGCGGGCCTTGCGGCCGCGCCGAAAAAAAGAACGCGGAGCGGCCGGGTCCGGTTCCGCACTCCGCGTTGGTCGATCCGTGATCTGCGCTCAATCCGCCAGCGGCTTGATCCTGATGTTTTTGAACAGAACCTTGCTTTCCGGATCATGTCCCTGGAGAGCGATGGTCCCGCTGTCCAGCGCGCGGCCCGCCATGCCCTGCGGGGGCTTCCAGTCATCCGGCTGCGTCCAGTCGCAGGTGGTCTGGCCGTTGATCTTGATGATGACCCGCTTGCCCTGGACGATGATGTCATAGGTGTACCACTCGTTGTCCTTAACGGGGGACTGGTTCATCACGTCCTTGACGGCATAAAGACCGCCGGTTTTCTTGGCATCCGAGTGGGTCTGGTTGACCTGACACTCAAATCCCTTGCTGGGCCAGCCGCTGTCCTGGTACTGCGTGTGGAAGTAGATGCCGGAGTTGGCCTTGGGGAAGGTGTAGGCGTCGATCTTCAGGTGGAAGTTCTTGAAGTTGTGATTGCCGACCGGCCCGTCGTAGAAGGCGTGGGTTCTCGGGCCGAAGACCTGGATGGCGCCATCGACGACCGAGAAGGTCTTGGGGTTTTCCCGATTGACTTTCCACCCCGTCAGGTCCTTGCCGTTGAAGAGACTGTAGAAGCCGTCGGCGTCGGGCTGGGGAATCTCCTGCGCCAGGATGCTTGCGGACATCGCGAACAACAGTGCAAGTGCGATTGCGAACGATTTGAACATGAAGTTCCTCCGAATGATGGGCGTATTATCACCCAGACACGGGCGCAAACACAAGGGCACACAAACCGCCGGAACACCCGCGGGGGCGTGACAGATTCGGCGTGAGGTGGAGGACCGCACGGTGATGTTGAGGATGTCTTGAACGTCGGTGTCCGCGCGGAGTCTGGGCACGGGCGAGGATGCCTCGTTGTTCCACACAAGTCACCCGTCGCGGACTTTGCCGCAGGGACCAAAACTCTCCCATGCCCACGCCAGATCATGCATGCGCTGCAAGCCTATCCAGATGGTCTGCGCTCCGGGCTCGCTCC
>Ga0209381_1003742_pt1 | contig 15032 bp, 18 predicted proteins | sample DewCreD2012metaG_FD_184111 | JGI IMG/M metagenome (GOLD analysis project Ga0209381, IMG submission 184111) | Hot spring sediment bacterial and archeal communities from British Columbia, Canada, to study Microbial Dark Matter (Phase II) - Dewar... ...
CTCGCGCTGCACTTCGATCGGATCGAATCCGTCGCCGGGCGGCGGCGTCATTGGAACCGGGCTGTTCGGCGTCGAACCCAAGGCTGCGCCCCTCGTTCAGAAACTGAAGTATAAACGGACTCCGCCAGCAGAGGCAAGGCCCCTGGAGCCAGCTGCCACAACCCTGCCGCTGACTGTTGTCCCGCCGTTGCGGACGGGCAGACAGGCGTCAGCGGAACAGATCATGCCGGCCCTGTCCATCGGATGCGCAACGGGTGCGATTGGTTTCCCGGCTTTCCGACCCGCAGAGGCAACGCGCAGGCGTCCGCCGGTCCATTGCAATTGCCTGCAAAGAAGGCAGCTTCGACAGGGTTGCTCTTCGCCGGGGCTGTCAAGTTTCCCCGCGGGAGCTGGCGACAGCATCGTCCGCGGATGAGCGCAGGCAACGCCATAGCCGAACTGCGGCCGGACTCAGCCAGGCTGCTTCATTGCGTCCGCCACAGGTTGGGCAGAAAGCGGAAGTACAACAGATGCCGCCACGTGGACCAGTCGTGGCCGCCATGGCCGCCCACGTAGTATTCATGCCTGATATTGTGCCGCTTGAGCGCTTCGTGGAGCGCCACGCAGCGCGCGCCCATCGCGACGTTGGCCTCTTCCGTGCCCTGTCCGACGAACAGGTAAGCCACCTTGCGGTTCACCTCCGGATCGTTCAGAAACTTCTCGAGCGACTTTTCCGCGTCCACATCGCCCGCGCTCAGAATGCCGAACGAAGCGAACAGATCCAGGGAGCGGAAACCGACGAACATGGTGTGGCGCCCTCCCATGGACAGGCCGGACAGCGCGCGCCCGCGCGGATCTTTCCGCACGCTGTAGAGGCTTTCGACCAGCGGGATGACGTGCTTGCGGAGTTCCGCTTCGAACAGATCAAAGGTCAGTTCCACGTGTTTCGGGTGATTGCGGTGGATCATCTGGTTGTTCGGGATGACGATCACCATCGGCAGGGCTTTGCCCTCCGCCAGCAGGTTGTCCATCATCAGGTCCACGCGGCCGTCGTAGACCCAGTTGCGGGGCAGGTCGCCGCTGCCGCCGACGAGATAGAGCACCGGGTATGTTTTCCTGCGGTCGTAGCCGGGAGGCGTGTAGACGTAGAGATCGCGCTCTCCGTTGGTGACGGTGGAATGATACACGTGCCGGGTCACTGCGCCGTGGGGGACGTTGCGGGCGTCGTAGTAGCCGGGCTCGCTGCCATGTACGACCAGCGTGCTATAGGGAGGCATCGCCGTGGATCCGGCGATCGTGTTGTTCGGGTCGGCCACGCGCACGCCGTCGATGAGGAAGTGATATTGGTACATGTCCGGCGGCAGCGGCCCGATTTCCAGAGTCCAGACACCGTCTTCGCCTTTTGTGAACGGCACGGGCTTGTTGCCCTTTCCGATCGCAGTCAGCACCGCGCCGGTGAGCAGAACCTGTTTGGCCTCCGGCGCGCGGACGCGGAACACGACGGTCCTGTCGTCGCGGACATCCGGCGAATTCAGTGTGGCGGTGAAAGGAAGGAGGTTTTCCGTGTTTTTCTGCGGCCGCCAATCGAGGTTGACGTTCGACTGCTGGGCGGACAGCAACGCTGCCGTCAGGACAGCGCAAGACAGCGGACGCATGGAGCTCTTGAAGTAAGACATGGACGATTCCCTGGCCTCAATTGTCTCTGCCGGGGCTTTGCGCGGGGCAGAGTGCGAGGCCATTCTATCCCGGCGCTTTCGCCGCCTGCGCCTTGAGATCCGTTTCCTCTCCGGCGCGTGGAGCAGAGCGCCGCGGCAGCCGCGCGCCGTTGCTCTATCGCCTCCGCGCCTGCGGCGGCAGCAGCAGCGGCTCGACGCGCGCCCAGTAGCGCGAGAACCGCTTCAGGTCGGGCTCGCGCGCCAGGGTAACGAAGGGCTCTGGCGCCTGCACTTCGACAGAGAAGCGTTCCGCCAGCTGCCGGATCGCGCGCTGCGCCCGCGGATCCGGCGTGGCAGTGGTCACGATTGCATCCGCGCCCTGCTGCCGGGCGAAATCGGCCACTTCTTCTTCATAATAGCCGCGGCGGATTTCGACGGGCAAATCGAGCAGGCACTCGTAGATGAACTGGATGCGCTTGAGGCCATAGCCCGCCACCGTCTCTTCATCGAAAACATAAACGGCCGGTTCTGTTCCGTCTGCCCGGAGCCAGTCCTGCTGCACCCAGCGAACGGTCTTCATCCCTGCACCTCGATCCGGAAGAGACGCCGGGCCAGGTCTTCGTAAGTTCCACCGAACGGACAATCGTAGCGGCGCGGACAATCACCGCAGAAACGCCCGCCTGTGTACTTCTCCAGATTCTCCCGGTTGAAAAAATACGGCTTGTGGCTGAACGTCGAGGCGACCCACTGCCACGACAGGTTGTTGCTCGCCGGGTCTCCGTCGAGCAGATGCCGCAGGAACCAGCGCGCGCCCGCCTGCCAGCGCACGCGCCGCCAGTGCACGACATACGCGGCCGCCCACATGCGCGCGTGATTGTGCAGGTAGCCTGTTTCGCGCAGTTCCCGGGCGAAGGCGTCCATGCACGCCAGTCCAGTGCTGCCCGTGCCGATGTCCGCCGGCAATTCCTCTGCGTAGTCTTCCGCCCGCCATCCGGTCTTGTACGGTTCCTGATCCTGCCAGATGCCATCGCCGATGCGATGCCAGACGCGCTGCCAGTAATCGCGCCAGGCCAGTTCCTGGATGAACTTCGCAATGCGCTGAGGGTCTCGCGCCCTCGCCAGCGCGGCGCGACGGACTTCGGCCAGCGACAGCACGCCATGGCGGATGTACATGGAAAGCCGCGTCACCGCGCCGTCGAGGAAATTGCGCGTTGAGCCGTAGCGTTCCGGCTCGATGCGTTGCAGAGCCGCCACGGCCGCATTCCTCCCGCCGGGCGTAGGGCCCGGATCGCCTTCCGCATCAGGAAAGACGCCGCGGAGGTACTCGGTCAGTTCTTCGCGTCTGGAGAATGTGCGGCGCAGAATCATGCCGGCCGGGAAACGTCGCTGATAAACGAATCTGCGAAAGCCGCTCTTCGGGCCGCCGCATATGGAGTGATGCGGCAGGCGCGTGCGCAGATGGAAGAGGCGACTCCGGAATCTGGAAGCGCACGCCTAGCGCTCCAGGCCATGAACTTTCCGCAGCGGCGGGCGCCTGGCTCGGCGCGCCTCATTGACCTGCGGGCCGCCGGAGTGCTAAAAAGCGAAAGGGGCTTCGCGTTTCTGGCGCCCGCATCACTTCTATGGCGATACCCATTTCGCAGATGTGGACAGTGGCCGCATACGTCCTGAAGCAGCGGCTGAAGGGACGGAAGCGGTATCCGCTGGTGCTGATGCTGGAGCCGCTGTTCCGCTGCAATCTCGCCTGCGCTGGCTGCGGCAAGATTCAGTACCCGCACCATATTCTGAAGCAGCAGCTGACGCCGGAGGAGTGCTTCCGCGCCGTGGACGAGTGCGGCGCGCCCATCGTGAGCATTCCTGGCGGAGAGCCGCTGCTGCACCCGCAGATCCACGAGATCGTGGAAGGGCTGATCGCGCGGAAGAAGTACATCTATCTCTGCACGAACGCGCTGGTGCTCAAAGAGAAGCTGGATCTTTTCAAGCCCAGCAAGTATCTGTCGTTCTCGGTGCATCTGGACGGGCAGAAGGAGCACCACGATTTCTCCGTGTGCCGCGAAGGCGGCTTTGAAATCGCGGTCGAGGCGGTGAAAGAAGCCGTTCGGCGCGGTTTCCGGGTGACGACCAACACGACGCTGTTCGACGGTGCGGACCCGAAGAGCGTGCGGGCGTTTTTCGACGAAATGATGGAGCTGGGCGTCGAAGGGATGATGCTGTCGCCCGGCTACGCCTATGAAAAAGCCCCGAACCAGGAGCTCTGGCTGCAGCGCGAGCGCACGAAGCGCCTGTTCCGGCTGATCCTGTCGAACCGGAAGCGGCGCTGGGTGTTCAACCAGTCAGCGCTGTTCATGGAATTCCTGATGGGGCTGCGCGAGTTTTCCTGCACTCCATGGGGAATGCCGACATACAACCTGTTCGGATGGCAGCGCCCCTGTTATGTGCAGCAGGACGGGTACGCGGAGACGTTCGAGGAGCTGCTGCAAGAAACCGACTGGTCTCGATACGGTCCGGAGAGCGGCAATCCGAAGTGCGCCAATTGCATGATGCACAGCGGATTCGAGGCCACGGCTGTCCACCATACTTTTTCCAGCTGGCGAGGATTGCTGGACACAATCCGGGCGACATTTTCTCTCTACGAGGATCGGGAGGCGGCGGATGAGCTCGAGAAGCTGGAGCCGGCGCCGCACCCGTGGGAGCTGGTCCAGATCGGAGGGACGAACCGGGAGCGGGCTTCATGAGCACGGCGATGGCCAGGACGGCGCTGCAGGGGCTGGTGTGGAAAGCGGAAAACGAGGCGGATTTGCGCGAGGGCATCGAGGCAGCGTTCGATTATCGCGGGGACGTGACACTGCTTCTGAAGAACGGCGCGCGGATCGAGGGCTATCTGTTCGACCGGCGCTCGCGGGCGAGCCTCGAAGAGAGCCAGGTGCGGCTGATTCCGTCGGGGAGCCAGCAGAAGCTGGTGTTCCGTTACTGCGACATCGCAGGGATCGAGTTCAGCGGCCGCGACATGGCGGCGGGCAAGCGCTGGCAGGACTGGGTTCGGCGCTACGCGGAAAAGAAGGCAGCCGGAGAGAAAAACATCCAGCTCGAGCCGGAGCGGCTGGACTGATCCGCTTTCCGTCGCGCGGCGCCATCAGCGGGCGGGTGGCGCGCTGATCAGGGTGACGAAGCTCGTCGAGTCCAGCTTCAGTTCCGCGCGTCCCTGCTGAACGGGCACGCGCGCGAGCTCCTGCATGGAACGCGCGGCGTCCGTGACCCACGCGCGCAACTCGGCGACGTTGTCCGGAAATCCTTCGATCACCGCCTGCCGGGCGGCGCCGCGGTTCACCAGATGTACGGTAAAGACGCCATTGGCAATGTCCGCCAGCGCGGCGGCGGTGACCAGGGGGTGATCCGATTCGGCGGGCAGGTGGAACGAGCGGTGGGGCGTGGAAGCAAGCTGCTTCAGGTTCCAGAAACGCTGGGTTGGCCGCAGCGGGCCGTCGTCTCCGGCGATGCCGTTGCCAGCCAGCAGGGAGTAGTCCGCGGTGAGCTGCCACTGAAGAATGGATGCCGGCTGCGCAAGGGCGAGAATGCGCGTGTAGAGATCGATTTCATGCATGGCGAAAGAAGGCTCGAGGAAAATCCGCGAGTAGCGCCAGGCGGCCGCATCGGTGCTGCCTTCGCCGACCAGCAGCGGAACATTGAGACGGCGGGCGGCCGCAAGCCAGCGCTCGAGGTTCTTCTGCGTGCAGCCGCGCCATGAGTGGAAGCTGACGGCTCCGGCGAAGCGGGCCGCCTCCGGATCCGCCAGCACGGGATCGACGAAATCCACCGGATCGGCGTCGGACGTGTCTCCGGCAAGCAGGCGCGTGGCCAGGCCGTGGCGGGCGAAATCCGGGCCGAGGGTGCGGAGGAGCAGGGCGTGTTCGCGCGGGGTCTGGCGGACGTCGATGCCGAGGTCGGATTCGTTGAAGGAAAACATGGCCGCTTCGACGCCATACTTTTCCTTCAAAAAGATGAAATATCCCGTAATAGAGGCGGAAATCCTGTCCATTTTTGCGGGGTTCAGAGGGTTGCCCCGCGGGCCGTCTTCATCCGGCGGGCGTTTGATTTCTCCGAGCACGGCCCAGGCGGGGGGGAACCAGGCGCTGACAATCACGGGCAGGCCCAGGCGGTGGAGGCGCTGGGCCATCGCCATGGCCGCATGCACGCGCGGATGGAGCCTGCCTGCGCGCGCCTGCGCGAGCGGGTCGGCCGATTCGTCGGGATCCCAGAGGTTCCAGGGCATGTCGACGCGCGACCAGGCGAGAGGCAGGTTGGCGAGGTTGTAGTCGACAACGGCCGGATCGCGCTTTTCGTTCTGGATGCGGAAATTGCCGCCGAAGCCGTGCCACATCTGGCCAGGGCGCGCGGGGTCGAGGCGCACGCGGACAGGTCTGAGGTCGGGCTCGCCGGAGGCGCGGATGCGGAAAGCGGCCTTGGCCGAGGCCCCGGAGAGGGGATTGGCGGGCATCAGGCGGAACAGCACCTGCGTATCGTAATTGCCATCCCTGCGGTCATCCCGGATGACAATTTCCGCCGGAGCGTCCGCCGTGATTTCCAGCGTGCGCGCCGGCGCCGTGATCCGCAGCCCGGAAGCGGTGGCGCGGAGGTATTCGTTGCGTTCTTCGGTCAAAGGCTGAAGTGACACTGCGGCAGGAGAGCCGGAGGCGGGCGAGAGAAGTTCGGCCCTCGCGCGCGAGAATTCCTCGGCGGGCAGCTGAATGCAATAGAAAACGCCCTCGATGGACGCGTCCGAGGAGGCCTGGATCTGCACGCTGACCTGCGCCGTGTCCGGTGCGGGCGCCTCCACCGTCTGGTTCCCTGCAAAGCGCCACGAGACGCCTTCGCGGCGGAGGCGTCAGGGCGGGCGGAACTCGGACAGGCCGATTTCAACGGCGGCGCCGCGGCGGACAAACGTCGTCTGCTGGCGCTCCTTGCCGGTGCGGCTCCAGATGGACCAGCCGGGCTCGACGACGCAAAGGCCGGCATCGAAGGCGTGCAGGTGGCCGCCGATGCGGATGCCCTCGAGGTTGCCCCAGCCCATGACCTCCGGCTGGGCGTGAGAGCAGAGGCCGGCGGCGAACAGGAAACAGAGAAAGAGGAATGCGCGTCTCATGATGGCAGAGATCCCTGCCGAATATATCACCAGGGCTTCAGCGGCTCTGTACGGCGCTTTGGGAAGAGGGACCATGGGCGATGTCTTGATGATCTTCTGGGGGCTGATGCTGGCGGCCGCGTCTGCTGCCGGGCCGGAGAGAGAAGTGCTGGAGCAGGTGAATGCTCACCGCCGCGCGGCCGGTCTCGCTGAACTCGTCTGGAATGCGGGCGCAGCAGAAGAAGCGCGCCGGCATTGCGGGCGCGTGCTGGCGGGCCTGGCGGCGGAGCCGCATGAGGGATTCGGGCAGCGTGCGGGGCGGTTGCGGCGCGAGGAAGGGGCGAAACAGATAGGCGAGAACGTGTTTCTTCAGGAAAACGGCGCGTTCCGCGCAGCGCGTGCCCTGGAGGCGTGGCTGGCGAGCGAAAGCCACCGCAGGACGCTGGAAGGGCCGTACGGGCAGAGCGGGGTAGGCGTGGTGATCCGGGGCCGCCGCGCCTGCGCGGCGCAGATTTTCCTCGGGCGGTGAGCGGGGAACCAGCCTCAGGGGGCCTTATTCATCCGAGGAATGCTGGTTCCCTTCACCAAATACTCTTCGAGAAACTCGTCACGGTAGACAGCCTTGAAACTCAGGCTGGACTGGTTGACACCCTCCAAAAGCGCCTGATCTGTCGTGACCAAAACATCGGCATGTCCAGCCAGCGCAGCGCGGACCAAATAGCGGTCTTCTTCAGGAATGCCGGACTCTTGGCCGGGTTCAAGGGGCCTCGCGCGCTCCGGGTCTATGAGAACTGCCTTGGCTGAGTCGCGAAGAATCACTCCGTGAAGCAACTTGCACGCCGCCCAGCATGCCATGTCCGTATTAGCAGCCCTGCTAAGACGAAAGACTTTCTCAGCCCACGGACTGGGCGTTGGGAAGAGAATGCGGTCGGGCCGCCTGCTCAGGATGAGCAGGAATTCTCCTGCCTGCCCCCGCCGATCTTGCCCGTTCTGGTTGAGAAGATCTGCAAACAGCCACTCGTTGATGGCAAGCACCTTCCCGTGATCCGTCGATATCATCCGTTAGTGCTCCTGAATGCCAAGAAACACCTTCAGGTCGTCCAGTTCTGCCTCAACAAAATTCTTCAAGCCCTTCTGAATCTGCCCATTCTCCTCGATTTGCTGACGTTCGAATTGCGTCTGGAGATCTCCGCGCTCTCGCAAGGCGAGATAACACGCGAAGAAGCTTGGTTCGACTAATCTTCGCGCCACTATTCCGAGGCATGAAGATACCAAGGACTCGCTGTGAGTTGAAATAATAAACTGCTTGCCCAATTTGGCGATGCCAACGAGTTCTTCCAGAAACTTACGGATCATTGTAGGGTGAAGGTGAATTTCAGGTTCTTCAATAATCAATATGCTGGTTTCTCGCCAAAGCGCAAGAGCCAGCATGTAAACCACCTGATTGACGCCAAACCCATCATTCACCAACTCCGTGGCAAGGTCTCTCTGGGGATCGATGATCTGAAGCGTAAAAATACTAGTGCCCAACTCCGGTCTGGCTCTGAACTGCCTCCCACATATCCGCTCAAGATGCGTACTTACCTTTGCTTCCAGGTCACGATCAGTCACGAGGATTGTCGCCAGTTCCTGCTCTTTCTGTAAGGGGCGACCGACCCCCACGGGACTGTACTGCGGTTGAAAAAAGCCTCGGGTGACTGGAGCGAAGGAAATCTTTCGAAGCCGTTCAACAGGGCTGTTTAAAGCCGTGAGAATCTCGGCAAGCCTCGTGGTCAGGTCCGGCGGCGGTGAGCCCGAATGCTTCCAGTTGAGGCCGTCCCAAGCGAGCGGAAGGCCCAGTATCGTAGAATCCAGCTCGACCTGCTGGGAGAGCTGGTAAGGCAGGCTGGTGGACACATTTACCTGAAATGGTGCGGCGTCCTCAAACGGACGTGTCGAGAAAGCGAATTCGACAGCGTTTTGAGAATTCAGAGTTACACGAAACTCGCACGGCACTTCCGTCTCGGACATGCGGAGCTTTGTTGATATCGCGAGACTTAGGGACTCATCCTCCTGGCGCCCGAATACAACCTCCTTGAAACCTCCCAAATTCAAGAATCCCAGGTTAAAGAGAGATGGGACGGTTTGGTGCGGGCTTATGGCGAGGTTCCTCAGCACGAGTGGCGCATAGAGCAGCGACGACTTGCCGGCCCCATTAGGTCCATAAATGACGGTTATCGGCGCAAGCTCGACGTCCTGCTTACGGATCGAACGGAAATTTCGAACAGACAATCGCTGTAGGTGCATCTTGCACCTCCTTGCTACACTATTTTAGACCCACCTTTTCCCTCAATACCTCTGCAGCAGCTCGAGCAGCTTTCGGTCCAGCTTGTGGCCGTGCCAGTCTTCGTAATCGGCGTCGGCGCGGCCGCTGTCGAGCATCCCGAAGGGACCGCGGAAGTTCCACAGCGCCCAGCCGATGCCGTGGCCCTGGAGGATGTCGAGCACGTCTTCCATCCATGCGAGGAACACGCGGTGGGGCGTGCGGTTGTAACAGCCCGCCTCGCCGCAATGGACGCCGATGCCGCGCCGCACGAGTTCGCCCCAGGGCGCGTACATTTTCTCCAGATGTTCCCGGCCGAATTCGATCGTGCCGTCTTCTTTCTTCAGCGGCCAGTCCGGCTCGGGGAAATCGAGCTTGCGGTCGACCCACGCGGCGCGGTAGTGGGACACGCGCGCAGGCGTGTACGCGTGAACGGATTGCGCGATGCCGGTCCACGCGAGCTCATGGACGACCTGATTGCCCACGCTCAGGCCGTCGATGATGATGGTACGGCCCGGGCTGATGGAGCGGATCGCGTTGGTGGCGCGGAGCATCACGCGGACGTAGTCTTCGCGATCCATGTAGCCTTCGCGGGGCGTGGGCGCTTCGTTGAGCAGGTTGAAGCTGAGAGCGTAGTTCGAGACCCCCTGATAGCGGCGCGCGAAATAGGTCCAGTGATATACGAAGGCCTCTTCGGCGCGGGGATCGGACCAGAGAACGAACGGCTCGCGTTCGGGATTATTGATGCAGTAGCCGGGCGCGCGGTGGAAATTGAGGGAAATATGCAGGCCGTATTTCTGTCCCAACGTGACAAGACGGTCGACGGGCTCGAGGGCGGATTCGCGGATCTGGAACGTTTCATCGGGCTTCAGCCGGCGCGTTGTGCGCCAATCGGAGTCGATCCAGAACCAGTAGTCCATGGGAATCCGCAGGAAATTGAAGCCCCAGTCGCGGATCCATCGCAGCTCGTCTTCGGTGACCGGCTTCGGCGCGGCTTCCGGTTTGAGCGGCAGGGCCTGGAACAGATCCAGCAGATTGAATCCGCGCCAGCGGGGCAGGGGATTCATGGCGGACGGCTGCGCCAGTGCGGCGGGAGCGGCCGCGGCGGCCGTTGCGAAGAGACGGCGGGAGAGTCGGGTCATCGTGCGCCACCAGCGCGAGAAGATCATATCCGATCACCGCCCCATCCAGCCCCCGTCGACCACAAGGATGCTGCCATGGACGTAGTCTGACGCGCGCGAAGCGAGGAACACGGCTGCTCCGGCCAGGTCGGCGGGTTCGCCCCAGCGCCCGGCGGGGATGCGGGCGAGGATGGCCGGATTCCGTGCCGGGTCGGCGCGCAGGGCGGCCGTGTTGTCTGTGGCGATGTAGCCGGGAGCGATGGCGTTCACATTCACTCCGTGCGGCGCCCATTCATTGGCCAGAGCCTTGACGAGCTGCGCCACGCCTCCCTTGCTGGCGGCATAAGAGGGCACGAGGATGCCGCCCTGAAATGACAGCAGCGACGCAGTGAAGATGATCTTGCCCGAGCGGCGGGCGACCATCGAACGGCCGATTTCGCGGGCGAGAATCCAGGGGGCGGTGAGGTTTGCGGCAAGAACTTCGTCCCAATACCCGTCGGGATGCTCAGCCGCAGGCGCGCGCAGGATGGCGCCGGCGTTGTTCACAAGGATGTCGGCGGGGGGGAGTTCCCTTTCGAGCCGAGCGATGAGCGAGCGCAGGGCCGACCGGTCTGCCAGATCGCAACGGAAGGCGTGGAAGCGGCGGCCGAGCGCGCGGACGCGGGCGCCGATGGCGCCGCCATCGTCTTCCAGAGACCGGCTGACGCCGGCGATGTCGGCCCCGGCTTCGGCCAGAGCCTCCGCGATCGCAAATCCGATGCCACGGCGGCAGCCGGTGACGAGCGCCAGCTTTCCGTCGAGCCGGAAGAGGTCGAGCACGGACATTGAACAGTTCTCCAGGCTGTTGTTTCAAACAGAATCTTTAAAGCACGGGCCCGATGCGCCACGGAACGAACTCGCGGTGGCCGTGCCGTTCGCTGCAGGTCTTCCAGCCCGAAGCCACCTGCAGCACGAGATCGAAGATGCGGCGGCCGATCTCCTCCACGGTGGCGCCGCCTTCGGCGATGGGGCCGGCGTCCAGGTCCATGTTGGCGGTCATGCGGCGGTACATGGCGGAGTTGGAGGCGATCTTGACGACCGGGATGGTGGGGAAGCCGATGGCCGAGCCGCGGCCGGTGGTGAAGCAGATGACGTTCACGCCGCCTGCCGCCAGTCCGGTGAGCGAGACCGGATCGTAGCCGGGCGTGTTCATGAACACCAGCCCTGGCCCGTGCACGCGCTCGCCGTAATCGACGACCTCCATCAAGGGAAGCATGCCGCCCTTGGCCACGGCGCCGAGGGATTTTTCGAGAATCGTGGTGAGCCCGCCTTCCTTGTTGCCGGGCGACGGATTGTCGTCGAACGAGCCGCCGAACCGCGACAGGTACCGCTTGTAAGAGGACACCATTTCCAGCAGCTTTTCGGCCACGTCGCGGGACGCCGCCCGCTCGACGAGCAGGTGCTCGGCGCCGAAGATCTCCGGCGTCTCGGCCAGCACGGCCGTGGCGCGGACCGAAGCGAGCAGGTCCGAGCAGACGCCCAAGGCGGGATTGGCCGTGATGCCGCTGAAGGAATCCGAGCCGCCGCAGTTGAGGCCGAGCACGATCTTCGAAGCGGGCAGCTCCGTGCGGCGCATGGCCGCGGCGCGTTCGATGTGGCGCTCGACGGCGCGGATGCCGGCCTCGACCGTGGCGGGCGTGCCGCCGGTTTCCTGGAGCGTGAAGCCGTCAAGCAGCTCGCGCGGCAGCTCGGCCAGGTAGCGGTCGATCTGGTTGATCTCGCATCCGAGTCCGAGGATGACGGCGCCGGCGACGTTGGGGTGGTCGATGACGCCGCGCAGGACGCGGTGGAGCTGTTCGGTGTCCGGGCCGATGGAATGGCCGCAGCCGTCGGCATGGGGGAAGGCGGCCACGCCGTCGACGTTGTCCGGCAGGGGCCTGTGGCGGAAGTGTTCGGCCACCTGTTCGGCCACGTGCGAGGCGCAATTGCTGGCGGCAGCCACGGCGATGTAGTTGCGCGTGCCGGCGCGGCCGTCGGGGCGGAGGTATCCGAGGAAGGACGGGATGGCGTCCGGCTGCGGCGGGAGACGGCGCGGTTCGGCCGGAAAGCGGTATTCGCGCGCGCCTTCGTCGAAAGAGAGGTTGTGAAGGTGGACGTGGTCGCCCGGCTCGATGGGGGCGGAGGCGCGGCCGATCACCTGTCCGTAACGCAGGAGGTTTTCCCCGGGAGCGGCGGGACGGATGGCGACCTTGTGGCCCGCCGGGACGGGCTGGCGGACGGTGATCTCGCGGCCGGCCGCGAGGATCCGGTCGCCGGGCCGGAGCGGCAGCCGGGCGATGGCGACGAAATCGGAGGCGTGAAGAACAATGACGCGGTTTGCGGGCGTACTGGCGGGCTGGATGTCGACGAAACTCACGGCGGCCCTCGGACCCGGCGCTCGCGGCGGCCGGTGGTCTGATTGTTCCACGCCGGGCGGGGCGTTCACAACAGGGACGGATTCGGGTGAGAACTTCCCGGCCGCGCGCCCACTGATTCTCTGACTGCCATGAGCAGGCCGATTTTCTGGCTGGCCATTCTCGGAATCACGCTTTCCGCGGCCGCTGCGGCGGGCGAAGGCGCGGCGGCGGAATACGTCGGCGGCACGCTGGCGGTGATCGAGGCGGGGACGGACGGGCGGCTGTCCGTGGCCGATCCGGTGTCGCTCGTTTTCGAAACCCGGCGGAGCGCGCTGCGGATCCCGTATGAGCGCGTGAATCTGCTGGAATACGGCCAGCAGGTGGACCGGCGGCTGCTGGAGGCGATCCTGATTTCCCCCATGCTCATCCTCAGCAAGAAAAGGGCGCACTTCCTCGCCATCGGCTACCAGACCGAAGACGGGCGGCAGGAGGCGGTGCTGCTGAAAGTGGACAAGAAGGCGATCCGGGCGGTGCTGGTGAGCCTGGAGGCGCGGACGGGCCTGCGGGTGAACTATATGGATTCGGAAGCGCGAAAGGCGGGCAAGGGATGAACGGAGCGCTGGTGTTGGCGGCCTGGCTGGCCTGGCAGGGGGCGCCGGCGGAGGAAGAGGATCCTGCCGTGCGGCTGCTCGGCGTGCGGCGGCTCTACATCGACCGGTTCGGCGGCGGCGAAGGAGCGGCGCAGATCCGCGACATGGTGATCGCCAGCCTGCAGAGAACGGGGCTGTTTGTGATCACGGAGAACCCGGAGCGCGCCGACGCCGTGCTGCGGGGCTCGGCCGAGGATCTCGTGTTTACGGACGTGTTCCAGTCTGGCGAAGCAGTCGGGGCGCGGACGAACGCCTCCGGAGGCCGCGGAACCAGCGTGCGCAACCGCGTGTACGGGGCTCTGGGAGCGGGCGTGAACGAGAACGAGAACATCCGCTTCCAGGAGCGCAGGCACGAAGCTTCGGCCAGCGTGCGCATCGTGGCGCGCGATGGCGACGTGCTCTGGTCGACGACGCAGGAAAGCCAGGGAGCGAAGTTCCGCTCGGCCAGCGCGGATGTGGCCGACAGGATCACGCGGCAGCTGGTGGCGGATCTCGAGAAACTGCGCTCGCGCAGGAGCGGGCCCGCCGGTCAGGCCGTGAGGGAGGGGCCGTGAAGGCGCAAGGCCGGCCAGGGTGCGCATGATCAGATCTTTTTCTGCCGCTCGCTGGGGGAAGTCCGCTAGCCCTGCGCGGCCGGGTTGGTATAGGATGGGAGCCACAGGAAAGAGCCGTGTCTCAAGAAAAGCGATCCCGCGCCCGTTCCGGGGGCGTCCGCCGGCTGCCGCTCCGCGAGCACAGGCTGCGGGCGCGCGTCTCGCTCGAGGACATCATGGCGGAGACCAAGATCAGCCGCCGCTTCCTCGAAGCGATCGAGGAAGGCCGTTACGAGGATCTGCCCGGCGGAGTCTTCACGGTCAACTACATTCAGCAGTACGCGCGGCTGACGGGCTACGACGCCAACGTGATCCTCGAGCACTACCGGAGCCGGTTCGGGGAAGAGGAATCTGCGCCGCGGCCGAAGCAGGCGCCGGTGCTGCGCTGGGTGCGGTTCTTCGAATCGGCCTGAGGGCCCCGGGCGCGCTGCCCGCATCCTGCGCCGACCTTTTTCTCAAGTTCCACTCAGGCCGTCCGAAAAGACGAAGGAGGAGCGGAGCCGTCCCGACGGGCAAGGCTTCGCGGAAACGATCATGAAAATCGACGACCGCAATGCGGCGAACCTGAATCCTGCGGCCCTGGACCGGACCCGCACGGCGGATCTGGCGGAAGCGCAGCAGGGACAGCGGACGGAGAAGCCGGCCGGGGCGGCGGGCGGCGGCGACCGGGTGTCGTTGTCGGATCTGTCGGCGCGGCTGCGTGAGATTTCCGAAAGCCCGGAGGCGCGGCAGCAGCGGATTGAACGGCTGGCGGCGGAGTTTGCGGCCGGCCGTTACGAGCCCGATCCGGGCGCCGTGGCTGATGCGCTGATCGCGGAAGCTCAACTGGGCGAGGAACCGCGCGGTGACGCCTGACGCCTGCCTGGACAGCGGCTGGCCGGAGCTGGCCGGCAGGCTGAGATCGGCCGCAGAGCTGGCGGAGCGGTCCGCCCGGGAAGCCCCGCCGGGGGCTGCGGCGGGGCTGCTGCAGGGGCTCAGGGAGATCGCCGCCTGCCTGGAGGAAGCCGAGCGGCTCTGCCGGCGGGGCGAGAGGAGCGGCGCCGGGCCGTTCCTTGAGGAACTGGAACGCTGGGCCGGGGCGATCCCTGCCCTGCAGAGCTGGGTCAGGGTCTCCGCGGCGCTGGCGGCGGGCTGGGCTGCGGCCGCAGGGGTTGGCGCGGCCTATGGGCCGGGCGATCCTCCGCCGGGGACGCCCGCCCCGGGAGCGGTGAACGCGGTCGGCTGAAGCGGAGCGGGCA
>Ga0209381_1003746_pt1 | contig 15011 bp, 10 predicted proteins | sample DewCreD2012metaG_FD_184111 | JGI IMG/M metagenome (GOLD analysis project Ga0209381, IMG submission 184111) | Hot spring sediment bacterial and archeal communities from British Columbia, Canada, to study Microbial Dark Matter (Phase II) - Dewar... ...
AGTTTACTTACTCCCAATTTTAACGCCCTTCTTAATCCTATCTAAGGGTTGTTGCGTAAGCCTCGTCTACCTTTGACTGCAAACTCTTTGTCCGACTTTCCCTCAACCGTTTTTTACGAAAAATAAAGCGGTATACCTGCTTCTTGATACTTATGGGTAATGGTGAGTTTCTAAAGGGAGATTAAGAGGAATTTTCTATTATTATTACCTCCCATAACTGAGACATTACTAATAACACCTTATAATATTAAATTTTTATAAATAGATTAAATAATATCCCGATTATCAACCCTGATATAAATAACCCACCTGCTAACTTATTAAACCAGAAAGCCCATACAACATACCACAATGGCCAGATATCAGGAAAGTCCTTTGGTTTTTCCTGGGGTTTGGGGGTATCAAGAATTGATATGAAAAATCTAAAACGATTTATTGAAAAAAAACACAAAAGCGTAAAAGGTGAAATAACTTTTAATAATACAAGTATTATAACTGTGATATAAAACAAGGCGGTATTTATTTTTGCAATTAAAATTGCGTTTTTCCAGCCCAATAAAACAGGCAGGGTTAAAACTTTCTTTTCTCTGTCTTTTTCATATTTATCTAAATGCTTGCCAAATAAAACATTGGTCACAACAAGTCCGTATGGAATAGAAGCAAGCCATGTATGTAAAGGCATATTACCAGACATAACATAATACGTACCTACTGTTATTAATGGTCCCCAAATAAAAAATATAGCCAGCTCTCCTAAACCTCTATATTTTAATTTTAAAGGCGGGGCAACATAAAAAACACTTAATAAAAAACCAATAACTGCAAATATCAAAACCAGTAAACCACATTTAAAAGTTAAATAAAAAGCAATTGCCAGTTCAATTAAGCCAAATAAGAAAAATGCAAATAATAATTCCTTCTCAGACATTAAACCAGATGCAAGTGGATGCGGTGAATATTGAGTCCTGTGGTAATCAGGTGTATCAACTCCCTGTTTATAATCAAAATAATCATTTATTAAATTATTTGACGCATGTGCTAAAATAAGAGCTATTAAAATAAGTAAAAGATAAAATAAATTGAAATGTTTATCAGTTGCTGCTATTAATGCGCCAATAAAAACAGAAGTAGTTGTCATTGAAAAAACACAGGCGCGGGTTGCAATAAGCCACTTACTTAAAAAATCCATTTCATCGCCTTTAGGCATATTACCTGTGTCTAAAATAAATTTCCATCTTAATAACAATTTTTTCATTTTTTATACCTCTTTTTTATTATTTTTTTAATTCAAGTTCCGCTACGCTTTCTAAATGCGGTGTATGTGGAAACATATCAAATAAAGCAAAACTCTTTATTATATACCTTTTATCAATTTCTTTATAATTTTCTATAAATTTTAAAATATTGCAGGATATATAAAATATTTTTTCTGGTAATGTATCAAGAATAAAATTTATTGCTTTTTTATGTAAACCAGTTCTTGGCGGATCTGCAATAAAAATTGATTTTCTGTCTTTTACAGATTGTAATAAGTCCTGAACATTTAAAATATCTAATCTCTTAAAAATTATATTTAATCTTTTATTTTCATTTATATTTTTAACTGCCATTTCTTCTTCATATTTATTATTATCAAAAATTATCACTTCTTTTGCAACATCAGATAAAAATATTCCAAAAGTTCCAACACCCCCAAACATGTCAAGCAATAAATCATATTTATCTTTTATTTTATCTTTTATATAAAACATTATATCCGTAGTTATTCCAATATTACTTTGAAAAAATCCCTGTGAATGATAAAAATAACGAATGTCCGAAATTTTTTCTTCTAAAAATTCTTTTCCTTTTAATACAAAAAACTCATCTGTTATACTAATATCGGTATTGTGTTTAACAAAACCATAGAGAACACTTTTAGCACCACTTTGACTTATAAACAATTTTAATTTTTCCAATACTTTTTCTATTTTTTCCTTTTCTGCCTCTTTGTTTAATATAAATGTAACCAAAGTATCATCTGTAAAAAACCCTGCTCTTATAACACAGTATCTTAAAACCCCTGTTTTTTTTCTTATATCAAAAACTTCATCTTCTTTTATATAATTTTTAATCCATTGATTTGTTTCACTTAAAATTTTATTTATCTTTTCATTTGCTATAAAGCATTTGTCAAAATTTACAATTTTATGAAACTTTCCCTTTTCACGCAGTCCGCATCCATCTTTTGATATAATAAAATCCATTCTATTTCTATAATAATATTCATTTTTAAAAAAAATATTTAAATTTTGTTGATAAAAAGGGATACCATTTCTTTTAAATAATTCAAACGCATCATTTTTTTTTATTACAATCTGTGCAGAATAATCTATATCCTGATATTTACAACCACCGCACCTGCCAAAAACATTGCATAAAGGAGTTGCTTTCATTTTGGATAACTATCCTGCTGGCCAGGAAAATTTTCTTCCACCAAGCAGATGAAGATGAATATGAAAAACCGCCTGTCCTGCATCAGACCCTGTATTAAATACTGTTCTATAACCACTTTTATCAATATTTTTTTCTTTTGCAATGTTTTTTGCAGCCAATAAAATTTCTCCTAAAATCTCTTTATCCTTTGATGTGATTTCATTTAAAGAAGCAATATGTCTCTTGGGTACTATCAGAATATGAACGGGTGCCTTGGGATTTATATCTTCAAAAGCAAAAATTTTTTCATTTTCAAAGACCTTTTTTGATTTTATTTCACCTTTAATAATTTTACAAAACAAACAATCATCCATAAATGACCTCCTTATTTTAAAATTTCACCATAAACAAAATCATCTTTGTATTCAATTAATTTGATATCTGCTAATTTTCCTATTAAGGAATTATCCGCTCTGAATTTTACCCTGATATAGTTATCTGTGTAACCTGTATAATAATTATTTTTCTTATCTGTTTCAACAAGAACTTTTCTTATAAATCCTAAATTTTTTTGGGCAAAGTTTTTTTCTTTTAATTTACCCAGCTTTATCATTGTATTTACCCTTAATTTTTTTTCTGTTTCATTTACCTGTTCTTTCATTTTAGAAGCAACGGTATCAGGTCTTTTTGAAAAAGGAAACACATGTAATCTGGAAAAAGGCAATTGCTTGATAAAATCAAAGGTATTTTTAAATTCTTTTTCTGTTTCGTTCGGGAAACCGGCTATTATATCTGTTGTTATTGCCGCATAAGGTATTTCTGAAATTATCGTATTTACTTTTTCTTTGTATTCCTCAGGTGTATAATTTCTATTCATTAATTTTAGTATTTTTTCATCTCCGCTCTGAAGGGATAAATGAAAATGGGGACAAATCAAACCATCTGAATCTTTGATTAATCTGATTATATCATCACTTAATTCTTTAGGTCCTATTGAACTCAATCTTATTCTTGTCTTTGGTTTTTCTGCAATTAATTCAACAAGTAATCTAAACAGCATATTTTTATCATTTTTATCTTTGCCATAAAATCCGAGATTTACACCTGTTAAAACAATTTCATTAAAACCTGCATTTACTAAATTTAAGAATTCTTTTTTTACAATATCAATATCACGACTTTTAATATTTGTTCCACGGACATAAGGAACTTCACAATATGAACAAAAATTATCACAGCCATCTTCGATTTTAATGAATGCTCTGTCTCTTGTTGAAAAATCAGACAATAAAGAATAATTTATATTATCAGAAAAATTAAAATAGTTATTTATTTGAAACTTGCTTTTATTAGATACAACATCATCTGCCAGGGATAAAATTGAAAGTGCCTCTTTATCTTTTCTTTCTACAAGACATCCAGTTAATATTACTTTTTTACCGTTTTTTTTTAATTGCTTGATTTTGCGATATATTTCAGTGTCAATTTTTTTTGTTACTGTGCAGGTGTTAATTATATGCACATCCGCATTTTCATCAAATATTTCTATGTTGGAATTTAATATTTGCTGTCTTATCACTTCTGTTTCATAACTATTAACCTTGCATCCGTAGGTATGTAATGCAACTTTCATTTTTTAAACTCATTTACATTGATTTGAAATTCTTCAATTTGATTATCAAGTCCAAAAGTTTCAGAATAAAGTTCAAGTCCGGTGCGTGCAAGGAATGTCTTTTTTACTCTTGATTCAACTTCACTTTTTTTGTTTTTTTCAACTAAAATAAAAACCGTGCCATCTATTCCCATATTCACCAGTCGTGCTGCTTTTATTTCAGGAATATCCTGTATAATATCAAGAAGAATTTCATTTTCTTCTTCGAGTATTTCCAATCTGTTTTTTATATTTTTTTGTGAATCATTTATTATTTGTGCAAATCCATTAATATCATTTTTAATTAAAAATTGTCTTGCTGACTCCACCCTTTCATTTTCTGATATAAAATAAGCGCAACGTTTTCTTTGTTGAACAGAAAGTTTATTTCTGTATTCGTCAAACTGCTCCATTGTTATCTCATTTAACTTTGAAAAATTTGCACCTGATTTTTGCATAATCATTATTGCTTCTTCTACTTCTTTTAATATATTATTTTTCTTTTCTTCAATATGCTTTTTCTTAACTCCGGAACTTAATGTTAAAAAAATATAATTTTTCATATCCAAATTGATGTTTTCTTCTGTATTACTGCCGGAATCAAACAAAGTTATTGCTGCCTTTTTTCCAAAAATTGCAGGAATATATTTAACATAACTTTTCTCATTACCTAAAAAACGTTTTTCACCTTCTGCACAAATCTGAGCCATTTCAGCGCCTTTTAACTGCCAATCAGAAAATTTTGATGCAAGATATAAAACTCCGATCTCCAATGACTCAATTGAATTAGCATCAAATAAATCAGGTATCTGATTATCTATATAAACATTCATTCCAAAAACCTTTTTTGAATTTCCTTCAAGCATAAATAAGGTAGATGCAATAAAATTTGCCCAGCCATGTTCTTCTTTTGACTGTGGGTCATTTAAAGTCATTTTTATCTTTTCATCATATTTACGTGAATAAAAATGAATAATTCTATCACCTTCTTTTCTTTTTTGAGCCATAATTATTGCACTTTTACCAATATTTACAGATATAACTTTACTTTGATTAAAATTGGTAACTTCACCCAGTAACTGAATACTTCCCGGGACCTTAACAACACTTATTATTTCACCTTTTGGTTCAAAAACCTGAAAAAAATTTTTTGCTTCATTATACAAAATATTCTGTTCCATCTTTTCTCCTGTTATATTATTTAGTTTTCTTTAAAATATATTCAGATAATGGTTTATCCTGCAATGTTTCTCTAATAACTTCATCCAGTGTAGTAATGCCCTGTTTCATTATTTCTATTGCTGATTCCCTTATAGTAACCATTCCCTGGCGCCAGGCTTCTCTTTTTAAATCATTTAAACTTCCTTTTTTAAATATTATTTCTCTGATAGCTGTATTAATAGGTAAAACTTCGTATGCTGCAATTCTACCTTTATAACCTGTATAATGACAGCTCGGACATCCTGCGCCCTCATAATATTCTCCACCTTCTAAAATTTCAGGTGGTATTCCCCATTTCTTTGCCTTAATATAATCTATTTCTTTTACTTTTTCTTTGCAATTTTCACATATTCTTCTAACAAGACGTTGTGAGATAGAAATTAAAACAGAAGAACCAACATAAATTGGGTCTATACCCATATCAACCAATCTTGCAACTGTTGTTGGAGCATCATTTGTATGAAGTGTGGAAAGAACCAGATGCCCTGTTAATGCTGCTTTTATGGCAATTGAAGCTGTCTCTTCGTCACGAATTTCTCCAACCAACATTACATCAGGGTCCTGCCTTAAAAATGACCTTAAAACATTTGCAAAAGTAAGATTTGCTTCCGGATTTACCTGTATTTGAATAATATGCGGCAACCTGTATTCAACAGGGTCTTCTACTGTTAAAATATTATCATGGGGGTCATTTATATGGGACAGAGCTGCATACACAGTTGTGGTTTTACCACAGGCAGTTGGTCCTGTTATTAAAATCATCCCGTAAGGATAAGAAAGTGCTTTTTCAAGTGCTTTCATTTGCGACTCTGTCATTCCAAGATCTCTTAATTGTAAACTCTGCGAGCCCTGATTAATTATACGCATAACAATATTTTCACCCCATATTGCCGGAACAACAGAAACACGCAAATCCACTGTCTGTCCATTTGATAAAGTAAATTTCATTCTGCCATCCTGTGGCTTTCTCTTTTCAATAATATTCATCCCTGCCAAAAGTTTGATCCTCGAAGTCAGTGCTTTTCTGAACTGAATAGGTGGCGGTGGCATTTCAACAAGACAACCATCTATACGATAACGCAAAACAATCTTTTTTTCATAAGGATTAATATGAACATCCGATGCTCTCTTTGCAACTGCATCTTCGATTAAGATATTAACATATTTAACAACCGGGCTATCGGTTCTTTCATAATCACCTTCCGGAACTTCATCTTCTTTTGCTTTTTTTTCTTCAATAATTGTTATATCTTCATCAATAGTTCCTATGGCATTATAAGTATCTTCTAATATAGAAGTTGATTCATAATATTTTGCTATGGCTGCCTGTAACGATGCATCAGTGGTAACAACAAAATTAAGTTCAACATCTTCTACTGTTTTTATTTCGTATTTTAAATTAGTTGATAATGAAGGGTCCAATGGATTTGAAGTTGCAAAAATTATTTTCCCTGGTTTTTTATCAATAGGAATGATATTGTATTTTCTGGCTAAATTTACATCTATCAATTTTATTATGTCATCTTCTATATGCAATATATTAACATCTATAAATTTTGTTCCCACCTGCATTGCCAAGAAATGATATAAAACATCTTCTGTTATGTAACCCAATTTAACAAGAACAGTTCCTAATGCCTCGCTTGTCTTTGCCTGCTCATCTATAGCTTTTTCAAGCTGTTCTTCTGTTATCATTCCTTCTTCTAATAAAATTTCGCCTAATTTTTTTGCCTCATACATTTTGACACCTTTTTACATTTCTCCTTCTGATGTTACTCGTATTATCTCATCAATAGTTGTTATACCATTTTTCCATTTTTCAATTGCAACGCCTCTCAATGTTCTCATCCCTTCTTTTATTGCCTGATCTGTTAATTCGTTTAAATTGGCTTTACGAAACACCAAATCAGATATGCCGGGAGTCATTGACATTATCTCATATATTGCAACTCTGCCTCTATATCCCGAGCCATTGCAATTGGGGCACCCTTCACCAACATAGACTTTTATTCCCTCAATCTGTTCTCTCTTTACCTGAATTTTTTGTAATTCATCATCTGTTGGATTATATTCTTTTTTACAATTTGGGCATATTTTTCTTAAAAGGCGCTGTGCAACTATAAGCCGAACAGCAGACCCGACATAAACCGGGTCAATTCCCATATCAATTAATCTTATGACTGTTGAAGGTGCATCATTAGTGTGTAATGTTGAAAATAATAAATGACCTGTTAATGCTGCTTTTATAGCTATATCTGCTGTTTCTTTATCACGAATTTCTCCAACCATCATTATATTAGGGTCCTGTCTTAAAACCGAACGAAGTGCCGTTGAAAAATCAAAACCAATATCATGATTTATCTGTATCTGCACTATACCGGGTAACTGATATTCAACAGGGTCTTCAAGAGTCATAATATTTCTTGAAATATCATTAATAGTAGATAATGCTGAATACAATGTTGTTGTTTTGCCACTGCCGGTGGGACCTGTGTGAAGTATTAAACCATAAGGTGACTGAATTGCTTCCTTATAAAGTTCTAATTCAAATGGTTCAAAACCAAGTTTTGATAAATCAAGCATAAGTCCTTCCTGGTCAAGTATACGCATCACAACATTTTCTCCATATATGGAAGGTAAAACAGAAACACGTAAATCTATAATTTTATTCTGGACTTTTATTTTAATACGGCCGTCCTGTGCTGCTCTTTTTTCCATGATATCCATTTTTGACATAACTTTAATTCTTGAAATGATGGCATCTCTGTAATGCTTTGGAGGGGATTTTTGTGTTTGTAATACACCATCAATTCTATAACGAACGACTAAATTTTTTTGATAAGGATTCAAGTGAATATCTGATGCTCTCTTTTTTACTGCTTCAGAAATAATTGCATTTGTAAGTTTTATTACAGGCGCTGAATCTTCGGTTATATTCTGATCTTCAACTGCCAGTTCATCTTCCTGTCCTTCTATTTTTTCCTTGTTTTTGAATATCTCTTCCAATTTAGGATCTTCTATTAATTTTTCCACAGAACCATAATACTTGCTTAAAGCATTTCTCATATTTGTTTCGGATGTGACAATAAATTTTATTTTATCCGTTGGTAAAACAACGCGTTCTTTTAATTTTATAATTAAATGCTCGTCCGGTTCTGATGTTGCAATAACAATTCTGTCATTTGTTGCTTCTATCGGAATTATATTTAACGATTCTGCGACTTCCTTTTTTATTACATTAATTGCCGATGGTTCTATTTCAATATTGCTGATATCAACATATTCCATACCGTATTGAATAGCAATAAAATAAAATAAGGCATCCTCTGTAATAAATCCCATTCTCACGAGGATCCTGCCAAGTGGTTCTCCTGTTTTTTGCTGTTCTTCAAGTGCTTTTTGTATCTGGTCTGCTGTTACTAAATTTTCTTCTAAAAGCAATTCGCCTAGCCTCTTTGCCATTGCTTACTTTGCCTCCATAAACTTTTTATATTCCTGTCCCATTAACTTTCTCTGCAATATTTCTCTTTTTACTATTACATAAAAATAACTATCTGTCTTTTCTCTTAAACCAGAACTGTTAAAATTTATCTTACCCGTAACACCTTCATAAGATATTTCTTTTAAACCTTTAATTAAACTTTCTTTATCTTTTAGATTTTTATTATAACATAATTTAATAATTGAGACAGCATCATATAGATAAGAAAGATGCTTATCTATATTTTTATTTGTTTTATAATATTCATCTAAAAAAGATCTGAATTTTTTTAATTTATATAAATTATCAGGAGAAATATCTGCATAACAAGATTTTTCAGCTTCGTTTTTTAACTTTTTAATAAAATATCTATTTCCTATTGTGCTCGTTGACATAAACAAAGCACCTGTTTTCATTTCATATGATTGTTTTGCAAAATTTATTGCCTGCTCGAGTGAACCAATAAAAAATATTGATTGAATTTTTAAATCCCTTAATCGCAATAATATATTTGTAAAATCCATTCTTGTTGGTTCAACACTTCTAAAATAATCAACTTTTGCTCCATTTTTTTTAATTGTTTCAGAAAATTCTTCTGCTGTTTTCATAAAATCATTAACACCTTCTGTATAAACAACTGCATAATGTCTTTTATCAAGTATTGCAACTGCAAACCTTGCTAGATCCTTTGCCAGTTGAACATCACTCGGGCAAATACGAAAAACATTTTGTTTATTAGGATTATTAAAATCAATATAGTCCTTTGAAATTGAAATTAAAGGTATGTCATTTATTTCTTCTATTATTTTTTTATGTTTTTCATTAAAAGCTCCGATTATTGCTAATAAATTAGGTGTATTTTTTATTTCTTTTAATATTTCTTCATTGTTTTCATTAAAAAAAACTGATTTAATCAGGCCATCTGTCTTATTTTCATCTTGGATTTTAAGAGATAATTCAAGTCCGGTCATAAGAGAATCAGTGGAAGCATTTAAGGAATTCCCCAGAAAACCAATATAATAGCCATCTTCAGCAAAAATTTTTAAATTTAAAATCATTATTAAACTAATTAAAAACAGTAACTGCCTGTACACCTGGACCTCCAAGCATTGTTTATTTATATATAGTATAATAATATTAAAAGATTGTCAATAATTGCAACATAAAAAATTTTATATTTTCTGTTAATGTAAGTAGATTAAATTTATAAATTTAGAATTAAATATAAATATGAAATTTTAAAAATAAAAAAGGCAGTATAAAAGTCAACTGCCTTTTTTTAATTTTTATTTTTATTTTTAAATCTTTATTTAATTATAAGTAATTTTTCTATTTTTGATTTGACCTGTCTATTTGTTTCATCCTCTGCAACCAAAACATAATAATATGTTCCCTGTGCTAATCCTTTGAAATTATCAGCACCTACTGTAATTGTATTTTTACCTTGTATAAGGTTATTGCTTATATATGGACTATTTTTAGTATAATATACTTCTCTTATTAACCTGCCTGATGTAGTATATAATCTAAACCAGATTTTCTCCGCCGGCTTTACAAGATAAAAATCAATTGCAATTGGTGTTGCAACAGAATGAGGGTTTGGATAAACAATTATATCCTTTTTATCATCAAATTTTAATATAGAACCCGGCGTTGGTATAGGTGTGCCTGTTCCTTGTGTTGGTGTTGGTGATGTTGGTGTGTTTGTTCTTGTAGGTGTGTTTGTCGGTCCACTTGGTGTATTTGTCCATGTGTTTGTTACTGCCGGGGTTCCAACAGGTGTTGGATAACTGCTGCATCCATAAAATTCTATCTCATCTATCCATAAGTCAATGCTTGCTTGTGGCTGTCCTACTGTCTGGAATTGTATGTCTGTTGCCATACTCAATGCATCACTCCTTAATACCGATGTCCCCCAGTATGGCTCCTGCGTTAAACTGCTCATCAGTAAATCCATCTGCGTCCAGTTTGTCCCGCTTACAAATGCGTATCCGTAATGATTATCTCCTTCTCCCTGTAAGAAATTCGGATGCGATGATGGTATTTTTACCCTGTATGATTTTCCATCTCCTTTATACCAAAATTTCACTCCTGTGCAACTTGATAAATCTACCGGTCCTTTCGGGTCTAATAATGCTGTCCCCATTCCTACAAATCCATACTGAAATGTTGTTGTTACATAGCCGGTCATTCTCGCTGCATATCCTGCCCCTGTCCGTCCCGGGCTTTGCATAAAAAACGGCTGCTCTGCCTGTCCTGATGCTTGCCATCTTGCTGCACTCCATGGCACTACGTATGAATTTCCACTGCTTCCTAAGTCATCATATGTATACCAGTATCCACCCCAGTTGTTCTGATTATTCCCATCTTCCATGTCATCCAATAATCCTGCACTTGCCGGCTGCGTATTTGTCCACGTTGGTGTTGGTCCACCTGGTGTATTCGTATTTGTGAATGTATTTGTTGCAATAGGCGTATCTGTTGCTGTTCCTGCCGGTGTTGGATAACTGCTGCATCCATAAAATTCTATCTCATCTATCCATAAGTCAATGCTTGCTTGTGGCTGTCCTACTGTCTGGAATTGTATGTCTGTTGCCATACTCAATGCATCACTCCTTAATACCGATGTCCCCCAGTATGGCTCCTGCGTTAAACTGCTCATCAGTAAATCCATCTGCGTCCAGTTTGTCCCGCTTACAAATGCGTATCCGTAATGATTATCTCCTTCTCCCTGTAAGAAATTCGGATGCGATGATGGTATTTTTACCCTGTATGATTTTCCATCTCCTTTATACCAAAATTTCACTCCTGTGCAACTTGATAAATCTACCGGTCCTTTCGGGTCTAATAATGCTGTCCCCATTCCTACAAATCCATACTGAAATGTTGTTGTTACATAGCCGGTCATTCTCGCTGCATATCCTGCCCCTGTCCGTCCCGGGCTTTGCATAAAAAACGGCTGCTCTGCCTGTCCTGATGCTTGCCATCTTGCTGCACTCCATGGCACTACGTATGAATTTCCACTGCTTCCTAAGTCATCATATGTATACCAGTATCCACCCCAGTTGTTCTGATTATTCCCATCTTCCATGTCATCCAATAATCCTGATCCACCGGTTCCACCTGTAGGTGTTGGTGTAGGCGTATCAGATGAACCAATATGAGCAGGCATATATCCAGCCATTAAAATTAATGATAACATCTGCAATGAAGCATTATAATATGTAGAAGGAATTGAAAAATTATTTGTTTCAGGATAAAAATTATTATTAAGTGCATTTTGATATGTTGAACTTACCATCATAGCACAGGCAGCAGGTCCTGTAAAAGCAGCATTATGAATTGAGCCCGTATTATTGCCTGTAGCAACATCATAACCATCAACAATATTTGAGGCACCTTTGCCATTAAAAAAACCTGCCATTAAATTAATCTGGCCCTGGGCAAATGAGTCACCATTCCATACATAATCAGTTGCATAACGCCATGGGACCCTACAGGAATTATATTTATAATTATCATATCTTCTTCCACCTGTGTGTGTTATTGTTTCATCAACAAGTCCATTGCTTGAATTTCTTGCTGCTGATAAATTTGAATTACATTTTGAAATTACATTATTCCAGAATGTTGTTGTGCCTGTTGCCTGTCCAAATTGTCTAAAAAATGCCGGCATAAAATAAGAAGGATATTCATAATCATCCCATGCATCTCCAGGTTTTACATGATAATCAGATGCATTAATATCCTGTGTTGCAATTTTATTTATTTCAGAATTAGCAGTTGCCCCGTATGTTCCACCCCATCTTTCCTGTGCCTTTAAAAGTGCAAATGCAATATCAAAATCAGCATCAGATGCAGAACCTGCTCCAATAACATTTCCATTTGAATCAATATGCCAGTTCATTAATCCCTGTCCATCATTTTTTAATTGCTTATAATTCCATAAATTATCAAATAATGTTTTGTCATTAAAATATACTGCGAGTAACATACCATAACCAATGCCTTCTGATACTGTATCATTTCCATCTTCCGGTCTCATTACTCTTTGATAACCACCAGCACCAGAAGAGGTTACATAATTTGATTTCCATAAATTATATTTGTTATTTAAATCATTAACTGTAGCATTCAGATTGCCATTTGCATATTGAACACCATTAGAATAGTCAACCCAATCAGTTAACGAAAGAGCTCCGAAAATAGCAGAATAAAATATTGAAAAAATAACACAAAAGTTAAAAAAAATTTTAAAAAATTTCATCATAATGCCTCCTGGAAAATAAATTTAATATTTATATATTTTATGACAAAATTATTAAAAAAAAGTTTCGTTATTTAAATTATATTTTATATTTTTATATTTGTCAATAATTTAATTTGTTAAATAAAATGCAAAAAAACTTATAAAATAATTAAAATAAGAGATTTTATATTTTATTAATAGAAAAAAGGTAAATTGAATTTAATTTACCTTTTTAAATGAAATTATTTATCTTAAAATAATTAGTTTATCAATTTTTGATTTACAAATTTCTCCTTTTCTCTCTACTTTTATGTAATAATAATATGCACTATTTGCTAGTGTCTTTAATTCATCTGTATTTATACTTATATATCCCTGTTTTGCAGCTGCTACTGCTTCTACCCCTTCTTTCTTTACTTCTTTTATTAACCTGTAGCCAGATGTGTATATTCGTATTATTATACTGTCTATATCCTGCTGTGCTATTTTAAAATATATTCTTACTTCCGGTTCTTTTATCGGATTAACAGGGTTTGGACACGGCCTCACATCTATTATTTCCTGGCCTGTTGGCGTTATCGTTGGGGTAAATGTTGCTGTATTTACTGATGTATTTGTTGGCGTTCCTGTCCATGTAGGTGTTGGGGTTAGTGTCCTTGTCCACGTCGATGTTCCTGTAGGTGTAAATGACGGAGTTGCTGTCAGTGTAAAAGTCGGTGTGCTTGTGTATGTAGTTGTTGGTGTCCTTGTTGCAGTTGGCGTTATAGTTGGTGTTACTGTTAATGTGATTGTATATGTTGCAGTATATGTCCTTGTCCATGTTGGTGTCTGGGTAAGTGTTATTGTGAATGTTGCTGTATTAGTAGGCGTTATTGTTGGTGTATTTGATGATATTGTATCTGTCACCGTAAATGTGGGAGATGGCGTTCTTGTTGTTGTCGCTGTTAATGTATATGTAAATGTTGAAGTGGGAGTCCTTGTTGTTGTACTTGTGAAAGTGTTGGTTATTATTGGTGTATTTGTGGTTGTCCTTGTAAACGTGCTTGTTGCAACAGATGTATCTGTTGATGTTGCAACCGGGGTATTTGTTCTTGTCCATGTTGGTGTTGCTGTAGGTGTAGTTGAACACCCTGTATATGTAAATGTTAATGTAGGTGTTGATGTCATGCTCACTGTTACTGAATTAGAAGGTGTTATTGTTATGGTTGGCGTTCTAGTAAAAGTATTTGTTGTTATAACTTGCGTATTTGTCCCTGTAGGACTTGCTGAAGCAGTTAAAGTAAATGTATTTGTTGGTGTTCCTGTTCTTGTGTATGTATATGTTGTCGTAATTGTCCATGAAGGCGTTCTTGTTGGCGAGTTCGTAGGTGATGGTGGTGTGCCTGTCCATGTCTGCGTTATTGTTGGTGATATTGAATGTGTCGGCGAGATTGTAACAGTACTTGTTGGTTGCTGACTGCTGGTTACTGTTTGAGTAAAACTTGGTGTCATAGTTCTTGTTGATGTCCCTGTTGCTGTACTTGTGTATGTAGATGTTGCTGTATTTGTAGATGTCAGTGTCGCTGTTCGTGTCAGCGTCCCTGTCCACGTATTTGTTATAACCTGAGTATTTGTCCTTGTCCATGTAGGTGTTCCAGTATGAGTTCTTGTATAAGTTGACGTATTTGTCCTTGTAGGAGTTAAAGTAAATGTATTTGTTGGTAATCCTGTGCTTGTCCATGTAAATGTCGCAGTAATTGTCCACGACGGCGTTCTTGTTGGTGTGTTTGTTGGTGATGGTGGTGTGCCTGTCCATGTCTGGGTTATTGTTGGTGATACAGAATGTGTTGGCGATATTGTCCTTGTGTATGTTGGTGTTATACTTGGTGTTTGTGTCCTTGTTGATGTTCCTGTTGGTGACCTTGTATATGTCAGGGTAGGCGTTGGTGTATATGTAAGTGTCCCTGTGAATGTATTTGTTGCTATTGAAGTATTTGTCGGTGTTCCTGTGCGTG
>Ga0209381_1003752_pt1 | contig 14971 bp, 14 predicted proteins | sample DewCreD2012metaG_FD_184111 | JGI IMG/M metagenome (GOLD analysis project Ga0209381, IMG submission 184111) | Hot spring sediment bacterial and archeal communities from British Columbia, Canada, to study Microbial Dark Matter (Phase II) - Dewar... ...
CCTGCTGTGCGGCGGCGGCCTTGGCGCGGCGCTTCAAGTTTCGGATTGTAGCGCGGCGCGCGGCGGCGAGGGTAGCCGGCCTTCGGCAGCGAGGCAGGCGGGGATGCCCTCGCGGTAAGAAGGGAACTGCAGGGCAAGGCTGTGGGCGCGGAAGACGGCGCGGCCATCGACGCGGCGGTTGGCGCGAAGGGTGCGGTGGAGCGACTCGGGAGGGGCCGAGGGCGGCATGGGGCAGCCAAGCAGAGAACAGACGAATGCGGCGATGTCGCGCTGGCGGGAGGGCTCAAGATCGGCCACGGGCCAGGCTCCGCGGATTCCGCTCCACAACGCCGCCTCCGCAAGCGCGGCGAGGTCGTCGACGTGGATGCGCGAGACCCAGGCCTCGCCGGCGCCGGCCATGCGGAAGCGGCCGGCAGGGATGGAGACGTGCACGCCGCGGCCGGGGCCGTAGATGGCGGCGGGCCTCAGGACGATGGAGGACCAGGGGCCGGCCTGCACGGCCTGCTCGGCGTCGAGGCGCAGGCGGGCTTCGGGCGTCTGCGGAGCGGCAGGCGTGTGTTCGTCAATCTCGGGCTGCGCGCCGTAGACAGCGGTGGTGGAGAGATACACGACGCGCCGGAGGGCCGGCCCGAGCACGGAGAGAATGAGCGGAGTGATTTCGCGGCCGTCGTCGAGCACGGGCAGGGAGTGCAGCAGATGGCAGCCGTGCGGGATGAGAGGGAGGAGAGACTCAAGATCGCTAGGGGAGGCGGCATCGATGAGAACGGGTTCGATGAGCGGGTGCGGCGGGACGAGATTCGGGCGGCGGCCGGCGGCGAGGACGCGGATGCCGCGGGCGGCGAGGCGCGCGGCCACGCGGCTACCGGTGTAGCCGCAGCCGAGGATCAGGACAGGCAGATTCATCGGAACGTGCGCAGGCGGGGCTCGGAGAGATGGGGGAAGGCGTTGAAGCAGGCCAGCGAGGGGTCGCCGTTGCGCAGGTCAAGGATGGTGAGGTTTGTGTTGACGGCTGCGCCAGCCAGCCGCATGATGTGCATGGGCGTGCGGCTGCCGAAGAGCGACGCGACGGCGATGGCGACCGGCGTGGCGGAGGTGAACACGGCCGTGCGGCGGGCGGGCGGGCGGAGCAGATCGGCCAGCGCAGCGTGGACGCGATCGAGAAACGCGGACCAGGATTCGCCTGCGAACGGGTAGCGGCCTTCGATCCAGGCGCGTACGACCATCGTGTCGGCGGGGGTCCACTGGCGGTGGATGCCGTCTTCGCCCCAGCGCATGCGGGCGAGCAGTTCTTCGTATTGCGCCCGGAACGCCGGATCTTCAGCGGCAATCTGCGGGGCGATGCTGGCGTAGACCTGGTCGAGATCGAATTCGCTCCAGCGGGGGTCTTCCTCGACCGGCGCCGCGGGCGCGCCGGCCGCAGCGAGGGCTTCCGCCACGATGGCGGCGGTTTCCTTCTGGCGGCGGAGGCCGCCGCTGAGGATGAGGTCGAAAGTGATGCCTTCCGCCAGGAGCCAGCGGGCGAGGGCGCGGGCCTGCTCCTGGCCGAGGGGCGAGAGGCGGTCGTAGTCGTCGCGCAGGCCGGCCTGGCCGTGGCGGATCAGGTAGAGGGTAGACACGGCGGGAAACGCTCTCGGCTCCTTCCATTTCAGCAGACCCGCGGACCGGGACGCCAAGGGCGGAGCGGAGGAGCGAACAAGATCCGGCACTCCTGTTTGAAACAGAATCCGCCTCGCTGCATCGGCCGGCGGCGCGGGTCTGTCTGCTGTTCTCTCTGCGGGGACAGATGGGGAAGATCGGAACCGGCACCTCGTGTCACCACGATGTGACAGACTGACACTGCGCGACGGAGACAGGACCGGCCGCACAGAAATTAGTCTTTTTGTAACAAGTATTTGGGTAACATCGAGGGGAAGGTTCTGACTGAGCGGTGTCGCTTTTTGCAACAGGATATCTTGGTCTGATATTCTAGAAAGTGATGGCGCTCCCGATGATTCATCCGACGGGGTCGGCGCCGCATCTTAGGTCACAAGGGCACCCATGAACACTCGTCACATCGACGTCACCGAACTTGTCCTGCGGGACGGGCACCAGTCGCTGATGGCCACGCGCATGGCGCTGGAGGACATGCTGCCCGCCTGCGAGGACATCGACAAAGCCGGTTACTGGAGCGTGGAATGCTGGGGCGGAGCGACGTTCGACGCCTGCATCCGGTTCCTGAATGAAGACCCGTGGGAAAGGCTGCGGGCGTTCCGCAAGGCGTTGCCAAACTCGCGGCTGCAGATGTTGCTGCGGGGTCAGAACCTGCTGGGCTACCGGCACTACGAGGACACGGTGGTGGACCGGTTCGTGGAGAAGGCGGCGGAGAACGGAATGGACGTGTTCCGCGTGTTCGACGCGCTGAATGACATCCGCAACCTGCGGCGGGCGATCCAGGCGGTGAAGCGGACGGGCAAGCACGCGCAGGGGACGATCTGCTACACGATCAGCCCGTTGCACACGATTACCGGATATGTGGAGCTGGCCGAGCAGCTGCTGGACCTGGGGTGCGATTCGCTGTGCATCAAGGACATGGCGGCGCTGCTGAAGCCGGCGCCGGCGTACGAGCTGGTGCGGGCGATCAAGGAGGCGTGCGGCGAGGAAGTGCGGGTGCACGTCCACGTGCATGCGACGACGGGCGTGACGATGGTTTCGTTGATGAAGGCGATCGAGGCGGGCGCCGACTGCGTGGACACGTCGATCAGCTCGCTGTCGCTCGGTCCTGGGCACAATCCGACGGAGAGCCTGGTGGAGATGCTGGAGGGCACTCCGTACTCGACGTCGCTCGACAAGAAGCGGCTGCTGAACATCAAGCGCCATTTCGACAAGATCCGCCCGCGGTATCAGGAGTTCCTGTCCAACATCACGGGCGTGGACACGGAAATCTTCGAGTCGCAGATTCCAGGCGGGATGATCTCGAACATGGAGAGCCAGCTGCGCCAGCAGGGCGCGGCGCACCGCATCCAGGAGGTGCTGGAGGAAGTGCCGCGGGTGCGCAAGGACGCGGGGTATCCGCCGCTGGTGACGCCGACCAGCCAGATTGTGGGCACGCAGGCCGTGTTCAACGTGATGATGGGCCGCTACAAAGTGCTCACGGGCGAATTCGCCGATCTGATGCTGGGCTATTACGGGGCGACGATCGGGCAGCGAGATCCGGAGATCATCCAGCTGGCGGCGAAGCAGGCCAAGAAGCCGGCGATCACGTGCCGCCCGGCGGACCTGCTGAAACCGGAGTGGGAGGAGCTGCGGTCGGCGGCGATCGCCTGCAAAGGGTGCAACGGCACGGATGAAGACGTGCTGACGTATGCGATGTTCCCGCAGGTGGCGCCCAAATTTTTCTCGACGCGGGACGAGGGGCCGAAGAACCTGGGCAAGGATCCGGCGGCGCCCTCCGCAGCGGCGGCGCCTGCCGCCGCAGGCGACGGCAAGGGGCCGGTGCTCACGAAAGTGGTGTACGACGTCACCATCGGAGAGAAGACGCACAAGGTGACGGTGGCCCCCGCGCCCTGATTGGAATTTCCCTTCCGGAGCGAAAGCGAGTGGAGGGAGCAGCGACGTTTGTGAATCTGGAAATTCGGAGTCATAGGTCTCTTATATGTCGATCAAAACCATGGAACAGCGCATTGCGGAGCTGCGCAAGAAGCGCCAGCACATTTTCAACGGAGGCGGGGCGGACAAGCTGGAAAAGCACCGCGCCTCGGGCAAGCTGACGGCCCGGGAGAGGATTGAAGCGCTGGTGGATCCGGGCTCGTTCATGGAAACGGGCTGTTTCGCCCAGCACCGCGCCACGATGTTCGGCATGGCGGGCAAGGACGCGCCGGCGGACGGCGTGGTGACGGGTTCGGCGGCGATCGGCGGGCGGCTGGTACACGTGGCCAGCCAGGATTTCACCGTGCTGGGCGGATCGGCGGGCGAACTGCACTCGAACAAGGTGGCCGATGCGATGCTGCAGTCGCTGAAGACGGGCTCGCCGTTCATCTTCATCAACGACTCGGGCGGGGCGCGCGTGCAGGAAGGCATCGACTCGCTGTCGGGCTACGGGCGCGTGTTCTACACGAACGTGATGCTGAGCGGCGCGGTGCCGCAGATTTCGCTGATCTGCGGGCCGTGCGCGGGCGGCGCGGCGTACTCGCCGGCGCTGACGGATTTCATCATCCAGACGCGCAAGGCGCATATGTTCATCACCGGGCCGAACGTGATCAAGCAGGTGACGGGCGAGAACGTGACCATGGACGAGCTGGGAGGTCCGGACGCGCACATGGTGCGGTCCGGCGTGATTCACTTCATCGCCGAGGACGACCAGCAGGCGATTCTCATCTGCCAGAAGCTGCTGTCGTTCCTGCCGTCGAACAACCTGGAAGACCCGCCGGAGGTGCCGGGCAACTACCACTGCGATCCGGACCCCGATCTGAACGAGATCGTTCCGGTGGACGGCAAGAAGGGCTACGACGTGCGGGAGGTGATCTTCCGCATCGTGGACAACGCCGATTTTCTCGAGGTGCAGGCGGGCCATGCGCCGAACCTGGTGATCGGATTTGCGCGGATCTACGGGCGGACGGTGGGCGTGATTGCGAACCAGCCGAGCGTGCAGGCGGGCGTGCTGGACATCGACGCGAGCTCGAAGGGCGCGCGGTTCGTGCGGTTCTGCAACGCGTTCAATATTCCGCTGGTGACGCTGGTGGACGTGCCGGGCTTCCTGCCGGGCGTGGCGCAGGAGCACAACGGCATCATCCGGCACGGAGCGAAGATGCTGTTCGCCTACTCGGCGGCGACGGTTCCCAAGATTACGGTGGTGCTGCGCAAGGCGTACGGCGGCGCCTATCTGGCGATGTGCGCGAAGGACCTGGGGGCGGACCGCGTCTATGCGTGGCCCACGGCGGAGATCGCGGTGATGGGCGCGGAAGGCGCAGCGGAGATCGTGTTCAAGAAGGAGATCGCGGAGGCCGAGGACCAAGCGAAGAAGCGGCAGGAGATGATCGAGAAATACCGCGAGGTGTTCGCCAATCCGTATGTGGCCGCGGGCCGGCGGCTGGTGGACGACATCATCGAGCCGGCGGAGACGCGGAAGCACATCGCGCAGTCGCTCGAGTATCTGCACACGAAGCGCGAGCTGCGGCCGGGCAAGAAGCACGGGCTGATTCCGCTGTAAGGGGAGGAAGGCGATGTCGCAGGTGACCTTGCAGAGTTTGAGCCAGGAGGTGGCGGCGCTGCGCGAGCATCTGGCAGCGCTGGCCGCGAAGCTGGCGGAGCTGGAAGCGGCGGCAGCAGCCGCGCCTTCGCATGCGGTGGAGGTTCCTGCTGAGGAGCCAAAGCCGGTGGAAGAGGCGATTTCGGAGGAGACGCTGGCGGCCATTTCGGCCGCCATCGCGGCCTATCTCGGCAAGCGGCCGCACATCCGGGCCATCCGCCTGGTGAGCTCGCCCACGTGGGCGCAGCAGGGGCGCGTGTCGATCCAGGCGTCGCACCGGATTTCGCCTCAGCATCATCAGCACCGGGTTCGTTAAAGGACAGGAGATTTTTCCGTGAAACTGAAGATTACGATCGATGGAAAGACATACGAAGTGGACGTGGAAGCGTCCGAGCCGGAACCGCCGAAGCCGGTCCTGCCGCCGAGCTACATGATCCAGCCGGGCGCGGCGCGCGTGCCTGCGGCGCCGGCGCCGGCGGCGGCGCCCGCGGGCGGAGAGCCCGTAGACGAAGACAAGGTGTGCCGCAGCCCGATCAATGGCATCGTAGTGAAGGTGCTGGCGCAGCCCGGGCAGCAGATCCAGCCGGGCGACACGCTGCTGGTGCTGGAGGCGATGAAGATGGAAACCAACATCACGGCGCCCATGGCCGGCAAGGTGGCCAAGGTGAACGTCAACGCGGGCGACTCGGTGCAGTCGGGCGCGGTTCTGGTGGAATTCGAGTAAGAAGGCAGGAGCTTTTCCGATGATTGAAGAGCTGAAAAGCGCGGGATTTGAGTTTGTCGACCATGTGGCCATCGCCGTGCCTCAGGGGCAGCTTGACGCCCAGGTGGAGAAATACCGGGCTCTGGGCTTCACCGAGCTGCACCGCGAGGAGGTGCACGGAAAGCACATGGTGCGGGAGGTGCTGCTGAGGATCGGCGAAGGGCCGAACCTGATCCAGCTGCTCGAGCCGCTGTCGCCGGAGTCGCCGGTCGCGAAGCAGATCGAGAAGAACGGCGGGCGCGGCGGTTTTGCTCACCTGGCGTTCCGCGTGAAGGACATCCACGCGGCGTACTCGTTCATGAAGGAGAAGGGTTTCAACCTGACGCAGGAGCCGGGTCCGGGCTCGCGGGGCACGATGATTTTCTTCGTGCATCCGAAGGATTTCTCGTATCTGATCGAAGTCGTGCAGGAGACGGAAAGCCATGCCTGAAGCCAATTCATGCCACGAGCAGGAGCTGCGGCTGCTGGAAGATTTTCCGCCCGTGCCGGCGGAAGCGTGGGAGGAAGCGATCCGGGCGGATCTGAAGGGCGCCGATTATGAGAAGAAGCTGATCTGGAAGACGCCGGAGGGCGTTGCGGTGCGGCCCTGCTACCGGCGTGACGATCTTCCTGCGGTGCCGTACCGGCACTGCGTGGCGCGCGCATGGGAGCCCGCAGAAGGGCCGCTGCCGGCGGGCGTGGTGAACGGGGCGGCCTACCACGAACGCGGCGCGACGGCCGTGCAGGAGCTTGCGTTCACGCTGGCCGAGGCCTCAGACCGGCTGGCGGCGGGGCAGGCGGTGGAAGGGCTGGCGTTCGGCATCGGCTCGACGTACTTCATGGAGATCGCGAAACTGCGGGCCGCGCGGCTGCTGTACGCGCGCGTGGCGGAGGCTTACGGGCAGAGCCACGAGACGCGCATCCACGCGTTGACGGCGCTGTCGAACAAGAGCATTTACGATCCGTGGACGAACCTGCTGCGGTCGACGACGGAAGCGCTGTCGGCGGTGCTGGGCGGCGCGGACACGCTGCGCGTGCAGGCGGCCGGCTATCCGGCGCGGCTGGCGCGCAATGTGCAACTGATTCTGAAGGAGGAAGCGCATTTCGACAAAGTGGCGGATCCGGCGGGCGGGTCATGGTTCATCGAGAGCCTGACAGCGAGCCTGGCGGCGGAAGCGTGGAAGCTGTTCCAGCAGGTGGAGTCGATGGGCGGCTTTGCGCAGGCGCGCGGGTTCATCGATTCTTCCGTCGCCGCGGCGCGCGAGGCGAAGGAAAAGGAATTCGCTTCGCGGCGGCGCGTGATGGTGGGCGTGAACAATTACCCGGATCTGACGGAGAAAAGGCTGGAGCAGGCGGGGTCGCTGGAGGGCGCCGATTGGCGGCTGGCGCGGCCGATAGAGAAGATCCGTCTGCGCACGGAGCGCTGGGCGCGGCGCACGGGGCGGACGCCGAAGGTGCTTCTGCTGAAGCGCGGCGACCTGAAGATGAAGATGGCGCGGGCGCAGTTCTGCCTGAATTTCTTCGGTTGCGCGGGGTTCGCAATCGAAGAAGCGGAGATGGAGGGCGGCGCGGTGCCCGGGGGCGCGGATCTGATCGTGCTGTGCTCGTCGGATCCGGAGTATCTGGATTTCGCGCGCGAGGTGTGCCCGCAGGCGAAGGTTCCGGTGATCGTCGCCGGCAATCCGAAGGAACAGATTGAAGCGTTGCGGGAAGCCGGGGTGGCGGGCTTCGTGCACATTCTGTCGAACCTGGTGGAGACTCTGGCCGAGTGGCAGCAGAAACTCGGCATCGACGGGAAGGAGGATTGAAAGAGATGCGTCCGGATTTCTCGAAGATGGAGTGGATGCCGGAGAGCGCAGGGGCGATGGAGTGCCCGGCGGCGGCGAGCTGGATGACGAACGAACAGATCCCGGTGAAGGCTTGCTACACGGCCGCGGACCTCGCACGGCTGGAGCATCTCGATTACGCCGCGGGCCTGCCGCCGTATCTGCGCGGGCCGTACTCGACGATGTACGTGCTGCGGCCGTGGACGATCCGGCAATATGCGGGCTTCTCGACGGCGGAGGAGTCGAACGCGTTCTACCGGCGGAATCTGGCGGCCGGGCAGAAGGGCCTTTCGGTGGCGTTCGACCTGGCGACGCACCGGGGCTATGACTCCGACCACGAGCGCGTGACGGGCGACGTGGGCAAGGCGGGCGTGGCGATCGACACGGTGGAGGACATGAAGATCCTCTTCGACCAGATCCCGCTGGACGAGATGTCGGTGTCGATGACGATGAACGGCGCGGTGCTGCCTGTGATGGCGTTCTACATCGTGGCGGCGGAAGAGCAGGGCGTAGGTCCGGAGAAGCTGAGCGGCACGATCCAGAACGACATTCTGAAGGAGTTCATGGTCCGCAACACATACATCTATCCGCCAGGGCCATCGATGAAAATCATTGGCGACATCTTCCGCTACTGCGCGGAGAAGATGCCGAAGTTCAACTGCATTTCGATCTCCGGCTACCACATGCAGGAGGCTGGAGCGACGGCGGATCTGGAGCTGGCCTACACGCTGGCCGACGGGCTGGAGTACCTGCGGACAGGCATCCAGGCAGGGCTGTCGATCGACGATTTTGCGCCGCGGCTGTCGTTTTTCTGGGCCGTGGGGATGAACCACTTCATGGAGATCGCCAAGATGCGCGCGGCGCGCGTGCTGTGGGCGAAGATCGTGAAGCAGTTCCATCCGAAGAACCCGAAGTCGATGGCGCTGCGCACGCACTCGCAGACGTCAGGGTGGTCGCTGACGGCGCAGGACGTGTTCAACAACGTGATCCGCACCTGCATCGAGGCGATGGCGGCGGCGATGGGGCATACGCAGTCGCTGCATACGAACGCGCTGGACGAGGCGCTGGCGCTGCCGACGGACTTCAGCGCGCGGATCGCGCGGAACACGCAGATCTATCTGCAGGAAGAGACGGGCATCTGCCGCGTGGTGGATCCGTGGGGAGGCAGCTATTACGTCGAGAGCCTGACGCACGAGCTGATGCACAAGGCGTGGGCGCTCATCCAGGAGGTGGAAGCGCTGGGCGGCATGGCGAAGGCGATCGAGACCGGGCTGCCGAAGATGCGGATTGAAGAAGCGGCGGCGCGGCGGCAGGCGCGGATCGACTCTGGCAAGGAAGTGATCGTGGGCGTCAACCGCTACCGCTACGAGCAGGACGAGCCGATCCAGGTGCTCGAGGTGGACAACCGGGCGGTGCGCGAGAAGCAGATCCGCCGGATCCAGGAAGTGAAGGCGCGGCGCGATGAGACGGCGGTGCGGCAGGCGCTTGAGGCGCTGACGCGGTGCGCGGAGACGGGCGAGGGCAACCTGCTCGATCTCAGCGTGCAGGCGGCGCGGGCGCGGGCGACGTTGGGAGAAATTTCGTACGCGCTTGAGAAGGTGTACGGCCGCTACCAGCCGGTGAGCCGGACAATTTCCGGGGTTTACTCGACCGAGGCGCTGTCGGATCCGGAGTTCCAGAAAGCGAAGCAGATGGTGGAAGACTTCGCGCGCGCGGAAGGGCGCAGGCCGCGCATCCTGATCGCCAAGATGGGACAGGACGGGCACGACCGCGGGGCGAAGGTGGTGGCGACGGCGTTCGCCGATATCGGGTTCGACGTGGACGTGGGGCCGCTGTTCGCGACACCGAAGGAGGTGGCGCGGATGGCGGTGGAGAACGACGTGCACGCGGTGGGCGTGTCGTCGCTGGCCGGCGGGCACAAGACGCTGGTGCCGGAGCTGATCGAGGAGCTGAAGAAGCTGGGCCGGGAGGACATCGTGGTCTTCGTGGGCGGCGTGATTCCGCCGCAGGACTACGATGAGCTGCGCAAGGCCGGCGCGATTGATGTGTTCGGGCCTGGCACGGTGATCCCGGTGTGCGCGCAAAAAGTGCTGGCGGCGCTGGCGGCATGAAGCCCGCGCCGCCAGGGATCTGACAGACTGTTCTTTGACTGACAGGAGCGGGGCCGCCCCCGGAATGGATCACACTGTCTCGCAGTCTGGACCGGCGACGGCGCCTCGGCGGAGGCGCCTTGCGCCGCAGGCCTACATTGACGGGATCCTGGCAGGCGACCGGGTGATGCTGGCGCGGGCGATCACGGTGATCGAGTCCGAGCTGGCGTCGGACATGGACCTGGCGCAGGAGATCCTGGAGGCGGTGCTGCCAAGGTCGGGCAACTCGCGGCGGGTGGGGATCACGGGCGTGCCCGGGGCGGGCAAGTCGACGCTGATCGACGCGCTGGGCATGCATCTTGTGGAAGAGCGGGACGAGAAGACGGCGGTGCTGTCGGTGGACCCGTCGAGTCCGCTTTCGGGAGGATCGATTCTCGGCGACAAGACGCGGATGGAGCGGCTGTCGCAGCATCCGATGGCGTTCATCCGGCCTTCGCCATCGCGCGGGCATCTGGGGGGCGTGGCGCGGCGGACGCGGGAAACGATGCTGCTTTGCGAGGCGGCGGGTTTCCGCAACATTCTGGTGGAGACGGTGGGGGTGGGCCAGTCGGAGACTGCGGTGCGGTCAATGACGGATTTTTTCCTGCTGGTGCTGGTGCCGGGAGCCGGGGACGAACTGCAGGGGATCAAGAGGGGCATCATGGAGATGGTGGACGCGATCGCCATCAACAAGGCCGACGGGGACAACCGGGCGCGGGCGGAGCAGGCGCGGGCCGAATATTCGGCGGCGCTGCATCTGTTTCCGCCGGCGCCGGGCGGCTGGACGCCGCGCGCGCTGACGTGTTCGGCGCTGACCGGGGAGAACATCCGCGCGCTGTGGGAGCTGGTGCTGGAGCATCGCGCGCTGACAAAAGCCAGCGGATATTTTCTCGAGCGGCGGCGGCAGCAGGCGCTGGACTGGATGCAGGAGCTGGTGCACGACGGCCTGATGGAGATGTTCGAGCGCGATCCACGTGTGGCTGCGCGGCTGCCGGTGCTGCGCGAGGAGGTGCGGCGCGGCCACATAAGCAGCTTCGCGGCAGCCAGGCAGTTGTTGAGTCTTTTCGCTTCATCGAAGGAGTGATCTTCCATGCCCTCTTTTCCCTTTCCCATCCTCACCGCGGAAGAAGCCGCGGAGATGATTCCGCATGGCGCGACGATCGGATTCAGCGGATTCACGCCGGCAGGCGCGGCGAAGGCGATTCCGCGGGCGCTGGCGGAAAAAGCGAAGCGCGAACACGCCGCGGGGCGGCCGTTCAAGGTGGGCGTGCTGACGGGCGCGTCGACGGGGCCGAGCCTGGACGGGGCGCTGGCCGAGGCCGAGGCGATCAGCTTCCGTACGCCGTACATGTCGAATGCGACGCTGCGGAAGCAGATCAACACGGGCCAGGTGCGGTTCGTGGACATGCACCTGTCGCTGTTGCCGCAGTTCGTACGGTACGGATATCTGGGGCCGATCCATTTCGCGGTGGTGGAGGCGGCGGACCTGACGCCGGGCGGAGGCGTCGTGCTGTCAACGTCGGTGGGAGCCACGAACACGTATCTGCGGCTGGCGGAGAAAGTGCTGATCGAGCTGAACGCGAAGCATCCGCCGGCGCTGCTGGGCATGCACGACATCTTCGAGCCCGCGGATCCGCCGACACGGCAGGAGATTCCGATCTACGACCCGGCGGACCGGATCGGCTCGCCCATTTGTGTGGTGGATCCGGCCAAGATTGCGGGGGTGGTGCTGACAGACCTGGAGGACGAGAGTTCGCCATTCGAGCCGCCGACGGAGGTGACGGAGAAGATCGGGCAGAACGTGGCGGATTTTCTGGTGGGCGAGATGCGCGCCGGAAGGATTCCGAAGACGTTCCTGCCGCTGCAGTCGGGCGTAGGCAACATCGCCAATGCCGTGCTGGGCGCATTAGGGCGGCACCCGGAGGTGCCGGACTTCCTGATGTACACGGAGGTCCTGCAGGACTCGGTGATTCCGCTGCTGGAGAGCGGGCGCTGCCGGTTCGCCTCCACATGCTCGCTGACGCTGTCGCCGGAGGCGATGCGGAAGGTGACATCGAACCTGGATTTCTTCCGGCACAAGATCCTGATGAGGCCGCAGGAGATCACGAACCACCCGGAGATCGTGCGGCGGCTGGGCATCATCAGCATGAACACGGCGATCGAGGTGGACCTGGGCGGGAACGTGAACTCGACGCACGTGATGGGCAAGACGATGATGAACGGCATCGGCGGCTCGGGCGACTTCACGCGCAACGCGTACCTGTCGATCTTCTCGTGTCCGTCGACGGCGAAGGGCGGGAAGATCTCGACGATCGTGCCGCTGTGCTCGCACATGGATCATTCCGAGCACTCCGTACAGGTGGTGGCGACCGAGTATGGAGTAGCCGACCTGCGCGGGCGCGATCCGCACGAGAGGGCGCGGCTGATCATCGAGACGTGCGCGCATCCGGACTACCGGGAGCAGCTGCGGGACTATCTGCGGATGGTGAAGGAAGGGCACGAGCCGCTGTCGCTCTCGCTGGGGCTTTCGATGCACCGGGCGTTCCTGCGGCACGGGGACATGCGGAACATCAACTGGGAAGAATACCGGTAGAACGCCCGGAAGAGCTGGCGCGGGGCGCCGGTGGACGGACGGCGTCCCGCAAGGCGAAGGGGCGGGCGGATTTGCGCCTGCGCGGGAGCCCGGTCACAGCAGTTCACAAAAAATTCGGCGTCCGGCAAGTGGCAATTTTGCAGTCATTTGGCGGGAAAGAGAGAAGAGAAGGGCGGAGCGCGCCGACCGGGAGCGCGTTATGGTATCGCCGGCTGGAGATCGTCCGGCGAGAACCATGGAGGTGGGCGAGCAGATGCGACCGGCGCAGCGGGCAGGGCGGGTGTTGGCGGCGTGGTTATGGAGTTGGGCGGCGATGGCGGCGCCGCCGCTGACGCAGATTCAGGACATGTTGTACAAGGCCGACGGGACGCCGTTCACAGGGTCGGCGACGATCAGCTGGCGGTCTTTCACGGCGGCCGATGCATCCAACATCCCGACGAATCAGGTAACGGTGCAGATCACTGCGGGCCTGCTGCGCGTGCGGCTGGTGCCGACGACCAACGCCCGGGAGACGGCGTATTACATCGTGAAGTTCAATGCCGATGGAAGGACGCAGTTCACGGAATTGTGGGCCGTGCCGCCGAGCGCCGTGCCGGTGCGCGTGGCAGACATCCGGATTCCGTCGCCGCCGGGATCGAACGTGACGCCTCCGCCGAGCGTGGTGCAGATCGCAGATGTGATGGGACTGACGGAGGCTCTGGCGGCGCGGCCGGTAAAGAGCGTGGCCTACGCTCCAGGCCGCATTGCGTTCATCGACGCGATGGGCGAGCTGGCGGCGGTGAGCGGCGGGCCGAACGATTGCGTGCGGGCCAACGGCACGGTGGGCGCGTGCGGCTCGGCGGCGTCGATCGGTTTTGTGGACATGGAAACGCCGCAGGGAGCGGTGAACGGGGTGAATCAGGTGTTTCTGCTCGCGCAGGCGCCGTCGCCTGCGGCAAGCCTGCACCTGTACCGCAACGGCATTCTGCAGAAGCGGAACGTGGATTACGTGCTGAGCGGCAACACGATCACCTTTCTGAGCGTGTCGACACCGCAGGCGGGCGACGAGCTGGCGGCGAGCTACCGCACGGGCGGGCAATGAGAGGGCGGGCGCGCGCTCAGCGGTCCGGGATCACCGAATTCACGAGAAGCGTGAGAGCCTCCTCGATGCGCCGCCACCCGGCTTCCTCATCCAGAGGAATGCTGCAAAACATGCTGTGCGCGTCTGTGCGCAGGGCGAGCAGCGTCACGCCCGCAGCGAGAATGGCTGCGAGAGCGGGAAGATCGATGGAAGGATCCACGGGAAGGCGCGCGAGCAGGGAGCGGGCGAAATCCTCCCGGCAGGCGGCGAGGGCGGCGGTGAGGTGGTTGGATTCGAGGAGCTCCCAGCGGAACAGAGCCAGCGCGTAAGGATGGCGGCGGAGCCAGCGTGCGTACTCGAGGAGTGCGTGGCGGGCCAGAGCGCGGGGCGAACCCGAGAGACCGGCGGGCAGGAGCTGATCCAGCGCGGGGAAAAGACCGCCTTCGGAGGCGAGAGCGCGGAGCAGGTCCTCAGCGCCTCCGAAATAGCGGTAGATGAGAACCTTGTCGACGCCGGCTTCACGGGCGACGGCGGAGATGCCGAAGCGCTGAAACCCGTCGCGGGCCAGCAGGCGGGCGGCGGCGTCGAGAATGGCCCGGCGGGTCTTCTGGCTGTCGCGGGGGCGCTGCGATTCAGGCACTGCGGTAATGCGGCGCGGAGTCCGCGTCAGGGAAGCGGCTTGACCGAGACCTCGCGGAAATAAACAGTGGAATTGGGGTCGTGGTTCTGGAGGCCGATATAGCCGGAGTCGGGACGGGGGCCGCGGACCGGTTCGTACCACATCTTGCGCGGCGGGACAGGGGCGCCTTCGCGGTATTCGTTGACGAGTACGCCATTGAGCGTGATGCGCGTGACCGGACCGCGCAGCTCGATCTCCATCGTGTTCCATTCGCCCTTCGGCTTCTGCTGGCGAGAAGTGACTTTTGAGATGGAGTAGATGGCGCCCGTGGAATGCCAATCGTCGCCGCCCGCGTCGATCTGGACTTCGTAGCCGTTGTGGACGCCGTACCAGGGATCGGGCGGCGGCTCGGGCAGGCGGATCACGACGCCCGAGTTGGCGTGGTCCGAGGCCGTTTTATAAACGACGCGCACAATGCAGTTGCCGAACTTTTCCTTCTCGTAATAGAGCAGGCCCATGCCGCCGACGGTTTTCATCATCCCGTCTTCGACGGCGAAGCTGCCGGGACCGACGTGTTTCCAGCCGGAGAGATCTTTGCCGTTGAACAGAGGGCGGAAGCCATCCTGCGCCGGCAGCAGGGCCGCAGCCAGCAGAAGCGGAAGCATCGTGCGGATCATAGCGTAGGCGCCTCCCCGAGAGTGACGGTGACGTTGACGCGCTTGCCGTTGCGGAAGAGCGTGAGTTCCACTTTATCACCGGGACGCTTGCGGGCGAGGGC
>Ga0209381_1003756_pt1 | contig 14965 bp, 12 predicted proteins | sample DewCreD2012metaG_FD_184111 | JGI IMG/M metagenome (GOLD analysis project Ga0209381, IMG submission 184111) | Hot spring sediment bacterial and archeal communities from British Columbia, Canada, to study Microbial Dark Matter (Phase II) - Dewar... ...
GGGTTGAAGTAGTTGTTCCGAGTCAAACAAAGGCTGTAGGCGGAGTTTGCACTGAAATTCATGCAAAAAAGTTGAACACGTTACCATCTTAGGCAAACAGGCTTTATATGTAGCGGAGATACTGTAACTACCAAAACATATAAATACTGACTCTTGCAAGCTGAACAAGAATACGAAAATGGGGTTATTTGGTGATGATGCAGACAGGCTCCAGAGAAAACTCCAGAGCTTGACAGAGGCGGTCACTGCTTCTTTCAACAATGTCAAGAAAGACATAATCATGCAGAATGAGTGGATAAGTCACCTGCATGCTTCCAACAAGGAACTTAAAGACAACCATGATTCCCATAAGATGCTCACTTCTGCTGAGTTTGAGAGATTAAGGGTTTGGATCGCTCATCTACATGACCTTTCAAGGAAGCAGGAGAATGATATTGAAGCCCTCAAGAAAAGTTTAGCTGAGGCTCTTAATGCCTATAACAAGCATATTATCGAGCTCTACAAACAGACCAGACACGAGGAGATGGATGTGCGTAAGCTCACAAAAGAGCTTCGTTCAGAGATTCAGCCCGACCTTCAGGCACTGAAAAGCGAACTCAGAACTGAGATTATGCCCGAACTAAAGAGGCTCATAGACTCGCATAGGGAGGAGACTGAGAGGTTGTTTGATTCTCATAGGGAACACACGCAAAGGCTTGTGCACTCCCATAAAGAAGATACAGAACGGCTGATAACTCAGAAAATCGAGTCCATGCCTGCTGTAAAGGAGATACAGATGGTGCCTAAACCCTCACTTTTGACCTATCCAGAGCAAAAGCTTCTCAATCAGCTCTTGAATGAAGCTGATCCAGTGACTTATGAACAGCTTGCCCAAAAGACAGGCCATAGCATAAACACCCTCAGGGTCGTTATGAATGCCCTCAAGAAAAGGAATCTCATCGAGGAGCACCTGCTTCCAAGCGGCATCAAGCTATTCAATGCGCGGAACAAGGAGCGCATCAAGAAGATATACAATCTTGATTATATTTAATCCTTATATATGCAAAAATACTATATGCTTTTGGTTATTATATTCTTTTGGTTATTTGCCGGCATTGCGCATTTTTCCAAAATTCACCTTTTTTCATATCCATCCTGTCACCTTCAAATGAATTATGCTGGCAGGCTCTTCATATCTTGAATTCAAAAAATTTCAAAAAACAATCTTTAACTCCAGTGAAAAAAAAACATTTTTTAAAAAATACTTAATAAAATATATTTATGAAAAGTAATTTTTTGAAATATATTTTTATAATTTTATATGCTTTAAGGCATTATAACACATTATGCTGGCTATAAATTAGCTATAAACTAATTTTTTCATTTAATCATTATATCATTAATAATGTTTGAAATGTTCTTTTTCTGTATGAAAACTCTTTGTTCATATCAACTTTCTAATCTCTATGCAACGCATTTCTGTCATTATCTTTGTTATAATGCATTTTCTCGTCGAAAAATAATGGGCTGCTCTTTGTAACGGATTAATAAAATATGGCATTAGCCGGTCTAAATCCTATAATATTTCATTAAATTATAACGCATTATAATGCTTAGCAACTATTAAACCGACATGAAAAACATGTGTACTCAGCAAAAAATTCTTTTCTAGGTTGGGTGTATCTACGCAACTCTTATAATTAAAAATCTATTTAAAATTTTATTATATCTCTTTAATTATATTTCTTAAAAAATTAGTTATGTAATATACAAAATCAAAAATACACAATCAAAAATAATAAAAATTTCATCTCTTTGTCCGTGTCTAATACTCTTCTCATAAGAGCCTCTTTTGTAGAGAGCAAGAACAGAAAGGATTGACAGCAACTAAAATTGGCAAGGGTTTCGTTGATTTAAACGATCCCGCAGATTTATCTAACCTGTAAGAATAAGGTGGTAAAATGCATCTTGTAAGACTGCTCCAATATGCAATAGTGAGGCTATTCCAAAACCTCTACTGAGTCTATCCTGCCGTCTCCGTCAATGTCAAAACCCTGCAGGATCGAATAGAACTCTTTTTGTCCCGTATAATTGTTAAGCACCATGCGGGAATGCCTTGAAAGTGCCAGGATTGCGGCTTTGGTGCCGTTATAGCGTATTCCCGCAATAGCGAGAATTCTATAGTTTGGCTTGTATGGGTTAGGTATCTGGGCAATCATTCCTATGCTTTCGTCAGAGTAAGTGGTCCTCTTAGTCGTGATACCCCATGGCTCTGTATCAGAGAACTTTGCAGGGAGAAAGTCGTTGATCTTGGCCATTACCAGATTGGTTATTGGCCCTCCTATCACAATGAGGTTGCTTTCTTCCTTTGTAAGGTCAATATCCACATCCAGATGGGTTACAAAAGCCTTTGAAAGTGAGCATAAACCACCTAGATATATGGCAAGTTCAATGGCATAATGACCATCCCTAGCCCTTGCCTTATGTGGACCATGCGGGTCAGGGCTGCCGACCACTATCCTGGCATTAAGTTCATCCCCTGTCATGAAATGTGAGAGGAACTGCCTGATTCTATCATCTTTCTCTTTCAGAAGCTGGCTAATAGGTTTATAGTCTTCACCTATACTTACTGCAAAGCATCTGTCTTTTGCAAGGAGCATCTTAGCAACAGTCCCTCTTATCTCATACCTTTCACTCACCCCTATCATGTCGGCATTGAGCAGCTGCTTGATGTGGTAATAAATCTTCTGCTCATGAATATTCAGCTCTTTTGCTATCTGTGCCGGATACATTGGTGTCTTGGAGAGCAACTGCAGGATTCTCATTCTAAGATCATGGTTCACTACCGAAAGCGACGATGGGTTCTTCAGGAGGTGCAATGTGTCATATGACAGCCTGCCATCCTGTTGTTTCACGATGAAATACTTTGTAACCATCTTGTTAACCCTTTTTGCTGTTCATTTATGACACGCAATTATTCTTATCAAATTATTCTTATCAAACAACCCACCCATTCGACGCAGTTTCCTTTTTTATGATGTCTTCAATGCATGTCTTTTACATATCCAATATGCATTTATACTATTAATATTTTTATAATATTATTATGAAAAACAATAATATAAAATAGTTACTTCGTGCTAAAATGACTCTGTTATTGATAATATATGTTATAATCTCTTATTTCTATCAATTTAGCCTTATAAATCTCAAAATTAGTATTTTAAGGTTTATAAAGTAATTTTAGTTTTGGCAGTTATGAACAAATTATCAATTAATCTTATAAACAAAATGCTTTCTCCTCAGTTTGCATGGCTAAGAAGCTTTTTGGCACAGATGGAATCCGGGGCAGGGCTAACACATTCCCTATGACAGCAAGCCTGGCGCTCAAGCTTGGCCAAGCAGCAGCTCAGCGTCTCGATAAAGGAGAAGACAAGAAGCTAAAAGTGATAATCGGCAAGGATACTAGGCTCTCTGGCTATATTTTCGAGTTCAGCCTGACAGCAGGTCTCTGTTCGCTTGGAGCTGATGTGTACCTTGTTGGTCCCATGCCAACGCCTGCAATAGCCCATCTGACCAGGAGTTTTGCGGCAGACTTTGGCATCGTCATTTCGGCAAGCCATAATCCCGCAGAGGATAATGGGATAAAGTTCTTTGACAGGAGAGGCTATAAGCTTCCTGATTCAGTTGAAAATGAGATTGAGTCTCTTGTTTTCGGTAGTGACATAGACGCATCACATGTTGCAGAGCCTGGCAAGGCATACAGGATCGCTGATGCCATAGGGAGGTATATAGAGTTCGCCAAAGGCTCAATTGGGAATGCTTCATTGCATGGCTTGAAAGTTGTGATTGACTGCGCGAATGGAGCAGCATACAAGGTAGCGCCTTTGATATTCTCTGAGCTTGGGGCTGAGGTCATTGCTATGAACAAAGATCCTGATGGAATGAACATCAACAAGGAATGCGGTGCAGTGCATCCGGAAAGGCTTAGGCAGGAAGTCCTAAACAATACGGCTGACCTGGGCATTGCCCTCGATGGGGATGCTGATAGGGTGATTCTTGTTGATGAGGCTGGAAATATAGTTGATGGAGACTATATCATGGCTATCGCAGCGCAGTATATGAAGACCAAGGATAAACTAAAGAAAAACACGGTTGTAGTCACTGTAATGAGCAATCTTGGACTTGAGAAGTCGCTTGCCTCCATGGGTATACACACCGAACGAACCAAGGTTGGAGATAGGTATGTGATTGAGCAGATGATAAAAGGCGGCTATTCATTGGGGGGTGAGCAGTCAGGTCATATAATATTCGGAGATATCAATTCCACAGGGGATGGGACAATCGCGGCTCTTCAAATAGCTAACATTATGAAAGAAAGGAATGTGCCCCTTTCAGAGCTTTGCAAGTGTATGGTTCCATATCCCCAGAGGATTGAGAACATTAGTGTAAAGGAAAAGAAACCGATTGACAGGCTGCCGTTGCTATCACAAGAAATCAAGAAAGCAGAAAGCGAGCTTGGAGATGCAGGGAGGCTTCTAATTAGGTACTCAGGTACTGAGAATAAGCTGCGCATCATGGTAGAAGCAATGGATTTGGCCAAGGTAAATAGGCTCGTAAAGTCAATCAGCGATGCAGCAAGAGAGGAGCTGGGATAGTATGCAGGCAGTCATACTCGCGGCAGGAAAATCCACTAGGACGTATCCTCTTACCCTGACAAGACCAAAGCCGCTTCTTCCAATAATGAACAAGCCGCTCTTATGGCATAACTTGAAAGCCTTGAGGGGCATCGTGGATGAAGCGATAATTATAGTGGGTTTTAAGAAGGAGATGATAATAGGTTTTTTTGGGAATGAATTTGAAGGGATTAGGCTTTCTTATGTGGAACAAAAGGAGCAGCTTGGTACAGCCCATGCAGTCATGCAGGCAGAGACGCTGATCAGAGGCCCATTCTTAGTGCTGTATGGCGATGACCTCTATTCAACAAAGGATATCAGGAGGCTGCTTGGACATAGGAACGCTGCGCTCGTAAAAGAAGTGGATGACCCTGAGAGATTCGGCGTGTACGTGGAAGAGGATGGCATCGCTAAAAGGATTGTGGAGAAGCCAAAGGAGAGGATAAGCAACCTGGCGAATACAGGCTGCTACATATTTGATCGAAACATATTCTCACTTTTGAAGGCAGTTCAGAGGAGCGAGAGAGGTGAATATGAGCTGACAGACGCCGTCTCACGGCTAATCGAGGACAGATTTGAAGTAGTAAAAATTCAGGACTACTGGCTGCCTATAGGATATCCCTGGGACCTTTTGAATGCGAACAGGCTGCTTCTTGATAGGATGGAAGGGATAAATCTTGGGCTGATGGAAGATCATGTGACAATAAAGGGCAAGGTAAGCATTGGGAAAGGTACAGTCATTAAGGCAGGGACATACATAGAAGGTCCTGTTATGATCGGCGAGAACTGCGTCATCGGGCCGTCTGCCTACCTTAGGCCCGGCACCACTATAGGTAACAACTGCGTAATTAGGTCAGAGATAGTTGACAGCATCATAATGGATGGCGTAAAGGCTAAGCATCACAGCTACTTGGGCTACAGTGTTGTTGGGGAGAATTCAAATATTGCTGCAGGCACTATCACAGCAGATTACCGCCATGACGGGGGCAGCCACATGACTGTCGTGAATGGCCAGAAAGTAAATTCAGGCAGGAGGAAGCTAGGTGCCTTCATAGGGGATAATGTGAAGACAGGAATTAACACTTGCATATATCCGGGCAGGAAGATTTGGCCAAACCAGAGCACCCTGCCTGGTGAAGTCATAACCAAGGACAGGACAGGAGGAGAGTGAAAGGATGTGCGGGATAGTGGGGATAATCTCAAAGGAGCCTTTTTCAGTAAGAGAGCGGCTTGTCAAGGCCTTGAAAAGGTTGGAATATAGGGGTTATGACAGCTGCGGCTACGCAACAGGCAGGGGCGACTTCGTGAAGAAGATTGGGGAGATAAGCGGGCTCATGTCGGCTCCAAAGGAAAGCCAGGCTACTCTTGGGATAGCGCATACCCGGTGGGCCACCCATGGTGGTGTGACTGAGGCGAATGCTCATCCTCATTTCAACAAGGAAAAGACGATATTTGTTGTCCATAATGGCATAATCGAGAATTATGCAGAAATTAGGCGGCTGCTCGTGGAACAAGGCTATGAATTCGTATCACAGACAGACACAGAGGTTATTCCGCATTACATAGACTGGCGGCTTAAGCTTGGAAGGTCTATGGAAGAGTCTATGCAGGATTTCATCAGCTTGGCAGAAGGCACCTTCGCTGTGGTGATGTTTAGGAAAGGCGAAGAAATGCTTTATGTCATGAAAAGAGACAGCCCGCTAGTTCTTGGAGTTGTGGATGGGATGTGCATAATAGCATCAGACATCTATGCATTCAGCGACCTTACAAGAGAAGCGGTTTTCTTTGAGGACAATGAATACGCATGTATAGGTCCTGGTTCATACACCATCTTCAACGCAAGAGGAAAGCAGGTTCACAGGCTCATGCAGCCCTTTGATTGGACACATAATGAGGAGACCAAGGAGAAGTACAGGCATTTCATGATGAAGGAGATAAGAGAGCAGCCAGTTACTTCTAAAAGGCTGATAGACAGTTTCAAGACAACGCAGAAATCAAAACTTGAGACGCTCGCTTCAATGGTCAGGGAAGCGGAGCGCGTGGTGTTTCTAGCCTGCGGTACTAGCTACCATGCTTCTCTTGTTGGGGCTTTCCTCATGACCAAACAGGGCATCAGAGCAAACAGCGTTATCGCTTCAGAGTTCGAGAGCTTCCTGATAGTAGATAATAAGACTTTGGTTATAGCCATTTCCCAAAGCGGCGAGACAATGGATGTGGTAAGCGTCCTAAAGCATGTTAGGAAGACCGGTGCCAAGGTCGCATGTATTGTGAACGTTCCGTACAGCACAGTGCAGAGGATGAGCGACATATCCATCGAGTTACTTGCAGGACAGGAGGTATGTGTCGCGGCCACAAAGACCTTCACAAATCAGTTGATTGCACTCTTAGCCCTGGCAAAGGCTCTTGGCAACAAAGAAATTCATCTAGAGGAGATACCTGCTAGGATCGCGCAGACTATTGTTGACAATGAGGAGATTTTGAAGAAGCTCGCAAAAGAGCTGCACAAGAAACATGACATATTCGTGCTTGGCAGGGGAATGACCTATCCTCTTGCAAGGGAATTTGCCCTTAAACTGAAGGAGATTCCATACATGCACGCAGAGGGCATGATGGCAGGAGAGCTCAAGCATGGGACAATCGCGCTTATCGAGCCAGGAACGCCGGTGATAAGCCTTATTCCTAACAGCAACCCTGACATGATATCAAGCACCAAAGAGGTGGAGGCAAGGGGCGCAAAGACAATAATAATCTCCAATACCAACGGCGAGCTCCATCTTCCGGCCTGCTGCGACGCAGAATTTGGTATTTATTCGGGCATTGTCGGCCATCTGCTGTCCTATTACATCGGGCTTCTTAGGAAATGCCCAATAGACAAGCCGAGGAACTTAGCGAAAAGCGTGACTGTAAAGTGAGTGACCCTTTTACAATGACAGGTGATCTGGCGTGTTCTAATAGAGAGTGTTTATCCCTTGTGAATACCTCTTGTATTGAGTCAGTCCGCACAGGTTGTGTCTAAAAAAATCTGCCCCAATCGAGCCTATCTGCTTATAGAAGTCTTTTACAGCTTTTGGGTCAGCCTTTTCTGTCAGGTAGTAGGCGAAGATACAATAACCGTCTTTCTCTGCAACCTTCCTAAAGCATCCGCTTGATTCAAGGTGAGCCCATTTGCTTGTAGGTGTTGTTAGGACAAGGTCAAGGCCATCCATCCTCTTGATGCAGTCAAAGAATCTTTTTGCCCCATGTATTATGTACCTTTCAGGTACAGAATCTGCCCAAACGTTATGAAGAACAAATAATGTATTCACTTTAACCATTTCGTCATGGTTTGCAAGGACAAAGCTTTTGGTGAATTGCGTTGGGAGCGGATAATGGCGCCTATGCCTTTCTAGCGGGGTTATGTCAAGCATCTCCTTGCTTAGCTCAGATACCTCTTCAGAGGTCTGTGGTATAATATAAATACTGTCCTTCTCTCCCGAATACATCCACTTTGAGTATTCCGGAAGGCTGGAAAAGGTGACAATTCCTTTTTTCCTGAAGTCCTTTGATTCGATTATCTTGATTTGAGATTCAATATTACCCATTATTGAATTGACTGCGAAAGTAATATTTAAACTTTCCGTTTTTAACTACTTCAAAATAGCAAATTAACAATTTATGTAAATTGACAAGAACGGTTTGTGAGTTATCATTACTTGCATTTCGAAGCTCTACCTACCTGCTATTAGAGAGCGAAATGCATTTCTCACTCCAGCTACAAAAAGCCTAAGACTCCAAGTGTTTAATAATGTTGGGGTTATATTTACAACCATCCCATCTCTTTCGCTATTCTCAATGCCTGTACAGCGCTCTTCTCCTTATCTTTAATCTCAAGCATCAGGTCAAAGTCGCCTTTCGCTTCTTTCAGGAACTTCCTGAAGTGTCCATTGTCTATGTGCTCTGCATGCGTTCCGGGCCTCTTTCCTTTCTCCTGGCTGCTGTAATCCATCATTAGGGGCATCCTGCCCCAGGTCGCCGAAGCCTTATTCATCGCTTCCTTCAGTGGCATCCTCCCGTTCAGTTCATTATGGAATGAATCAAATATCACCGGAATTTTAGTCCTCTCATGTATCGCTAGGCAATCAGCCAGGGAATAGAGCCTTTCATCATTCTCTATAGCAAGTCTCTTTTTCACATTAGCCGGCAATCTTCTATATGTGTTGATGAATCTATCCATAGCGCCTGCCTTGTTGCCATACATCCCGCCTACATGGATCTGTATGGCTGCATCCTCAATTCCCATAGCGTCAAGCACTTCAGCATGATACCTTAGCTCAGCTATGCTTCTCTGGACAATCCCTTTATCAAGGGCATTCAATAGCACGAATTGGTCAGGATGCATGGAGATTCTCATATTCTCCTGCCTTACAAGATGTCCGACAAGCTTGAGCTCTTTCTTGAACTCATGCGTCCAGCGGACATCCATCACAGGGTGGCTCGCGAACGGCACTATATCAGAGCTTATCCTAAAGAACCTCAAATCATTCTCTGAATTCCACTTTAGGATCTTAAATAGGCAATCGAGGTTATTGGACACAGCCAGCCTTACTCTTTCCTTGCTGTAACTGTTCAGCCTGAATGTACTGTTGGCAGTGCAGCCAATGCGTCGGTTGATGCATGGATAGCCTATTCGCATCTCGTATAGTTTAATGTGATGATTTTTAATGGTGCTGTTTAAGATTTCCTGACAGGCTGCCTAATCCACAGCATGCAGAAGCTTCTCGAACTTGGCAAGGCACTTCTTATCCTCACAGACGAACATGGACTCATCCCCGATGTGCTCTTTTTTCTCGTCATACTCCTGAATGAAATCCCTGCCACAGCAGCAGCACTTGACTTTGATTTTTTTCATGTAGCTTTTCCTTTAGGAATTCGTATTTAAAACTTTGGTTGTAGTGAGCGGGTCATGACGATTTTCTTGATAATTCTGTAGAAAGTATATTATTTCTATATAGAAATAAATATCCGTAAAAAAAATTGAATTAAATCTTTTAATAATAATTGCCGCCCCGAGCAGTCTCATGCCTCCAGGTTGAGATTTGTGCTCGGAGCGGCGGTGCTATGTTACTTGTTCACGGTAATCGGGTTGAATGCAATCACTTCCACGAGATCAACCCGCTGCGACCAGACATTTGCCATGTTGCTGAGTTTGTACAGGTTGCCTTGCGGCTGAACATAAATACTTTCATAGGCGAGATTGGAATCCCAGCCAAGCTGCATCAGCAGGCTAGCCAGATATTTCCTGATCTCAACTCCCCTATCAGTCGTGAGGGGGTAGTTGTAGACGGAATTCATATCCCAGCCTCGCTTTTTGTTGAACATCCCCTTAGGCCCGGGCTCAGAAGCATTAGAAGGCAGAGCCAGCTTGCGTTTGCCGGACACGTATTCGGCTTTCTTCTCGTCCATCCGCTTTGCTGCAGCCCGAAGCACTTGCTCGTTATTGAAAACGAGCCCTTCCTCTTTCAGGATAGGACGGTAATCGGACTTGTCGAAAGCAAAATGGACTGACCCAAAGTATTCAAACTCAGGTTTTGGTTCCGGCTTCACCTCCTCTTTTTCAATAATGGGTTTTTCAGTTCCAGAAACCGCAGAGACATGGATGATGTAGTTCATCATCATGGTGTTCAGGCCGCTCCCTTTCTGTCCGGTTCCAAGGACATCAAGTGCGGTCTTTTCCTTGCCTCCAAGCAGGAAGTTTGCTCCACCCTGAAGGCCGGAGTTCTCTCCCAAGCTTTGGAACGCATCCCCGCGGAACAGCCCGGTGATGGCGACTTTGCCGTACCCTGCTTCCAGAAGAGCATGAATTGCGTCCCACTGCAGCTTTGTCAGCATGTACCCGGGAACGCTCGCGATAACCATCTGGGCATCCAGCTCATAGCCTCTATCTTCCAGCTCTTGCACGTCAACGATGAATGAGCCGTCTTTGGCTCTCAGAATCTGGATGGAGTCAGGAGCAGCCTTGTTTGGGGCATCATTATAGGTCATCAGGTGGCCCTCATAGTTGCTGACGCCCTTGAAGCCAGAAACAAGAGTCTCCAGCAGAGGGAGCTCTTCGAAAACCCTCTTGACCGTGAAGGTGTACTCCGAACCTTTGTTCTTCGTCACTTTTTCACGGGTGATTGTGCGCGGAAGGTAATTCAGCATAGCGTTCAGCTGCTTGCGCTGCTGCTCGTCCACAAATGACCACCATTGGTGTATCTGGTTCGCCCAGGAGTATTGGTTCTCAAGCCAGGCTCCGTGTCCCGGGAATTGCCTTGGCATAGTCAGGGCGTTCTGCGCCGAGGATGATGCCGAGGCGTTTACAGCGTTATTGAACTCCGGATTGTTCAAAATGCTTGGATTGAATATGTTGGAGTTCGTACTGGTGGGGTTAAATGTGAACTGCGGATTGTTGACTATCTTGCTCCACTGGCTTTGATTCTGGGACAGGTTCGCGAGGAACTGCAGGTGATTTATGTACTTCTCAGTAGCCGGCTGAAAGGGCGGCGGCGGAGGCTCGCAACCCCAAAGTGGATTTGAAGTGAACAGGAAACACGCGAACATGATAGCCATGTACTTTCTCGTGAAAGCGTTCATTGCATCCTCCATTTAAGGAACAATAAGGTTTGAAAGACAATTTTTTACACAATTGCCAGAAAACTTGCACCCTGGTAAATGCATATTACTACATTCCTTGACATCACCCCCTCTCGTCCCCAAGGTTGTCTCATCTGCATCTTTTACAACTTAATCCATTGACTCCCTTCTGATAAGTTGTTTTTGGTAATAATGCAGTCCTTTATGTTTTAATTCTTGATGTGCAACCACCTCCTTTCGCCGTTTCCGCTGCAAAATAAAAGGAAAGACAGGTTAACGGATATTAACCGCCGGATACTTACATAGCTAAAGCTACAGAAAAACCTTTGATGCCAGGCATGAATCGTCTTACGCAGTGCTTCCAAGCCTTTCCATGAGATTAATCCCTTTCCTGGATAAAAGAATCTCCTTCTTTAACCCCGTACTCGTTTTCGTCCCACAGATTTCAATCAAGCCAAGCTCATACAATGAATTCTTCAAGTCATTTCCTTTTCGGGTACTTAAGTTCGTTTCCTTGTATAGCTGGGCTGTGGTAGAGGTACCGGATTTCTGCAGATACTGCAAAATTCTTAGTGCCTCCAAGCTGTTTATGTTTGTGTTATGTGAGAATGATTTCCATGATGCCAGGAACCTTTCGACTTTCTTTCCCTCATCTGAATCAAGGTATCTTTTGAATGCGATGTTGACATCCTCTCTGGTGAAGCCTTCATCCAGGAAATGCTTCTTTGCGCTCTTAATCGAGCCGCTTCTGCTGATATAGAGTGCTATCCTCTCTGCTATGTCATTCTGCGCGGTATTTGGAATATGCGGGTTCTCTTCCTGTGCAACCCCTGCGATGGCAAGAGCAAGCTTTTCTGTATCCATGCTGTCCCGGCAGACTTTGAGCCTTTTTTTGTAGAGAACCTGCTCCTTTACTGCTTCACGTATATAGTCATCAGATACAGCAGCGTCTGGCATAGCCACCTTCTCAACTTTCATAAGAAAAGGGTCATGGAACCTCTCGACAAGCCTGACGACGGCATTGCCAACGCCAAGACGGGTGAATATCTGCTTGTCATCGTATAAGAACATGAGCCTCGATATACATTCGACATCCTGCGGAAGCACCTGCTGGAAGGCTATCATGGTCGAGCTGTTTCCAAGCACGGTCTCTGAGAGCATGGAGGCATGCTGATCAAGGCAGACCAGGCCGATGCCGTACTCCCTGATTTCCCTATAGACCATGTCTGTTACTGATTCCTGGACAAAGCTCATCTTCTGCTTGAGGAAGATGTTATGTGCCTCGTCCACAATTATCGCTGTTGCAAATGAGTTCTCTGTCCTGGTTGAAAGAGCCTTCTTTGTCTTGTAAATAGATAAGAGGAGATAAGAGCAGAAGAACTTCTTCTCCTGCGCACCGAGGCTGTCCAGCTCGAACACTGTCTGGGAGGAGAGCAGCTCTTCTATCGTCATATTATGCTTGCTAGTGTCGTTGATAGTCAGCCCGAACTCGCCGAAAGTGAGGCTGTGCGCTATCCTCTGCGCGCTCATCAGCCATTCAGCTTCCCTGCCTCTTGCATACTTATCAACCATTTTGTCGAGCGCATCCCTGATGTGAAACCATGTAGGGTAGTCTTCGCCGCCGTTGTATACCTGGCATGTCTTGAATGCCTTGTCTAGTGCCTCAGAAAGGAGCTTATGCACACCGTGGCTTGCTCCGTACGATTCGCATATAAGGTCGCACAGCACAGTTATCCATTCATCAGGCTCCACTCCTTTCGGCGGCTTGTTGATATTTAGCCTGAAAAGGTTGGATGCCTTCCTCTTGCCGACAGTAAACACAAGCGTTTTTGGAGAGATGAGCAGAATCTGCCTGAAGTTCCTCTTCCAGTCAAAAGCGATGAAAGGCTTGTTCTTATCAATGAAACTCTTGAGTATCCTTATAGCAAAAGTGGTTTTTCCTGCCCCGCTCATGCCTGTTATGCAGACATGCCGTACCCAGTCTCTCTCCCTTAGGCAGAAGCTCTGTACAGGCCTATTAGGGTATGTAATCCTGCCTAGCTCATACTCAGCATGCAGAAGCCCATGCGGGGGCACCTTAAGCAGGACATTGCCGTCAAGGACCTTATTGTCTACATATCTTGAGTACAGAGCGAAGACGATCTGGTATATCTCGCGCTTCTTGATGTCGTCCTCAGCTATCGAGTACTCTACATAAAGCTTGTCTATTTTGTCTCCTATCACCGGTCTTAGCTTCTTGCAAAGCTCCAGGAAATCCGGTGTGCCTCTGTTGTCGTTTCTCATTGTAGTATTGAATCGAGCATGCTCATCCTGCTCTTCCTTTCAGATAGTTCCCTTGACAGCTTCCTATGCTCCTCCTTGAGCTTGTTTATGTCCTTCCAGCAGTCGAGCATTTCCTGGCTTTTTGCCTGCGCCATTTCGATGGATTTTGACCTGAAAAGGAGTAGCTTCTCCCTCCCTTCCTGGGAGAACTGGAAGAATCTGAATTGCTCAAGGAAATTGTTGACTTCAAGCTCTGCATCATCTAGTTTCTTGATTACCTTTGCATGCAGCTCCTGGCGTGACTTGATCTGCTCCTCTATAGATCTTAAAGCTTCATTAAGCGACTCGACCGAGCTCTCGCTCATCTTTCCGACTATCACGCCGGAGAAGTCGGATGGCAGGCTTGTGTACTCTACAGCATCTGACAGTGATGTATAAGACAGCATAGTTCCTCCCCTAATAATAACTACTAAAGAATTACTAAAACTATAATTTACTATATAAAACTTTCGCTTTTCTTAGACGATGCATTACAATATGATTTAAAAAATCAATAACAACTATTTCTGAATGAAAATGAAAGGCACTATTCTATCAGCTGCAATACCCTGCCTGATTTCCATTTTTGTAACATCCAGCAGTCTGGCTAATTCTTCTTCCATGCCTTTTGCTTGGATTTGCACGGCTGAATAATAGTCATCTATGAATGCAGAGCCGTCTTTCTTGAGTATATCGGATATAGTAGAATAAAGCTTAAGCTTTTTCTCGCATAATCCTCCTGAATATGCATGCTGCATGAATTGATGTGAATATATCAAGTCGAATTTCGCCTTTTTGCTGAATGCGAAATAATTTACATCGGCTTGTATGACTAATAAATTCTTGACTTTCTTGCCTGGTTGTGCAAGAATGTCTATTCCCACACCGCGAAGGCTGCTGTCAGTTTCACAAATGGACCTTAGAGTCCTCGCTTCATATCCGCAGCCGATGTCAAGTATCCAATATGGATCACTATGGCGTCGGAGCATATCTTCGAATCTCGTGCCGAAGAGTTCTTGCAGAACTAGCGGCGTCCAGTTTGTTAGCCTGATGCGCTGCTCAATGCCTTCTCCGGTTTGTTTGATGCGCAGCATCGGGCAGAAATAGGTCTCATCGTCAAAATCAACGCGCGCATAGGATGGAGGTCTATTTGTGAATACCGTTGTTTGCGATAGCACTGTATTATATTCCATTTTCTACCATTTAATATTTTATAACTACTATAAAGTGATATAAGAAACATAAATTATAAATAAATTTTTTTATTCTCGACATTGTTTACTTAACAAGCGATAGCAGCAAGATATTTCAGCCATAACCTCCTTATGAGACCAAGGAACCTATTTCGAGGCAGATTAAGATTGATTTTGGCAGCCTGGGCTGGAGTTCTACCTGAT
>Ga0209381_1003763_pt1 | contig 14934 bp, 8 predicted proteins | sample DewCreD2012metaG_FD_184111 | JGI IMG/M metagenome (GOLD analysis project Ga0209381, IMG submission 184111) | Hot spring sediment bacterial and archeal communities from British Columbia, Canada, to study Microbial Dark Matter (Phase II) - Dewar... ...
CCAGCCCCAGGATGCGATGAGCCGACATCGAGGTGCCAAACCGGATCGTCGATGTGAACTCTTGGATCCGATCAGCCTGTTATCCCTAGCGTACCTTTTGTCCGATGAGCGACGGCAATTCCACATTAAACCGCCGGATCATTTGGGCCTGCTTTCGCACCTGCTCGACTTGTGGGTCTCACAGTTAACCTGGCTTCTACCCATACGCTCGCCGTACGATTGCCAACCGTACTGAGCCAAGCTTCGCGCTCCTCCGTTACTCTTTGGGAGGAAACCGCCCCAGTCAAACTGACCCGCTGGCACGGTCCCTTGCCTGGATTCACAGGATCAAGGTTAGAATTCTAATTAACAAAGAGTGGTGTTTCACATTTCGACTCCAGCGCAACCTAAGCCGCGCCTTCAAAGTCTCCCACCTACGCTAAGCATCGGTAATCAGAACACAATACCAGCTTACAGTAAAGGTGCATAGGGTCTTTCCGTCCTACTGCGGGCATGCGGCATCTTCACCGCAATTACAGTTTCGCCGAGATCCTCTCCGAGACAGTCGTTCAGTCGTTACAAGATTCGTGCAGGTCGGAACTTACCCGACAAGGAATTTCGCTACCTTAGGACCGTTATAGTTACGGCCGACATTCACGGGGACTTGGGCACCGAGCTTCGCCTTGCGGCTAACAAGATGCCTTAATCTTTCCGCATTGGTCACTTGTCACACCCTATACTTAGTCTTAACGACGTGGCAGAGTGCTGTGTTTTTGTTAAACAGTCGCTAAACGCAATTTACTGAGACCCTTTGCCGCCACATTGCTGCAACGGCATTGGGCACCCCTTCTCCCGAAGTTACGGGGCTAATGTGCCGAGTTCCTTAGAGAGGTTTCTCTCGCGCGCCTGAGTGCGCTTACACTCACCCACCTGTGTCGGTTTACGGTACGGGCGAGTAAGACACAACACCATGCGACTTTTCTCGGCGCCTTCTCCACCGGTGCGCTTCGGCCGAAGCCTAAGCTCAGCATTCGATTGCCTAACCGATGTTTTCCAACGCGTCATCACATGGCTGATTCTTACCCGGCGCAGGAATATTTAACCTGCTGTGCATCCGCTACGCCTTACGGCCTCGCGTTAGCTCCCGGCTAACCCTGGGGGGACGAACCTGGCCCAGGAAACCTTGGGTTTACGGCGACCAGGATTCTCACCTGGTTTATCGCTACTCGTGTCTGCATTCTCACTAGTCAGCCCTCCACCGTCCGTTATCCGTCCGGCTTCACCGCGCTGACTACGCTCTCCTACCAAGCATGAAAGACGAATCCCTCACGCTTCCGGAGCTTCGGTACACAGTTTAATCGCCAATCATTTTCGGCGCGACATCGCTCGATGAGTCAGCTGTTACGCACTGTTTAAATGATGGCTGCCTCTAAGCCAACATCCTCACTGTCTTAGCAACGTCACATCCTTTCCACTTAACTGTGTTTAGGCACCTTAGCTGCCGGTCTGGGCTGTTTTCCTCTCGGCTACGGATCTTATCACTCGCAGCCTGACTGCCGTGGTAATGGGACCGGCGGAATTCGGAGTTTGATTGGTTTTGGTAACCTGGTGGGGTCCCTAAGCCATTCAGTGCTCTACCTCCGCCGTTTACTTGCACGACGCTCGCCCTCAAGCGATTTCGGAGAGAACCAGCTATCACGGGGTTTGATTAGTCTATCGCTCCTACTCTCAAGTCATCTCAGGATTTTTCAACATCCACGAGTTCGGTCCTCCACCTGGTGTTACCCAGGCTTCAACCTGCTCAAGAGTAGATCACCTCCGCTTCGGGTCTATTGCCAGCGACTAAACGCGCTGTTGGCACTCGGTTTCCCTTCGCCTCCGCCCCAAAAGGGCTTAAGCTGGCCACTGACAATAACTCGCAGACTCATTATGCAAAAGGCAAGCCGTCACTGCGCTTGCGCGCAGCTCCGACACATTGTAGGCATGTGGTTTCAGGTACTATTTCACTCCCCTAGCAGGGGTTCTTTTCACCATTCCCTCGCGGTACTTGTTCACTATCGGTTGCCAGGTAGTATTTAGCCTTATCCGGTGGTCCGGACAGATTCACGCAGAGTTTCACGTGCACCGCGTTACTTGGGATACCCCTAGTAGGCTACTCGAACTTCGCTCACCCGGCTGTCACGGTCTATGGCCCAACTTTCCAGATGGTTAAGCTCGTCTTTCGCCTTCCATGTCGAGGTCCCTCAACCCCGGGAGGATAAATCCCCCCGGTTTAGGCTCCTCCGCTTTCGCTCGCCACTACTCACGGAATCACGGTCGTTTTCTTTTCCTGGGGTTACTGAGATGTTTCACTTCGCCCCGTTTCGCCTCGCCGGACTATGAATTCATCCGGCGATAGCCGGCGGTTAAACCGGCTGGGTTGTCCCATTCGGAGATCCGCGGATTAACGCCTGTTTGCGGCTTCCCGCGGCTTATCGCAGCTTGCTACGTCCTTCATCGCCTCCTGGCACCAAGGCATCCACCACAAGCCCTTAGTAGCTTGATCACAAAAGTTCTCCACTGATTGCTCAGCGGAAACTCAGCGAACCGTATATTCTGTATGCCCTGTTATTTGCCTGTATGTAGTTGTCAAAGAACGATCCCGGTGTCCCGCCGCCGGCGATCTGGCCGGCGGCGCTTGCCCGGAAAATAGTTGTCGTCAAGTGGTGGGCGTGACTGGACTTGAACCAGTGACCCTGCGCTTATCAAGCGCATGCTCTAACCAACTGAGCTACACGCCCGCGTTAAATCTCAAATCGGAACTTTGTATGTGCAAAGTTGGTGGAGCTGAGGAGGGTCGAACTCCCGACCTATAGCTTGCAAAGCTACCGCTCTACCACTGAGCTACAGCCCCGCCATTTGGGCCCGGCGGTTACCGGACGAGTTCGTGCCTCTTGCCACTTGCCAAAGAGCCATGCCCTCGAAAACTGAGTTGTGCGATAAGGGAGCCCGCGGTTCTTGCGAACCGTTCGACCTAGGAGACCGGTTTTTACCCCGGTTCCATGGTTCTCCTTAGAAAGGAGGTGATCCAGCCGCAGGTTCCCCTACGGCTACCTTGTTACGACTTCATCCCAATCACCGGTCATACCTTCGGCACCCGCAAGGGGCGACTTCGGGTACAGCCGGCTTTCATGATGTGACGGGCGGTGTGTACAAGGCCTGGGAACGTATTCACGGCGCCGTAGCTGATGCGCCATTACTAGCGATTCCAGCTTCATGCCGTCGAGTTGCAGACGACAATCTGAACTGGGCCCGGTTTTAGGGATTAGCTCCACGTTACCGTATTGCAACCCTCTGTGCCGGGCATTGTAGTACGTGTGCAGCCCTGGCCATAAGGGCCATCCTGACTTGACGTCATCCCCACCTTCCTCCTCGTTGTAGCGAGGCAGTCTGTCCAGAGTGCTCCAAACTCTCGTTTGGATGGCAACAGGACACAGGGGTTGCGCTCGTTGCGGGACTTAACCCAACATCTCACGACACGAGCTGACGACAGCCATGCAGCACCTGTGCATGCTGGTGTATTGCTACACCTCGTCGGGCTTTCACCCTTCTACTACATGCATGTCAAGGCCAGGTAAGGTTCTTCGCGTTGCATCGAATTGAGCCACATACTCCACCGCTTGTGCAGGCCCCCGTCAATTTCTTTGAGTTTTAATCTTGCGACCGTACTCCCCAGGCGGCGCATTTAACGCGTTAGCTACGCCACGGGCGGGGTCGAATCCGCCCACAGCAAATGCGCACCGTTTACAGCCAGGACTACCAGGGTATCTAATCCTGTTTGATCCCCTGGCTTTCGTGCCTCAGCGTCAGGTGTTGTCCAGGGACTCGCCTTCGCCACTGGTGTTCCTCTCGATATCTACGCATTTCACTGCTACACCGAGAATTCCAGTCCCCCCTCCAAACCTCTAGCCGGGCAGTTTCTAATGCCATTTCCGGGTTGGGCCCGGAGATTTCACATCAGACTTACCCAACCGCCTACGCACCCTTTACGCCCAGTAAATCCGAACAACGCTTGGGACCTCTGTATTACCGCGGCTGCTGGCACAGAGTTAGCCGTCCCTTCCTCTTACGCTACTATCAGCCTGGCCGCTATTTACAGCCAGGGTTTGCTCGCATATGACAGGGGTTTACGAGCCGAAGCCCTTCATCCCCCACGCGGCGTCGCTCCATCAAGCTTTCGCCCATTGTGAAAAATTCTCGACTGCTGCCACCCGTAGGTGTCTGGACCGTGTCTCAGTTCCAGTGTGGCTGGTCGTCCTCTCAGACCAGCTACCCGTCTTAGCCTTGGTGGGCCGTTACCCCGCCAACTAGCTGATAGGCCGCGGGCTTATCACGAAGCGCCAGGCCTTGCGGTCCCCAGCTTTAAATCCCAGAGGATGCCCTCCAGGAGTCACATCCGGCATTAGCTCGCCTTTCAGCGAGTTATTCCAGTCTTCGCGGCAAATTGCCCACGTGTTACGCACCCTTGCGCGACTCCAAATACGGAATATTGCTACCCCGTATCCAGCGTTCCACTTGCATGTCTTATCCACGCCGCCAGCGTTCGTTCTGAGCCAGAATCAAACTCTCCGTTCAAAAAACGTTAGCTTGATCCTTCGAATTTTTACCTTCGATAGGTTGCAATTTCTAAAACTCCAGCACCTAAGAGCTAACTCCTTGATGCTGAAGGGGCTCTAACTTATCGCACAATTCAATTTTCAGAGAGCATCGGGCGTTGCCGCCCAAAAACCGTTCCCCACCAGGGGGACAAAAAATCTGAGCGCCGATTCTTTCTTTCGCAATCGGCATCTCAGATACCGTTTATCGTTACGCGGACCAATTTACCGATCTTCCCGACGGCTGTCAACTGTTTTTTGCAGTTTTTTTTATTTTTTTTTGCCGCCGGTTTTCCGCCTGTTTGGCAAAGAGCGGCGCGGTATATAGGCAAACTCAAAAAGTCGCGCAAGTGTTTTTTTTATTTTTTTTTCATTTTTTTTCAGCGCCCCCAAACCGGACGCCCTCGCCCCCAGCCAGGGAATCGCAAAAACATCAATAAAACCGGCCTTTTTTCGCAATATTTCGGCGTTCGTCCGCGCCGATAAATCGGGCCGCCGATCCCCCATTAAAACCACTTTGACCGGTCGCGCCCCGTTTTTTTCCAGCGCCTCAAGCGACAAAAAAACGTGGTTCAAACAGCCCAAACGATTTCGCGCCACCAGCAAAACCGGGCAATCAAGAGCCGCAATTATTTCTCGCGCGTCCAGATTTTTTGCCAGTGGCGAGAGCAATCCCCCGGCCCCTTCCACCAGCAGTAAATCCGTCTTTTTCTGGACCGCGTGAAGATGGGCCAGGACCGCATGTTTATTGATATTTTCGCGCTTTTCCCGCAATGAAACCCAGGGGGCCACTGGCGCGTCAAAATACCACGGATTCACCATTTCATCGGAAATCGCGTGATTTTGGGCTTTTTGCAGTATTTCCACGTCCTCCCGTCCGCCCGAGCAAAAAGGTTTTATCGCCAAAGCGTTGCGTCCCCGAGCCCGTGCGTGGATTAACAACAAGGCCGTCAGCAGGGTCTTGCCCACCCCGGTATCTGTGCCGGCAATAAAAATTATTTTCCCCATGTAATTCCAACTTGGCGTTACCGGCTAAAATGCAAATAAACTATTGCAGACCAGCATATTACACCATCGCGGTTAGTTACTGTATGGTCTCCGGGATGCAATACAAAATTGGTCACCGTGGGCGACCTTCTCCCTCCCCATGAACCCTCTGGTTGTAGGAGCCGACGTAAGGAGGCTCTGATATCATGGCTATCACGCCCAGAGGCAAATTTGAGCCTCCTTACGTCGGCTCCTACGCGGTTCAGGTGTGGCAATGCGCGAAACCGGTTTTCGGGGAAGTCTCTCCCCCCTTGGGGGGAGAGGGCAGGGTGAGGGGGCGCGTGTCGTCTATCCCAAGCACTCATCAGTAATTTGCCAAATGCCGGTTGAATCCCAGCGCCACCAACCGCTCGAACGCCGCTAGGACCGATGACGGAATCTCCTGCGGGATCATAAAACCTTTGGCCGGGTAATCCCGCAAACGCTGAAGGTCCCCCACCATGATGTTGATCATTTGCTCCTGTGGGATTTCCGCATTCGGGTAGTCTTCGAACGCAATGGGCGGCGAGGTTACGAACAATTGCTGGCGCGGCCAATAAACGCGAGCGGTGGCATAAGCGCGCCGTTCCATGTAGGGTTTGTGCGCCAAAATCAATCGCTCCGACTTGATGCCCCTGCTCTTCAGCAAACGATCGGTGAATAGGATGTTTTCGCCAGTGTTGGTGGACTGATCTTCGATGAGGATACGCTCGCGCGGCACCCCCAATCGCGCCGCCGTTTCGGCAAATAAATCCGCTTCTGTGCGCTTCCAGAGGTGACGAGTGAGATTGCCCAAAGCCCCCGAGCAAACCAACCACGGCGCCCACCCGTCTAGCCACAAGCGCGCGGCCCACTCGGCCACCCGCAAATCGTGGCTGCCCATCGCCACAATGACATCGGCCTTTTCCAGCCGGTGATTCAGGTGATGATAATCCCAAATTGTCCGTGCCAGTGCCTCCACTTCCTTGCTGAGCATCATGTCATTTGCCAAGCTTGGGCGACCATCCGGCGCGTCCAAACAACCCATCACCTTTCACATTTCCGCGAAATACCGAATTTGTTGCTGAAGTTGCTCAGAAAACCGGCTCAACTCCTCATCGGTCAGCAAGCCCAAGCGGCGCATGCGCAGCAATTGGAAAAACGCCGTGGATCGCCGGTAATCCGCAAACGTGTCCTCTTGCTCTTTTGCACGCTTTTTTAGCATTTTAACAACATCCCAAAAACGCTCGGTCGGGGTGCCTTTGGCGGAAGTCACCTTGGCGCTTATTTCGTCAAGCACTTGCTGGCAGTAGCGGTCCCGCAGTATTTCATGGACCGCCTTAAACTGCCGCCAATCCGATTCTTTGAATCCTTCGGCCATGGGTTTTTCAGGGTTTTAAGGCAATTCTTGAATCCGAATCCGCCGGTATTCCATCTGGCCGCGGTCGCCTTCAAGCCCGATGGGGCCGGTCTCGGGCACCTTCAAAGCGGCTTCCAGCACCTCGCCGTTGCACGTGCAATGCGCCGCGCCATCCTTCACCGTCACCACCAATTCATTCCAATCCTGCGCCTGGTAATTCGCCAGCGTTTTGTAGGGGCCGGCCAGCAGGTAATCGCGGCACTGCAACTGCGGCTTGCGAATAAAGACGCCGCTGTCCGCGTTCGGCGTCGCGCGGAATTCGAGCTTGAGCACAAAATTCTTGGGAAACTCCCGCGTGGTCCAAAGCTGCTGAATCTTCGAGTATTCCGGCGGCGTGGTGACGATCAGCCGCCCGTTTTTCGCGACATATCGCCCGTCGGGGCTGGCGGCCAGGCCGTCAAAATTGTTCGTGCGATAGCCCCATCCCGTCAGGTCGCGCCCGTTGAACAAGCTCACAAATCCCGGCTCCGGCGCGAATGCTTCGGGCTCGTTTTCGAGGAAACCCAGCGTCGCCAGGATCGGCCGCAGCGCCGCGGCCCACTTGGCATAGCCGGCTTTGTTCGGATGCAACAGGTCGGGGAATTCCTCTTTCCGCGCGTCCCCCTGGGCATCGGCAAACAACGGCCACGTCTCCAGCAGAATGACTTGCGGATCGCCCTTTACCGCCGCCGCATAAAGCTTGTTGATCTGTTTGATCTTGTCCGCCGGCCTTTTCTTGGACGCCGAACTGGGAAACACCTGGCACAGGATGACCGGCATTTTGGGGTTATGCTTCTTGAACTCGGCGAGGATGAGCTTGAGATTGCCGGCGATGGTTTCGGGGTCGGCCTGCTCTTCGAGGTCGTTCGTGCCGATCAACAGCACCACGCCTGCCGGTCGCAGCGCCAGGACGTCCTCGGCCAGCCGGATCAGCACCCCGCGCGTCGTGTCGCCGCTGATGCCGCGGTTGGCCACCTTCACGCCCGGAAACATGCTTCCCATCTTATCGCCCCAGCCTTGCGTAATGGAATCGCCGAGGAATACCAGCGCGCCTTGGTCCTGGTCGGCGCGCTGCGCCCAGCCGGCCCGCTTCTGCGCCCACAGCTTGCGGAACCAATCGTAGCGCCGGATCGGCCCCGCTCCCGGCAAGCCGTCATCATTGGCGGGAATTTGAAATTGATCGCTGGCGTTCTCCGCCGCTGGCATTGGCCAGGAAGCAGCCAGCAAGAACACCCCCGACACCAAGGCGAGACTGGCAATGGATTTCATCGTTTTCTTCTGGCGTCATCATGCGGCGTTTCCGCCCGCGTGGCAAGCGAAGAACCGCCAATAATCCATCCTTCGGCAGGCACACACGATGCCCGCGCTGGCGGTCGCCTTGGCCTGACCCCTCGCGCCCCAAGAGCGGAGCTGGAGCTCCGCGCTCCCGTCGCGGCCACCTTTCTCCTTGCCGCACGAAGCAAAAATCTCCAATGCTCCCGCCATGAAACCGATCGTCGCACGAATCCTCCTCCTGCTGGCGGTGCTTGGCTGCGACCTGCGCGCGCAGGCGCCGGACGCCAATCTGCCATTTGTTTTCGAGAAGAACGTCATGATCCCGATGCGCGACGGCACGCGGCTCGCCGCCAACATCTTTCGCCCCAAGGAAGGCGGACCTTTCCCCGTCATCCTCCAACGCACGCCTTACGGCAAGATGGGCGAGACCGCCGGCCTGCCCAGGAACTACTGCGCCCGCGGCTACGTGGTGGTCGCGCAGGATTGCCGCGGGCGCGGCGCGTCGCAGGGCCGCTGGGAGCCCTTCCGCCACGACGCCGATGACGGTTTCGACACCCAGGAATGGATTGGCCGCCAGCCGTGGTGCAACGGCAAGATCGGCACCTCCGGCGCCTCCTATGTCGGCTGGACGCAGTGGGCCGCCGCGCCGCGCGGCTCAAAACACCTCGTCTGCATGGTCCCGGTGGTGCCGTTTTCCGACGCTTACCACGAGATCGCCTTCCCCGGCGGCGCCCTGCAACTCTCTCTTTGCTTTGGCTGGGGCGCATCCGTCGCCGGCATCAAAGTGCCGCCTTACCAATGGCCGCTGCGCTTCCTGAAACTGCCTCTGAACGATTTCGCCAAGGACGACGGCCCGCAGGCCTTCTTTCTGCGCGAATGGGTCGAGCACCCCACCTACGACGACTACTGGCGCGCGCGCGGCGTGGATGGCCGCTACGACCTTGTCACCGTGCCCGTGCTGAACATCGGCGGCTGGTTCGACATCTTTTCCAAGGCTACCCTCGACCAGGTCAACGCCGTCCGCCGCTCCTCAAAGAACCCGCTCGCCCATCGTCATCAATACGTGGTCATGGGGCCGTGGGGGCATAGCGTTGGCGGCCAGAAGACCGGCCAGCTTGATTTCGGCCCGGCGGCACGGATGGACACCAGCCGCCTCGAGGCCAGTTGGTTCGACTACTGGCTCAAAGGCCGCGACACCGGCGTCACCAACTGGCCGGCGGTGAAAATTTTTGTCATGGGCGAAAACCAATGGCGCAACGAATCCGAATGGCCTCTGGCCCGCACGCGCTACACCCCCTGGTATCTGCACAGCCAAGGCAAGGCCGCCAACCGCGACGGCGACGGCCAGTTGACCCCCGCCGCGCCCGGCGCCGAGCCATCGGACACTTTTACCTACGACCCCGCCAATCCCGTCACTACGCTCGGCGGCAACAATCTCTTTGGCCCGCTCGCCGGACCTTTCGATCAATCCACCCTCGAAGACCGACCCGACGTCCTCGTTTATACCTCCGCGCCGCTGGGCAAAGCCGTTGAAGTCACCGGCCCCGTCAAGATGATCCTGTACGCCGCCTCCACCGCCCCGGATACCGACTTCACCGCCAAGCTCCTGGATGTTCACCCGGACGGCAAAGCCTACAACCTGTGCGATGGCATCATCCGCGCCCGCTTTCGCGAACCCGCCCAGCCGACCTCCCTCATCAAACCCGGCCAGACGTACCGCTACGAAATTGACCTTTGGGTCACCAGCAACCTCTTCCGGCCCGGCCACCGCATCCGCGTTCACGTCTCCAGCAGCAACTTCCCCCGCTTCGACCGCAATCCCAACACCGGCCACGACTTCGGCGTGGACGCCGAACTCGCCAAAGCCACTCAAACCATCTTTCACGACCGCGATCGCCCTTCGCACCTCCTACTGCCGGTCATCCCCCGCTGAGGCGCGCGGGCGGAACGGCAAATTTGTGCCGCAGGTTTCCAACCTGCTGTGTCGCCGACTTCCAAGTCGGCAGGGTCCGGGATAATCCCAAGCCGTTGGGTTATGGGGAGTCTTGCGGGCTTGGAAACCCGCGATACCCGCCTGCCTGGCGGCGGGCAGGCAGCAGACTGGAAGTCTGCGGCACAACAGGCAGACACGCCGCGCGCCGCAGCGGCGGGTTTCCGCTTGTCCTCCAGCCGCCCGACTGGCAACTTGCCCGCGAGAAAGAACCACATGAAAAACTGGTCCGTAAATGACATCCTCGAGCTGGGCCGCGGCTACCAGGCCGCCTCTGTGCTGGCGGCCGCCGCCGACTTGGAATTGTTCGACTTGCTTGACCGCGGCCCGTTGACGGCGGCGCAGGCGGCGGAAAAGATCGGCGGCGATTTGCGCGCCACCACGGCGCTGCTCGACGCCCTGGCCGCCCTCGAACTGCTGGCCAAATCCGCCAGTGTCTATTCGTTGCCTCCCGACGTCGCGCGCTGGCTGACCGCACGCAGCCCGGAATCCGTGCTGGGCATGGCGCAGCATCAGGCCAACTGCCTGCGCCGCTGGGCGCAGTTGGCCCAAAGCGTCAAGAGCGGACGCCCCGCGCCCGTCGCGCCCAGCATCCGGGGCGAAAGCGCCGACCACGCCGCCTTCATTCTCGCCATGCACAACATTTCCGCGCCGCACGCCGCCGAGGTGATGCGGGCGGCGGTTACGGAGAACTGCCGGCATCTGCTCGATGTGGGGGGCGCCTCGGGAACCTGGACTTTGGCCTTTTTATGGATGCAACCGCAGGCCGGTGCGACCCTCTTTGACCTGCCGGCGGTCATTCCTATGGCGGAGCAGCGGTTGCGCGCGGCGGGCGCGCTGGAGCGAGTCCGCCTGGTGGCGGGTGATTACCTGCGCGACCCCTTGCCGGAAGGCGCCGACCTGGCCTGGGTGAGCGCCATCATCCACCAGAACTCGCGCGCCCAAAACCGCCAACTTTTCCGCAGCCTGTTCGCGGCACTGGTTCCCGGGGGTCGCCTGGCCATTCGCGATTTAATCATGGAGGAGGGCCGCACCCGACCCGTCGCCGGCGCGTTGTTCGCCCTCAATATGCTCGTGGGCACCGACGGCGGCGGCACCTACACCTTCGAGGAAATCCGGGAGGACCTGGAGCAGGCCGGTTTCCGCGAGGCCCGGGTGGCCCGCAACGACGGCACCATGAACTCGGTCATCACTGCGAGCCGCCCTCCAGTCCCCGCGCCGTGACGGCTCCGACAACCAGGGGATTCATGACGAGGGCAAAATCGCTGGCGAAAGCGATTGGCATGCTACCCGTTCCTTGGCTGGACGCGAGGTTACAATTTTTTGAGCCGCGGACCTTTGGGGGTGTCCTCAATGACCCAGCCCTTGGCCTTGAGTTCATCGCGAATGGCGTCGCTGCGCTTGAAGTCCCTGGCTTTGCGAGCCTGCTGCCGGGCCTCCAATAAGGCAGTGATTTCGGCAGGAATGGCTTCTTCCTGCGCCTTGCCGACCGCCAATACCGTGTCGAGTCGTTTCCAGGCGGCCAAGGCGGCGGCGGCCTCGACGGCGGTCAAGGACGCTTCGGCCAATTTACGGTTGCAATCGCGCACCCACTCGAACACCACCGCCCAGGCCTTGGATATATTCAGGTCGTCGTCCAACGCGGCGGTAAATCGCTCGATCAGACCCGAGTCCGGTTCCGCCGTCGCGCCCCCCGCCAGTTCCACCAACTTCTGGAGGCACTCGTCCAGCCGGCCCAGAGCCGAGCGCGCCCCCGCCAATCCCTCCAAAGTGAAGTTAAAGGTCTCCCGGTAATGCGCGGTCAGCAGCAGGTAACGGACTTCCCGACCGGTAAAGCCTTTGCTCAACAAATCCCTCAGGGTAAAGAAATTGCCCAGGGACTTGGCCATCTTGCGTCCCTCCACCATCAGGTGGGCCACGTGCAGCCAGTATTTGACGAACCGCTGGCCCGGCTCCTGCGCTCCCGAACCTTCGCTTTGGGCGATTTCGTCCTCGTGATGCGGAAAAGCGAGGTCTTCGCCACCCAAGTGCAGGTCGAAGCTCGGCCCCAGCCATTTCATGCTCATGGCGCTGCACTCGATATGCCAGCCGGGCCGGCCTTCGCCCCACGGGCTCGGCCAGAACACCGCGCCATCCTCCGGCACCCGCGCTTTCCAAAGCGCGAAGTCGGCCACCGCCTCCTTCTCGTATTCGTCGCTGCTGACCCGCTCACCGGACCGCATCTGGTCAAAGTTTAATTTCACCAGTTGCCCGTAATGACAGCCGCAACCCCGGTATTTTTCGATGCTAAAGTAAATCGAGCCGTCCGGGGCGCGATAGGCGATGCCGCGCTCCATCAGTTTGCCGATGAGCGCCAGCATCTCCGGGATATGATCGGTCGCCCGGGGCAATTGGTGAGGGCGGCGGCAGCGCAGTTCGTCAAAATCCCGGAAGAACTCCTGCTCATACTGGGCGGTGTAATCCTTCAAGGATTTCCCAGTCTCCCGCACCCGCTTGATGATCTTGTCCTCCACGTCGGTGATGTTCATGACGTGCCGGACCTCGAAGCCCCGGAATTCGAGGTAGCGCCGGACCAGGTCCGCCGCCACGAAGGTGCGGAAATTGCCGATGTGGGCCAGGTCGTAAACGGTTGGCCCGCAGCAATAAATGCCGACATTACGACCGTCTGATGCCAGCGGTTCAAAGGCCTCGACCGTCCGGTTCAAGGTGTTGAATAATTGCAATCCCATGATGACAAAACCCACGGCCAGCCTAGCCGCCCAACCGAAAAAAGCGAATCCAATTTTTCTCCACCAAACTGACCGCGCCTGCCTGCGGTTGTCCACGGATTCCGCCAGCGGCGGAAATCCACAAAAGGAGCCAAAAGAGAGGCTGAAAGGGGAGGAGCCGCGAAAGAACGCAAGGAGCGCAAAGGGGGAAGAGGCCAACCGCGAACCGCGTAGGCGCGAAATATTCACAGGCGGCCCGGCATCAACCCCCTCTCGACCGTTTAGCGCCTTTTATGTCTTTTCCGCCGGTCTTATACCGAGCTTTTTCCACATGTTGGCCTGTTTTTTGAATAAATGCCCTTGACGGCCCGCGTATCTACAACCACATTGGTCATGACAAAACAACGATACTATGAAAAAAATCAAATTCGCCGCCGGACTGTCAATCGGCATCGCCCTGCTTTTGGGCGCCAACCTGGCCCAAGCTCTGGATGGCAAGTGGAACTTGGACATCAGCACGAACTGGAACGCGGCCGGCGCCTGGACCAACAACCAGGTGGCCGACGGCGCGGGCTTCATCGCCAACTTTGATTTTAACATCACCGCCAACCGCACCGTCACCAACAATGCCGCCCGGACAATTGGCCGGCTGCGTTTCAATGATTCGACCACCGCCAGCCATACTTGGACCTTGGGCGGCACCAGTGTATTGACCTTAAACAACAACGCCAATACGCCAACCATTGAATCGGCCAGCCGCACCAACTTCATCAGCGCGCCGCTGGCGGGGACCCAAGGCTTGTTGAAAATTGGCGGCTCGCCGCTGGTGTTAAGCGGCGCCAATACTTACAGCGGGGTGACCACCGTCACCAATGGCGAACTGCGCTTGCAGAACGCCGCCGCTTTGGGCAACAGCACGCAAGTCATTGTCAAGCATAGCGTGACTGCCAGCGGCACCGGCACCACCTTGGGCTTGAATGCCAATACCGTGCCGAATTCAGTGACCATCACCATGATTTCCACCAACAACATCTATGGCACCAACAACACTTATCGCACCGCGATCCAGACCCGGGGCGGCACTTCCGCCGTCAATGGCAACATCATCGTGACGGGTAACGACCTCTGCCAGCTTTACGCCGATTCCGGGCACACATTGAACATCAACGGCAACATTACCGGCAACAACTTCACCGGCACTTTGTTTTTGCGCGGCGGCGGCGGCACGATGAATATCAACAGCCCAAACATCAATTTGGGCGCGGCGACCTTCAACCACACGGACTCCTCCACGATCTACGTCAATACCTCTGGACATACTTGGGGCAACACCATCATTGCCAATGGTCCCGTTGTGCTGGGCGCGCATGATGCGCTTTGTGTGACGGCTCCATTGACCCTTGGTCAAAGTGGCGCCAACACCCCTAAACTGGACTTGGCTGGTTTTAACCAAACCGTGACCGCGCTGTCGAGCAATCCCGCGGAAACGGGTCCCAACAACAACATCATCACCAACAGCAGCACGAGCGCCAATTCCACCCTATCAGTGGTGGGCACTGGCAACTACACCTTCCGGGGGCGCATCTTGGATGGTGTGGGCAAAATCGGGCTGACCATCTCCGGGCTTGCCCTGACCTTGACCAATGCGCACTCCTTCAGCGGCGACACCATGGTCAGCGAGGGCGCGCTCCTCTTTACCGGTTCGCAGGCCGGCAATGGATCCTACACCGTCGGCACGCGCGGTATTCTCGGCATCAACACGCTTTTCACGGGTCCGGGAAGCATCACCAATGCGGATTTGTCCACGCTGGTGGTGACCGTGCCAATCGGCGGCACCTTCCTGGCCACCCCCAACCTGGTGATGGGCAACGGCGGCGACTTGACCAACAACTTCAACCTGGGCAGCGGCAATCCGACGGTGCCGGTTATCATGGCCACGAATCT
>Ga0209381_1003776_pt1 | contig 14865 bp, 10 predicted proteins | sample DewCreD2012metaG_FD_184111 | JGI IMG/M metagenome (GOLD analysis project Ga0209381, IMG submission 184111) | Hot spring sediment bacterial and archeal communities from British Columbia, Canada, to study Microbial Dark Matter (Phase II) - Dewar... ...
ACAAGAAAATCAATCCCCTTGCGGGTGAAGTCCACTGGGTCCACAATGTCCATCTCGTCCATGGTTTGGTCGAAAGAGCCGCGTTCAACTGCCGATTTTAGGATGACCGTTTCGTTCCTCCCCCATCCTGCCTGAAATTTGACGTCTTGGACCTTGTGGACAAAGCGGACTTCACTTATCGGGGAATTGGTTTTCTGATTTTGTCCACAACGTCCGCTATGTCCACTGCTTGACCACCGGATTCGGATTGCCGAATCCTGAAACTCCTTGTCACCTACCGTTCACCACACGCACTTTCGCCCCGGGAAACGAGCAGGACGCCGGCCCGGCGGCCGGCGTCCTTGCCTTCATTCCGTTTGGCGCGCGCCGATTACTTCTTGCGGCGTACCGCCAGTAGGCCGCCCAGCGCCAGACCGCACGCCATCAATCCGAATCCGATTGCGCCGGCCACCGGCAGGCTCGTTTCGGTGACTGTCAGCGAAGCGGAATTTACGGCGACCATTCCGTTGTCGTCTTCCACTTCGACCTGATAACTGCCGGCGTCGTCGAAGGTCAGCGACACCAGGGTGAGCGTCGGTCCGTTGCCCAGGATATTCGTGCCGCCCACCTTCTTCCACGCATAAGTGAGCGGAGGATAACCACCCGTAGCCGTCACGCTGAAGAGACAACTCCCGCCCACGACCGCGGTGCGGTTGGCCGGCCCCACGAGTTGGAGCGGTTCCGCCACCTGAAGCGAGGCGGTCGCGGAAACGCGTTTCACGCCGTCATAGGTCACTTCGCACCAATAATCGGCCACGTCGTCCGGCGTCAGGCTCGGTATGGTGTAACTGGGCGAATTTTCGCCGACATTCTGAATCGCTTTGGCCAGATGATTGTCGCGTTTCCACTGATAGTTCATCAGGGTCGCGCCGCAGTTGGCCGCCACGGTGAAGGTATGCGCGCTGCCCGCATACGCGCGCGCGCTGGCCGGTTGAACGGCGAAATACGGTTCGCGCCAGTTGTACACGTAGCACGTCTGCGAGAAACTGACTACACAGGGCGTGCCCGCCGTATCGGTCAACCCCTGGCCAACCGATATGCCGATCGTTCCGTCCAGACCCGGATCAGACAGAATGACATACACGTTGTACACAGGGCTGGATCCCGTAATGCTGACAATACCGCCCAATGTGCCTTGCAAGGTCACTTTGGACGCATCGAACGCCGGCGTAACCGGCTCGCTGAACACCACCTTGAAGGCGATGACATCGGCGCCAGTCTGGGGCGGAGACGTCAGCGTAAGGGTTGCATACGGAATTGTCCGGTCTATCGTGTAGGCTTGGCCCATTGTGTAGTTGCCGTTGCCCAATCCGGGACCGCCCAGCGGTTCTAGCCCGGCATCGAGAATGGTGTCGCGGTCCACGACATCGAGCCGGATGGTTCCATCGCCGGATCCCGTGCTCACGGTAACCGTCCGCGTACTGCCCGCGCCCGTCACATCGAGGATCGCGGCGCCGGCGATGCCGCCGGTCGTGTGCAGCGCGAAGTCGGCCGCCACCACGGGCGAAACATCTCCGCTGAAGATCACTTGGAAGTCAACCGTGTCGGCGTTCGTGGGCGACGGCCCTGTAAGGAGCACGGCCTCGACTTTCGTGGCGGCGTTCGGATCCACGGTGAACGACATCGTCTGGGTCGTCTTATTTCCGACAGTATCGGTGGCTTCGACGCTTGCCAGATGATCGCCGGGCGCCAAGGCATCGGCCACCTTCGCATTCCACCAGATGTCATTGAGGGCCGCTGTATAGGTATTGCCCTCAACTGTCACGGCGACGGTGGTCACACCCACATTGTCGGCGGCCGTGCCGCTGATCGTCGGCATGGTGTTGTTGGTTACCCCGATCGGATTGATAGTGACCACGGGCGGCGTGTTGTCCACCATGAACGTGTCGCTGGGACCTGCGGCGGCGGCCAGATTGCCGGCCAGGTCGGACGCCGTTCCGCCATTGATATTGATGCCCAGCGTGCCGGTGCCCGAAATGGTCCCGATGGTGACGGTTCGTGTCTCGGTGCCCGTTCCGCTGACGCTCACGAGACCCGCCGCCGTTCCGGTCGCGTTCAAGGTGACATCCGACGCGCTAAGCGTGATGTTCGCCGCGCCGGTATAGGTTACGACAAAGGACACCGGGCCGTTGCGCGTGAGCGGAACGGACGGCGGCCCGATCGAGACCGGCAGCGCGCCCTGAATCCAGACGATGCTGAGCACGTTGGAAGCGAGGCACGGATTGCCGGCCAGATCGTTCACGGCGCCGGCGGCCACCCGGCACGTAACCGCGCCTTCGGAATCGGGATAGACCGGCATCGTATACGGCCCGGCGCCGCTGCCCGAGAAGGATCCCTTGGTTCCGTTGGTTACCGTGATGTCGCCGGCATCAAAGTCCGCGACCGGTTCGTCGAAGTTGATCACGAAATCAATCGGATACGCATTTGTCGGCGAGGCCGGTCCGGTAATTGTTGGACGCGGCGCCACGCGATCCAGGGACACGGTGACGGGATCCGAGGCGGGATTGGCGTTCTGCGCCGCATCGCGGACCACGCCCGAAAGCACCTGGCAGGTGACGGGTCCGTCGGCCGGAGGCGTTACCGGCAACGTGTACGGCCCTGCCCCACTGCCCGACAAAGCGCCCTTCGTTCCGCCGATTACGCTGATGCCGGCCGCCGTCAGCCCCGTGACCGGTTCGGGGAAATTGATCGTGAAGACGATGGGCGACTCGCGGGTCGCCACGCCGGGACCGGTCACGGTGGGCACGGGCGCCGTCCGATCCGACTGGAAAAGCAGCGAACCGGTAGCCGTGTTCCCGTTGCCCGCCTGATCCTTGGCCACGCCTGCGGCGAGATGGACGCTAACCTGGCCATCGGCAACCGGATGCACGTTGAAATTGAATACTCGCGGAGACGTCATCTCGAAGTCGCTTATCGTGGCATTTTCCAAGGTAACGTCGGTCTCAACGAAATTGGGCTGGCCCGCAAACCATTCCGGGATGTCTTCATTGAATGTCGCCACCACCGGAATGGATGCAAAATTGTTGGGGGTTGTCGCGCCCGACGACAAAATGACCGTCGGAGGCGTCTTGTCTATCGTGTATACGCCGCCGGACGAGTAATTCCCGTTGCCGATGCCAATCCCGCCCAATGGATGGTTGTAGATATCAATGATCGTGTCCCAGTCAACCACGTCGAGCCGGATGGTGCCTTCGCCGGTTCCCGTGTTCACCGTGACGGCCCACGTGTCGCTGTCGGCGATACCCGCAACGTTGACGATGGACGCTCCGGATACGCCCGTGGTCGTGAGCGCAAAGTCGTTTACGGTGACCCAACGGACGCCCAGTGAGAACACGACGTCGAAGACCACCTGGCTGGCGTTCGTAAAGGAAGCGTCAGCTGTCGCCACGTAACTGACCTGCGTGTCCACCGTGCTGTCAATGGCGAAATAGATTCGCGCGGTGGCCGTCCGGCCCGCCGTGTCGGTGGCGGTCACATCGGCGATATAGGAAGTGGGCGGGGCGCCAATCAGCGGCTGATCGTTGGGCACCTGGGCCAGCCACGTGCCGCCGCCGAATGTGCCGGTATAGGTGTTCCCGTCCACAATCGCCACCACGACGCTCGCGATGGCCAGATTGTCGCCCACCGCACCGCTAAAGGCCGGCGTCGTGTCATTGATCAAACCAAGTGGATTGAACGTCACCACCGGATTCGTCAGGTCAACGAAGATATCGAAGAAACTGGTGGCCGACCAGTTGCCCGCGGCGTCCCGTTCCCGCACCACGAGACGGTGATTGCCTTCCGGAAGATCGATGTCGGGCGTAAACGATGTGCCGGTCGTTTCGGTCCATACGCCGCTGGCGTCCAGATCGTACTGAAACACGCCGTTGCCGCCGCCGCCCGAAGTCCAACTCCACGTGGGCCGCTGATTGATGGTAGGCGGCGCGGGCGTCATTACGGGCTTGGCCGGCGGGGTCGTGTCGAGGGTAATGGTGTCGCTGATGACACTGGACCAGTTGCCCGCGGAATCCCTGAATTGCGCATAGACCGTTTTCAGGCCATCGCCCGGGGTAAGGGTCCATGGCGCGCTTGTATCGTAGGCCTGTTCGGGATTCCACGTCACGCTGTTGTTGCTGAACCGCATGCTGCCGACAACATTGTCGTCACTGGCCTGCACCGCCAGCGTCACGTCGGTTGACAGGCAGAATTCGCTTCCTCCGTTGATTTCCACCTGTTCCGCTGTGGGCGCCACGCGATCCAGGATGATCTCGAGGCTAATCGTGTTGGTGGACCAAAGGCCCGCGTTGTCCCGGTACCGCACATAGACCATTCGCGGACCGTCGTCGCCCGGCACGAGATCCCACGCCTTACTGGTGGCATACGCTTCGTCGGGCGTCCAGTCCACGTTGTCATGGCTGAACTGCATCCGCGCGACGCCATTTGTATCGCTGGCGCTCAGGATCAGGTTTACGCTCGTCGTGTTGGAATAGCCGCCGGTGGCGATGGCGATTGTACCGGTCGGTGGCGTCGTGTCCCGGATTGCCTGGGCGGAAATCGGCGCGGTGGACCAGTTGCCCATGACGTCCTTGTATTGCACATAGACCGTCTTCACGCCGTCGCCGGGCGAGAGCGTCCATACCTTGCTGGTGGCATAGGCTTCTTCCAAACTCCACAGAGAACCGTCAGGACTGAACCGCATGCCCGTCACACCGTTCGCATCGCTGGCGCTGAGGGTCAGGTTCACGTCGTCGGAAGGCGGATACAGACCTTCATCAATGGAAATCGTTCCGGTGGGCGGCACCTTGTCAATCTCGAAAATTTCTCCCGTGTTGAATGGCGTTGTAAGGGGCGTCGAAAGACCGTCCACAATCGAACCGTCGGCGACAACATCGAGCCGAAGGGTGCCGCTGCCACTGCCCGTGCGGACCGTTACCAGCCGCCATGCGCCGAGGCCATCCGGCCAAACGCTTTCCACCGAAGCGCCGGTGATGCCGCTCGTTGTCAAAGTAAAGTCGTTCGTTCCGACACCCGTCACGAATTCGCTGAAACTCACGAAGTAGGTGACGGAATCCCAGTTGGTGGGACTGGCCACCGCGCGAAGCACCGAAATGACCTCCGGAGGCGTCTTGTCTATGGTGTAGGATTCGCCGCTGCTGTAACTGCCGTTGCCGGTAACGACCGTTCCCGGTCCGCCAAGCGGATTCTCCTCCACGTTGATAATCGTGTCGTTGTCCACCACGTCCAGCCGGATGGCGCCGCTGCCGCTACCGGTGTTGACTGTCACCGTCCGCGTCGCGCCCGTGTCCGCGCTGACGCCGGCAATGGAAGCGCCCGTTACGCCGGTGGTGGCCAAGGCAAAGTCGTTTACGCCGACCCCCGTCACCGGTTCACTGAATGTCACGGTGAACGCCACGGTTCCCGCGCTTGTGGGATCGCTGTCCGCGCGGACAATCGAAACGACCGAAGGCGGTATCGGCAGCATGGACATGCCGACCATCACGATGCGGCTATTCGAACCGCCGGTCGTTGTCGTTCCCAGAATCTCCGAATTGCTGCTGTTGGCGGCCATGCCGAACCATGACTCGGCCCGGATTCGGTTACCGGTTCCGCTGTCGCTGATTTCCCATGCCGTAGTAATGGTCCCGCCGCTCAAGGCCGGGTTCGCGGTGGGCGTGGTATCGGTCGGCTGATCGCTTGAGAAAGACCAGAGGACGATCGAACCGTTGATGGCCGTATTGATGGAAGGCAATAGCACGGATCGGGGGTTGGGAAGTATGGGGTCGCTGCGGAACTTGACCGCCTGGAACGGCCAATCCGCGGCGCTGACGCCCCGCAAGGCATAGGCGCCGATGACATAGTCCATGGGTGTGGCGCCGACCCATGTCCAATTGATCGGAATCGTGGCGCCGCCGGCCCAATTCCCGGCACGATAGAAAGTCTCTATCTGCACGTCGGCATCGTTTCCGTTGTGCAGGATGTCTCCACCCTGTATGGGACCCGCGGCCGCGCCTCCGACCGTCACGTTCACGTTTTCGGCCGCAAGCAGCGTGTCGGTACAGTGGACGATGACGACAACCCCGTTCGCCGACGAACCCGCCGGCACCGTAAGATTGAACGGCGTCCCCGATGGCGCGCTTCGGCCATACGCTACGACGGATACCGCGGCCTCCGCGGAGAATCCAATCAATCCCGCGACGACAGCCAAGGCTACAAGAAAACATACGATCCGCCATGGCGCCGAACTCCGCTTGCCGCTAGATCGTGCCGCGGGTACATCACCCCTAACCGAAGACATTTCGCACGCCTCGATTTCTATTGTTGTTCTTCCCTTGAGTCTCATTTCGTGACGCCTCCTCGTTTTCCCGTGAATTTCTGTAATACGAACGATTACGCCGACACCGCCTTTAGAAGTGAGTAGTATTCAAGCGTGACGGCATGTCGTCTATCTACAAATCCGGTTTACACCTATTCATCCATTCAGTCGAATACCGTACTGGAAGCACTTACCGCCCTACTTCTTCAATGCACCTCAGCGCCACCAACTATCACAGCATAAAACGGATGCTGCCACCTATACGTATCGCCCGTTCCGCATGCATTTTCAACCGGGATTATCTCCGCCAATCGAATATGCATATTTTTATTATACTCCAACTAACCGATTTTGGCAAGTTCTTTTTGGAGGTTCTTTGACAAAACGCTGGGTTATTCAAATTTTTATTGTTTTGAAATAACTAATAGTTGATAATGTTTATATTCATTTATTGTACTTTAATAACACATCATCAACCAACTGGATTCCCGCTCGGCATGTTTGATTTTCCTCGGATGCCTATCACCCCTGTTTGATGAAGATCCGAAAGTGATTCGATCTCATTGCATCCGGACAGTCGTTGGTGCTACAAAAAGGAACCTTTGAATGAAAATTGGGAGGTTGTATGAACCTATTTGAACCTTTGGCGGCGTGTATTTGCGATGCCTTTTCCGGGCTTTTGCCCGCGGATCTTCCGTTTGTGCCGGCTCCGAACCTGGAATTAGGCGACGTGGCTCTGCGCACGTTCGAAGCGGCCCGAAAACTGAAAATGGCGCCTCCGCAACTGGCCGCGCGCATCGCCAAGGAGGTTTCGTTCGGATCCGAGGTCTCTTCCGTCGCGACGGCCGGGCCCTATGTCAATTTTCGGCTGAACCGCGGACTCGTCGCGCGCCGTGTTGTAGCCGGTGTGCTTGCGGAAGGCCGTTGGTTCGGTTCGAACGGAACAGGCAAGGGAAAACGGGTGCTCATCGAGCATACCAGTATCAATCCCAATGCCAGCCCGCATCTTGGCCGGGGACGTTGCGCTATGTTCGGCGACAGCCTCACGCGGCTGCTGCGGTTCGAGGGTTACGACGTCGAGGTCCATTACTACGTCAATGACATGGGCCGGCAGATCGGCCTTTTGGTGCTTGTCTGCGAAGGGCGCGAGGACCTGGCCTTCGACGAAATCCTTGAACTGTACGTCCAGGCCAATGCTCGCGCCGAGGCCGAACCCGCCTTTGCGCAGGCAGGGTACGATCTGCTCGCGAAGATGGAAGAAGGCGATCCGGAAACGCAGGCGAGGTTCCGGTCGGTGGTGGATTTATGCCTCAAGGGCCAGTTGGCGGTATTGGCCCGGCTCAACGTGTCCTACGACGTCTTCGATTACGAATCAAAATACGTAAAGGATGCGCGCCTGGATGCCGTGCTGGATGCCCTGCGGGCAAAAGGCGCGCTGTTTACCGATGAGGAACAGCGTCTGGTGGTCGATCTGTCGAAGATCGGACACACGAAGGAGGAAGGCCGCTATTTCGTCCTGATGCGCGCCAACGGCAGTTCGATGTACGGCTACCGCGACCTTGCCTACACCCTTGACAAGCGCGAGCGCGGCGCGGACCTCAATCTCATGGTACTCGGCGAGGATCACAAGTTGTATGCGCAACAGTTGGCGCTCATTCTCGGCGCCGCCGGACATCCCGCGCCGGAAGCCATCTACTATGCGTATATCCTGCTGACAGAGGGCAAGATGTCCACGCGCCAGGGCAAGGTCGTGCTATTGTCGGAATTCCTCGACGAGGCGGCGCGGCGATCATCCGAATGCGTCGCGAAGCAATGCGCCGACATTCCCGCCGAAGAGCAATCCGAAATCGCGCGCAAGGTGGCCGTTGCGGCGATTCGCTTCGCGATCCTGCGCGTGAATCCGAATAAAAACGTAATTTTTGACTGGGAAAGCAGCCTGTCGTTCAGCGGCGACACGGGGCCGTACATCCAGTATTCCTGCGCGCGAATCAATTCGATACTCCGCAAGCACGGGCAAGAGGTCAAAAGCGTCCCCATTGAAGACGCCCTGCTGGAAACGGACGCGGAGTGGGCGCTCGCCCTGAAACTCGCTTCGTTTCCCTCGGTCGTGCGCAATGCGGCCGAACAACGGAATTGCGCGCCGATTTCACAGTTTGCATTGGACACCGCCCGGTTGTTCACGGCTTTTTATCATGCGTGTCCCGTGCTGGTTGCGGAGACGGACGCCCTGCGCGATGCCCGGCTTCAACTCTGTGTAGCCACACGGACCGCGCTCGAAAACGCGCTGAATCTGCTCGGCATTGAGGCGCTGGAACGGATGTAGCCGCGCTATGCTAAAATTTCTTAGATGCGTCCTATGGTTCCATGAGTCCCATAGGTCCCATGAGCAAAGGAAATGATATGCCTGAAAAGTATGTGCGTCCCTCATGGGATGATTATTTCCTGGAAGTCGCGCGCGCCATCGCAAAAAGATCGACGTGTGATCGGGGCCGCATCGGCTGCGTCATCGCGCGCAACAAGCAATTGCTTGTAACGGGCTACGCCGGGGCGCCGGCGGGTCTGCCACATTGCGACGACATCGGCCACCAGTTCAAGAAGACCATCCACGAGGACGGCCGCGCGACGATGCATTGCGTAAGGACCGTTCACGCGGAACAGAACGCGATTTGCCAGGCGGCGAAACTCGGCGTATCCATTGACAAGGCGACGATCTACCTTCAAATGACTCCGTGCCGCGTGTGCGCCATGCTGATCATCAACGCCGGCATTGTGCGCGTCGTGTGCGAGCGCAAATATCATGCGGGCGCCGAATCGGAAGACCTGTTCCGCCAAGCCGGCATTACGATCGAATACAAGCACGACGAAGTCCTCGAATACGGCAACCAGGCGCCCGACAACGTTACCTGAGCGTGTGTGCGAAAAAACGCGCCGGCGCCGAACCAAGGCAGGAGGGTTTGCCATGTCTTTAGTAAATCGCCGCGAATTTCTGGGGATGACCATGGCCGGCCTCTGGCTGGGATCGGGAAAGGCCTGGCCGGATCCGTCTCCCCCGTCCGAAGGCCGTTTCAACGTCTTGCACATCATGGCCGACGATCTGTGCAGCCGGCTGGGCTGCTACGGCGACCCGATCGTCAAGACGCCGAATCTCGACCGCCTGGCCGAAAGCGGAGTACGGTTTGAACAGGCTTATTGCCAGTTCCCGTTGTGCAATCCGAGCCGCGCATCGTTCATGACCGGTCTGCGCCCCGACACCATCCGCGTCTATGAAAACCGCGTCCATTTTCGCGAAAACGCGCCGGACGCCGTAACCATACCGCAGACATTTCAGAAAGCGGGTTATTCCGCGGCGCGCGTGGGCAAGATTTACCACTACGGGGTTCCTTCGCAGATTGGAACCAGCGGACTCGACGACCCGGTGTCATGGGAAATGATTGTCAATCCGAGGGGACGCGACGTGGACGACATCGGAATGGTCGAAGTTTTGCAACTGGGCCCCGATGGAAAGGCCATGACGGTTACCGGAAAGGGCCTAAAGGATACCGGCGGAACCCTGAGTTGGCTGGCCGCCGAAGGCGGCGACAACGAGCAAACCGACGGCAAGGGCGCCGCCGAAGCGGCTCGTTTGCTCGAAATCCGGGCCAACGAATCGAAACCTTTTTACCTGGCGGTCGGGTTTTACCGTCCCCATACGCCGTTCGTCGCGCCGAAATCCTATTTTAGCCTGTATCCGCGGGAAAAGATTGACGTGCCCGCCATCCCGCCCAACCTGAAGGATCTTTTTCCCGCCATGGCCCTTGCCCGTCAAAAAGAGGCGGAAGTGGCCATGGACGACAGCCTCCGCCGGCACGCCATCCAGGCCTACTATGCCTCCACCACCTTCATGGATGCGCAGGTGGGCCATTTGCTCGACGCGCTTGAACGCACGGGCCTCGCCGAAAAGACCATCGTCGTTTTTCACAGCGACCACGGCTATCACCTCGGCGAAAAGAATTTGTGGCAGAAGATGAGCATCTTCGAGGAATCGGCCCGCGTGCCTATGATCATCCGTGTGCCGCATAACCGAGCCAACGGCCAGGTGTGCCGTCGGCCCGTGGAACTGGTTTCGCTGCATAAGACTCTGGCGGATCTCTGCGGCATCGCGCCGGACCCGAAAGCCGAAGGCCACAGCCTCCGGCCATTGGTCGAAAATCCACAAGCCCCATGGAAACATGCGGCTTTTTCCCAGGTTACGCGCACCGCTGAAACGCCATCCGGCCCGAACCGGCGGAAAACCGCGCGGGAAATCATGGGGCGAAGCGTACGCACCGAGCGATGGCGCTATACCGAATGGGACGGCGGCCGGCTCGGACGGGAACTCTATGATCATGCCGGGGATCCGGCGGAAATGAAAAATCTCGCCGACGATCCGAAACACCGGAAAATCGCCGAAAAAATGAGCGCGATCCTGCACGCCGTCGGCCGGTGATCCCATACGACGGACCGGGGCGGTTTGCGCGCGGCGACGGCGGCGTGATATGATTCCTCATTGACAATAACGGGTCCGGTTTCGATCGAAATCGCGGTATTCAAGGGAGAACACGCAGCATGTCCGGTCATTCCAAGTGGAGCACCATCAAACATAAAAAAGGCGCCGCGGACGCCAAGCGCGGCAAGATCTTTTCCCGCCTGGCAAAGGAAATCACCATTGCCGCGAAAACAGGCGGCGGCGATCCGGCGGGAAATCCGCGATTGCGCACTGTCTTGATGGAAGCACGATCCGTAAACATGCCGAAAGAAAACATCGAACGGGCCATCAAGAAAGGCACCGGTGAATTGCCGGGCGTCTCCTACGACGAAGTTCGCTACGAAGGGTACGCCCCCGGCGGCATCGCGCTGATTATTGACATCCTCACCGACAATAAAAACCGCACGGTGGCCGAAATCCGGCATCTGCTCACCCGGCACGGCGGAAGCATGGCCGAAACCAACGCGGTGGCATGGAATTTCGAGCAAAAAGGCCTCATCGTGATTCCCAAAAGCGCGTGCAATGACGATGAAATGCTGGAAAAGGCCATCGAAGCCGGCGCGGAAGATGTAGACAGCAGCGGCGAAGATTTCCATGAAGTCACTACCGCTTCCACGGATCTGTACGCCGTGGCCAAGGCGCTCGAAGGCATGGGACTCAAGGCGGAAAGCGCCAAACTGACCATGATTCCGAAAACGACGCAGAAAGTCGAGGGAAAAGCCGTCGGCAATGTCCTGAAACTCATGGAAGCGCTGGAAGAACACGACGACGTGCAAAACGTCTATGCCAATTTCGATATTTCCGAGGAAGACATGGCCGCGGCCATGGAAGGATAGTGCACCATATCATTCATGCGCGCGTTGGGATTGGATCCGGGTACCGCAACAACCGGGTATGGCGTTGTGGAACGCCATGGCGCGCGGCTGGTGCATATCGCGCATGGAATTATCGCCACGCCTCCCGATCGGCCCTTCGCCGAGAGACTGCGCATCATATTCGAGGAAACCCAAGACCTTCTTGCGCGTTTTCGCCCTGACGCCGCCGCCATCGAAAAGGTCTATTTTTCGCAAAACGTAACCACCGGCATTTCCGTGGCGCAAGCACGCGGAGTCATCGCCGTGGCCATTGCCCTCGGCAACCTTCCCGTGGGCGAATTCAGCCCGCTCGAAGTCAAGAACGCCGTCGTCGGTTATGGAAAAGCGACAAAAAAACAGGTTCAAGAGATGGTTAAAATCCTTTTGAACCTCGACGATCTTCCCAAGCCCGACGACGCCGCTGACGCGCTCGCCATCGCCATCTGTTTACTTCACAGCGGAACATCCCGCGCCTGAAATCGCATAGGAAAAGCCAGTCGCTATCATCAACCTAAAATCGGCAGTTGAACGCGGCTCTTTCGACCAAACCATGGACGAGATGGACATTGTGGACCCAGTGGACTTCGCCCGCAAGGGGATTGATTTTCTTGTCCATTTCGTCCACAAGGTCCACGACATCCAGAGGATAGCACGTAGAATCCGATCTTGACTGCCGAATCCAGAATCAAATGGCTGTTCACTCTCCACTTCGCGTTATGAGAATGGAGATACGAGACGGAGAGGCATGCTGACTGGGTTGGTGTCACTGACTTCTCTAGCGCCTTTCCAACGATCGCAGAAGCACTAAGACCTTGTCCTGCAAAATCAGTGGAGACTTGCATTCTCCGATTGTTGGCGGCATTATGCAGGTACTTGGATTTGATAAAGGCCACTCGGTCCATAAAGTCCATCTCGTCCATTGATTGAGCATAAAGAAGTCGCTCTGGACTGATGAATCCGGAGTAAACAGGCTTAGACAGATTGAAGCCGGGAGACTTGACGTATGGCCAAACCGACGGATATTTATCCCCGGACAACCACTCTCTATTTTCTGCCCGTGGAGACACGGGTGCCGTTGAAATTCGGGACTGAAACGCTGACGCACGTGACCTGCGCGCGGGTACGGATGCGTGTCGAGGACACGTTCGGCCATGCGGCCGAAGGCTGGGGCGAAACGCCGCTCAGCGTCCAATGGGTCTGGCCCAGTTCGCTGCCGTACGAGGAACGGCATGAGGCGCTCAAGACGTTTACGAGGCGTCTGTCGGGCGCGTGGGAACTGTTCAACGTCGGCGGGCATCCCATGGAAGTCGGCCATGCGTTCATCGAAAAACGGTTGCCGAAACTGCTCGAAGCGTTCAATCGGTCACGGGGCGGCGCCGAACCCATGCCCTGGCTGGCGGCGCTCGTCTGTTGTTCCGCGTTCGATATCGCGCTGCACGACGCCTACGGCCAATTGCATAAAAAGCACATTTACGACATGTATACCCGGGAATTCATGTCGCACGATCTCGCGCATTACCTCAAGCCCGCGGACGACGTAAAAATATCGTTCCAAGGCAAATATCCGGCGGATTATCTGGTTTTCCCCCGCCCCGACAGCCTGCCGGCATGGCATCTCGTCGGCGGCAAAGACAAACTCGACGCCGGAGAACTGGACGACAGTGATCCGCGTGACGGGTATCCGCTTCTATTGGGCGATTGGATTGATCGCGACGGACTGAAATGCCTCAAGGTCAAATTGCGGGGAACTGACGCGGAATGGGATTACAATCGCCTGGTACAGACCGGCACGATAGGCCTTGCGCACGGAGTTGACTGGCTCAGCGCAGATTTCAACAGCACCGTGACCGATCCCGTTTATGTAACTTCTATGCTCGACCGGCTCGTGAAAGATCATCCGCGCATTTACGGAATGATCCTCTACGTCGAACAGCCGTTTCCGTATGATCTCGAAAAACACCGGATTGACGTTCACGCCGTGTCCGCGCGTAAACCGTTGTTCATGGACGAAAGCGCCCACGACTGGCCCATGGTCCGGTTGGGGCGATCCCTTGGCTGGACAGGGGTCGCGCTCAAGACCTGCAAAACGCAAACCGGCGCGCTGCTGTCGCTGTGCTGGGCCAAAGCGCACGGGATGACTCTCATGGTCCAGGACCTGACCAATCCGATGCTTGCACAAATCCCCCATGTTCTGCTGGCCGCACACGCCGGCACCATCATGGGCGTGGAAACCAACGGAATGCAGTTTTACCCCGCCGCGTCGTTGCCGGAAGCCGCCGTGCATCCCGGCATCTACCAGCGGCGTAACGGATCTGTGGATCTCTCCACTATCAAAGGTCCGGGGTTCGGCTATAATCTGGATCGCATCGCGCGATCGCTTCCCGAATCCGAGCCGAAATAAGGCCGCGAAGCCCTAACGTTCACGACGGCTGACTTGATATTACCCTGGATTCGGCAGTCAAGATCGGATTCTACGTGCTATCCTCTGGACGTGGTGGACCTTATGGACGAAATGGACAAGAAAATCAATCTCCTTGCGGGTGAAGCCCACTGGGTCCACAACGTCCATCTCGTCCATGGTTTGGTCGAAAGAGCCGCGTTCAACTGCCGATTTTAGGATTACCGTTTACGCGATCGATACCCTGCCGCGATCAAGAGGGCCAGCGCCAGGATCCCGGCGGCGAAAGGCCCGGCCGCCGGCAAACTTTCGACGGCTGTCAACAGCGCGCCTTGCGATTCGACGGAATCTGTGCCGCTATCGCTCACCACGACAGAGTACGTCCCGCTATCGTCCGCTTTGAGCGGCGTCAACAACAGGGACGAATCGCCGGTCGCGTTGGGAATGGACAGGCCGTTTTTCTTCCACTGATACTCGACCGGAGGATGGCCGCCCGCCGTGCAAACGGTGAAGAGGAACGATCGCAGCGAATACCGCGGAGTTCTTGCCTCGATTACGATGACGATGACGAACACGAGCACGAAAAGAGACTGGGTTGTGGGCAGAGTCCACGTTGGGTTCAATAAACAGGGTTGATGGTGCGACATGGTATGAACCTGGATTCGGCAGTCAAGATCGGATTCTACGTGCTATCCTCTGGATGTCGTGGACCTTGTGGACGAAATGGACAAGAAAATCAATCCCCTTGCGGGTGAAGTCCACTGGGTCCACAATGTCC
>Ga0209381_1003786_pt1 | contig 14807 bp, 9 predicted proteins | sample DewCreD2012metaG_FD_184111 | JGI IMG/M metagenome (GOLD analysis project Ga0209381, IMG submission 184111) | Hot spring sediment bacterial and archeal communities from British Columbia, Canada, to study Microbial Dark Matter (Phase II) - Dewar... ...
TAGTGAGCGCGGGTGGGATCGAACCACCGACCCTATGCTTAAAAGGCATATGCTCTACCCCTGAGCTACGCGCCCTCCATCAAAATTTGAGGCACAAATATAAACCATCGGCTCAAAATATACAAACCTATGCCAGAATAATTTTTTTCTTTACGATATTTTGTGCCTTCAAAATTCAAATCCTCCTTTATCAAGGATTTATCAGCAAAATTATTTATTTTTAACAAAAAATTATTGCTTATTATCCAATGAAAGACGCTAAAATTTTAATTGCAGACGACGACGAAACTCTTTGTTATCTTTTAAAGGAGGAACTTGTAAACGAAGGTCATAATGTTGATACCGTTTACGACGGTAAAGATGCAATTGAGAATCTTAAGAAAAAAACTTATGACGTTCTTTTATTAGACCTTGAGATGAAAGAGGTTCACGGGGAAAAAGTTCTTGCTTTTGTAAAAGATCAACAACCCACTACACAGGTAATTGTCTTAACTGCCAAAACCGATATCAGAACAGCAATAGATTGTATAAAACAAGGTGCTTACGATTTTATCACCAAACCATATGAATTCGGTCAACTCTGTTTAACAATAGACAGAGCGCTCGAGCACCGCGATCTGATCATCAAAAATAAAATACTGACTTCAAAGATTAATCAGGTTGTTCCCTCTTCAATAATCGGAGAAAGCGAGAGCATTAAAAATATAATTAAACTTGCTGAACGTGCCGCAAATTCAGAATCGAATATTTTATTGGAGGGAGAAACCGGAACCGGTAAGGAATTATTTGCAGAGTATATTCATAAAAATTCTGCCAGAAAAGACAAACCATTCGTTGCAATTAACTGCGCCTCCCTTCCTGATCAATTAATGGAGAGTGAATTATTCGGGTATGAAAAAGGAGCGTTTACAGATGCAAAGACTTCTAAGCAAGGACTTGTTGAAATTGCAAACGGAGGGACATTGTTTCTTGATGAGATCGGCGAGATGAGTTTATCACTTCAACCAAAGCTACTACGTTTTCTTGAGAACGGTGAATTCAGGAGAGTCGGTGGAATTGCAAATTTATCTTCAAATGTAAGAGTAATTGGCGCTACTAATAAGAATCTTATGCAGGAAGCCGAGAATAAAAATTTCAGAAGAGACCTATTGTTCCGGTTAAATGTAATTACGCTTACAATTCCGCCTTTGCGCGAAAGACAAGGTGATGTATTATTATTGGCAGAATACTTTTTACAAAAAAAATCTTCTGTGAGAGCTTTAAAGCGTCTTTCCGAAGAAGCAAAGAAAGAATTAATGCGTTACAACTTTCCCGGTAATGTAAGAGAACTTGAACATATTATTGAAAGAGCTATCATCTTTTCTGATGGAGATGTTATACAGCCAAAGGATCTGAACATTCCTAAAGACGATTTCGACTTTTCCAATTTTATAAAGGAAGATGGTTCACTTGTGTCACTGGAAGAATTAGAAAAAGCCCACATTAAACGAGCACTTGATAAGTATAACTGGAATAGGGAAAATACTTCCAGAGTATTAGGCATTAGTCAAAAAACCCTTTACTCAAAGATCATTAAATACAATCTGAAATAACATGCAGAAAGAAGAGAGGACATCTTCCGTTAGTCATATTGCCCACGACCTTAATAACATCTTTACAAGAATTTTTAACAGTATAGAACTTTTAAAGAAAAAAGTATCCAACCCCGAAGATGTTTCTCCATTAATAAGCAGCATTGAAAATGGGACTTATATGGCTGCTGAAATTATTGAGGAAATGCTCTCTGAATCAACGAATAAATCGATAAAGAAAAAGAGGATAAATCTAAATGCTCTTTTGAGCGATTTAGTAAATACAATTTCAATTCACTTAAAGGACAGGATTACGTTTAAGTTAAATCTCGAATCAAAATTATCTTTTGTAGAGGGAAGGTATTCGGATTATTATCGTGTTTTTATGAACTTAATTATCAATGCTTCCGAAGCAATAAAAGAACACGGGATAATTAGTATATCGACATACAACTCAAAACAAGATGAAACAAACAAACCGGAAGAGATTCCATCAATAGAGATAAAAATATCGGACAATGGCGAAGGAATTGATCCTGATATAATGCCATTTATTTTCGATCCTAATTTTTCAACAAAGTCAAAAAAGAAAAATAGTGGTATCGGACTTTCTATTGTAAAGAAAATTGTTGACGATTCCGGCGGCATCATAAAAGTTCAGAGTGAAAAAGGGAAAGGAACAGAATTCACGTTAAGATTTCCTACAGTTGCTAATGTAAAAAAAGAAGCTGAGCTTAAAACAAAATTAATACTTGTTGCAGAGGATGAAGACATTTTAAGAGAGTTGCTTGCAGAATTACTAATCTCTTATGACTTCAGAGTTATAACGTCTGCGAATGGTGAAGAAGTAATAAAAGAAATAACAAACGGGAAGAAACCCGATTTGTTGATAATTGATCAAAAGATGCCGGACATGGACGGTCTTACTTGTATTAAAAAGATAAAAGAAATGGGAATAGATATTCCGATAATTTTAGCGACCGGTTCACAAAGTGACTACACAAAAGAAGATGTTATAAACGATTTGGTGGATAAGATTATTACAAAGCCATACAACTTTGAAGAAATATTAAATGTAATAAGGGAATTAATCAATTAGATTTTTCTTCATCCGAATTAAGATCGATAATATTCAGGTTATTAACATAAGGAGTAATAACCGGTTTTTTAATTGAACCCAATTTCTCAAGAACTTTAATAATATCTCTTGCTGCATTTTCGATAAACTCAACACGTTTCAGTATAACTTCATTAGAAGGATTTTCTTTTGTTAATTCCCGTCTAATAGCTGTAGTGGAAAGATTAATTAATGTTAATGGTTGTTTAATTTCATGATTTGCAGTTGTAACAGTAGCAGCAAAGGTTTTTATTTTTTCTATTTCAATAAGGAATTTATTTGTTTCACTGAATCTAAGTGCCGAATTAATTCTTGCAATCAATTCAGTCTTATTAAATGGCTTTTTGATATAATCGAACGCTCCGGCTTGTAGCCCTGCTCTTAAATTATCAGCTTCAGTTAAGGCAGTCAATAATATTATCGGGATTAATTTTGTTTCGTCTTTGGAGGAAAGGGCTTTACAAACATCATAACCTGAAACACCGGGCATCATAATATCGAGTAATATTAAATCTGGTTTTTCATTAATTGCTTTTTGAATCCCCATCTCGCCGTCGTATGCTTTTATAACTTCAAATCCTTCGTGTTCTAATCGGTCTTGAAGAAGAAAAACATTATCGGGATAATCATCAATAACAAGAATTTTTTTCATTACAAACTTACCTTACTCCTTAAATAATAATTAATTTTTGATTCAAGAAGAGATGAATTTATAGGTTTAGTAACCAAATCGTTAAAACCGTTTTTAGTTACTACATCTTTGTTGTCGAGCATTGCATAAGCAGTAAGCGCAACAACCGGAATTGCTGAAAAACGATTATCACTTCTAATCCTTTTTATTGTTTCAAAACCATCCATTTGAGGCATCATAATATCGAGCAATATTAAATCCGGTTTAACATGATTTAACATTACAAGACATTCCATTCCGTTGTGTGCAAAAATAGTATCATAATTCATTTCTTTTACAATTTCGCCTATAGTAAAAAGTGTATCCGGATCATCATCAACAATAAGAATAGTGTGTTTAGAATTTGATGATTGTTTTGCAACATCATCTGCATATTTATCATATTCCGTTTCTTCTATAAGTTTCTGTTTTTCATTCAATATATTTTCGTCAATCTTAAGTCTATCCTTTAAATCTTTCAAAACATCAAGCGGATGGTTTTTACTTTTTAATGTGAGCTGACTTAATACATTTGACAGTGTTGCAGAATCAATATCACTAATATTCTTACTGCAATAAAATATGGGATAAACATTTTTTGTCATTTTATAATGACTTATATCGAATAAAAATCTTAATGCCTCTGTGCCAAAGAAATCGAAATCAATAATTACAATTTGCAATGTGTTTTTATTCAATTGATTCATTAACTGATTCATATTAGAACAGAAGTTTATTTCGTTTGCAACCGGCTCAGACCCAAATGTTATTGTAAATTCTTCCTTATTCGGACTACAATAAAATATTTTTGATGTTTTATTCTCTGCAAAAGTTTCGATCTTGTTAATAGATTTCAAAATATCATTTTTTGACAAAGGTTTTATCCAAAACTCGTGAAGCGGAAGCATCCAACCGACTTTTTCTTTTTCGAGAATCGAGATAATTATTATTCCGTAATCTCTTGTGGTTAAGTGAGATTTAAAATCAATAATCAACTTCCAGATATTTTCTGAATTATCATCGCTACAAAATATTATTGTATCCTGTGTTCCCAATTCCCAATTCAGCTTATTTATTTCCTCGGGAGTGAACGGAACAACATTATAATTATAGGAATGAAGATAATCTGAAATAAACTTTTTTGTCTCCGGATTTGTACAATAAATCAAAATTGATTTATATGGGGAATTATTTTTCTCTTCATTAAGTGAAAGAAATTTTTGTTCCTGGCTTTCAATTACATCAAGTATAATATCCCTTATAGTAAATGTAAATTCAGTTCCTTTGTTTACTTCGCTTTTAACATGCAACTCACCACCCAGCATTTCGATATATCGTTTTGTGATTGTTAAGCCAAGTCCTACACCTCCATATTTCCTTGATATGCTGCCATCGATTTGTCTGAATTCAGAAAAAATCATTTGCAGATTTTCTTCAGAAATTCCGATCCCTGTATCGGAGACAGTGATCTTCAGTCCCTTTTCACCTTCTGTATCGACAGTTAATTTAATCTCTCCTTTTTCAGTGAACTTAACTGCATTTGTCAAAAGATTATTAAGAATCTGTTCGAGTTTACTTTTGTCTGTATTAATAAGAATATTTTTCCCAACCGGATGTTGTAAAATAAACCGGAGTTTTTTCTCGTTCGTTATTGGTTCAATATTTTGCTTTATTTCTTCCAAGAGATCATTGAGTAAAAAATTATCTTTCTTTATTTCAATTCTACCAGATTCAAGTTTAGAAAATTCCAGGATATTAGTAATCATGCTTAAGAGTTTCTTACCGTTTCTATAAACAATCTTAATTCGTTCCTTAGATTTTTCGGGAGTAAAGTCATCCTTTAATATTAGTTCAGTCAATCCCAATATTGAAATAAGCGGCGTCCGTAATTCATGCGACATACTTGCAAGAAACTGCGATTTAACTTTAGTTAATTCTACTGCTTTGAGTCGTTGTTTTTCTAGTTCAATTGCTTTTTCATTAATCTGTTTATGTAGTTCCTTTAATTCTTCATTTTGCTCAAGAATTTGTTTGTTCTGTTTCTGATATTCTTCATTAAGTCGTTTCAGCTCTTGTACAAAATTCTCAAGTTGTTCAAGCGATTTTGCATTAGCTAATCCGATTGCAAGTTGTTCCTGAATCCTGTTAAGATAATCTTTTACATTTCTTAATGGTTCAGATTCAGAAGCAAGTTCAAGAATTGCTATAGTTTCTTTGTTATAAATAATGGGATATATTAAAATGTATTTTATTTTTATTGATGTAAGACCGGTCCTGATTTCCGGAAAGTTTTCTATAAAATTAAATTCGATTACTTCTTTTTTCTCTATCACATTAATATACAGATCCGGATTCTGAGTTGGTCTAATAACATTTTTACCGATTCCATAGGAAGAAATCAAACGTAAATTGTTTTCGTCAGCGAGATAGAGTACTCCGAAAGTGAGGTTGGTTGATTTAATAATTTTACTTAATGCGGCTTCAGAAATTTCTTTCAGTGTTGGACTTTGATTAATAAGAGTAATGAATTCAGCGTAGTCTTTCTCAGCTTCTTCTTTTTTATTTATTTCATCGAGCATCGAATTAAAGGTTTCAGCAAGCTTGCCCAATTCATCGCGGGATATTACCGGAACGCGGTGTTGAAGATTTCCTTGTTTAATGGTTTCGGCTGCCAAGCTAAGAAGCGATATCTGTTTCCTGAGTTTTGTAGTAAATAATAAAACAACAATAAATGTTAATGCACTTCCGGCGATAACAATTATAATTATAACATTTCTTAAGATTTCTCTGAAACTAACTCCTTCCTGAAATGTATTGAAAACAATAAAACTAATTTTACCTCCCGGTGTTAAGATTTGGTGCGGTGTAATTTTGGCAGCTTCAAAATCCGAATTATCTAGTTCCTCGCTGTAAATGTCATAATTATTTTTGAATTTGAGTGAGTTGATAGCATTAACAATTGTCAAAAGATATTGCTGATTTTTATTTGTCTTGGATATTTCAACAGGAGAATCATTAATTATCAAGGCAACATCTGCACCTATTTTTTCGCTTATATTATCAAGGAATTCAGATGAAATTAAAAATCCGTAATAATAAATCTCGTTTTTATAGTTTATGTACTTTAATACAATGTTTGGGTTATCTACAAATAATTGTCGGAAAGATCTTGAACGAAAGTTGAGAAATGAGTTCTTCTTTACTTTAAAGTTGATATTACTAATCAGAGAATCATTTTCAAGAGAAAAAATGAAATCGATATTGGTGGAATCAAGATTAATATTTTTAAAATCACCCAGTTTGTTTGTTAACTTACTGAAATCTTCATCTGTTTTTTCCAATGTGTTTTGGAAAGTAAATACAAAATTATTTGTTGAATTAAGGATATTCTGCGATTGAAATTTGAAGAGTAACTGACCGGTCAGGTTATAATAAATAATTGCTGTTGCAAAGGATGTAATAATAAGGATTACGAACGTAATTAATATTAACCGAACATGAAGAGTCATAACGTATAAGCTTCATTATGCTATTGTAAAATAAACGTTTGGAAAACTGTATTTAATTTATTTCTCGTCTTCTTTCTTTTTTAGTTGTTGTTTAATTTTCTCCACAGATTCCTCATTTTCATTTCGTTGCTTTTTAAGAAGTTCATTTTCTCTCTGTTTAGATACTCGTTCTTTTAACGAAGGAAGAATTTCTGCTTTTATAAGCATAATAATTTCTTTTTTTGCAACTTCTTTAGAATCATAACCGGTTAAATACCTGATTCCCAGAACCCACCATGGTAAATCTTTAAGAAATGGAATTCCACGTCTAACTGTTGTTTCTTCATATACAATTAATCCGCCTATAACAGTTTCTTCTCCATCCAACAACATAACACTTGTGGTAGCTTCTGTTTTTCTGATCTCGGTACTTATAACATCAGGAATTGCGGAGCTTCTTTCGACTTTCAATCTGAGCAAAATATAATCGATTCCGTCTTCATTATAAATGTGAGGAGTAACTTCAAGTATAGTACCTGTGGAATAAAATTTATCAATTAGATTTCCGGCAAAATCTCTTTCTTTAATTGAAAAATCAGAACCAACCTGAGCTCTGCCTTGTATATTATTTCGAACCGTAACAGTTGGTCTTGCGAATATTTCACCTAAATTTTCTGTTTCAAAAAATCTGAAAAGTGCGGTCGCATTCCCCTTGAATTTTCCCATTTCGAAAGTTGACGAACTAGAAAGATCGAATGATGGTGGTTTTTGCTGAACTTGAGTTGTTGATGTTGAAGTTTGCCTTTGTTCCTGAATACTTGTAAAATCTCCGCCAATTGATAATCCAGCTCTCGAAAGTAGAAATTGCCAGTTAATTCCTCTTTCTTGCATTTCAGAAACATTTGCTTCAAACATTAGCGCTGTTATTTTAACTTCCCTGTCATCAACAGAAGCATACATTTCTGCTGTTAACTGTTCCTTACCAGTATCTTTTTTCTTAACGACTATTACAGATTCAGTTTCTTCAACAGTTAAATTGTGGTACTGAGCAATAATGAATAAAGCTTTCTTGTATTGTATCTTATCAAGTTCAACACCAATTGGAGTTGTTAAACCGGCAGTTGAAACAATTCTTTTGCCTGATATTTTTTCGCTAACCGTACTTAATACCTGAATTGCCTGATCAAAGGGAATGTTTTCTGAAAGTGTTACCAATTCATTAGGATTAACATACCCTTGAAGTTTTTGTTTTAAATCAATCTGAGCACCAATATCAGACAACAAAATTAGAAACAGACAAAATGTAATTATCTTTTTCATTTTATTTACTCTGCTTTTTTTCTTTATCGAGTTTGAGTGTAACTGATTCAATGATTCCGCCCTTATTAAGAACGAAACTAACTTCGTTTGTTTGGTAATTAATATTTGTTAAATAACCGAGATATACTTTATCACCTTCCCATAGTAGATAAGTATTACCATTAGCGTCAACCAGAAAAGCTCCGTCCGGTATTAATGCTAACAACGAAGCAGACTGAACATCAAGCAATCCTTCTTTGTTTGGTGGAATCTCATTTCTAATCAATGGATAGAAAATATCATAAACGGGATTTGGAACAAGCGAATTTTCTGTAAAGTTTTTTACATAGAAACGGTCATTATCAGAAAAATATACTGCAACCTTGAACTTAAAGTTAACTAAATAATGAGGCGTTCCATCCTTATCAACTTTTACATTATTTGTTAATTCAACAGCAGAAATCTTTTTTAATAACTTACTTTCTTCTATTGCATAAATTAATGCATTGAGATCGTTAAAATCTGCAACACCGTTCAACGTATAATTGTAGATATTAAAGTTGGCTCCGGTTTCTGTATCATTATATTCAATGTTTACATATGAATCAGGTGAAAAAGAAAAACTAACTTTGTTTACAAAATCAAAAAAGTCTGATTGGGGTAGATTAAAGGGGATATTGTATTTTCTGTTTTGCAGAATTGAATCTAACTGTGCAACTCTGTTTTTTAGATTAACTAATTGTAACTGAAGTGTTTCGGTATCAAGTTGAAATAGTTTTAAATCCTTTATCTTTTTTTCTTTATCAGCGATTTTACCTTTCAGATACACATAATTAAAAACACCACCTCCGGCAACTATGGCAATAAGAATCAGAATCATAATAACAGTATTTTTTACTTTACTTGTCATCTTGTTTCAACAGTATCTTTGGAAAGTTTAAAATTGATAGTATAAGCAAAAGCGCTTTTCTCTCTTAATGGCTCATAATTAATAAACTTGAGTAAAGCTGTATTGTTATATTGCGCAAACTCCGTAAGAACGCTTCTTGAAAGTGAATATCCATTTATTCTAACTTCATCCTGAGAAACAGTTTCTAATCTGGTTAACCAGAAATTTCTTCTTCGTTCTATAAAGTCCGAAATTCTAACAATTGCATTATTCCAGGTACCTGCACCGGCAGTTGCAGAATCCAAAATAGCTTGTGTGGCATCGAAACTATTTATTCTTTGTTCCAGAGGAGCAATTTCTGCTACCAATGCCTGGTTTTGTTGTTGTTGTGCGGTAATTCTTTCGATCTCGAAATCCAAGTCTTTCATTTCTCTGTAACTGGACAAAATCTGGAAAGTGAAAAAGAATGTCGCCCCAAATAATAGAGGAAGAATTGCATAACTGTGCCATCCAAACTGTAAGAACTTTTGATGTTCCTGAATATACTTGGGAAGGAAATTAATACCGACATGAATTTTATCTAATTCATCAAAGTATTCTACTGCAGATGAAATTGGAACAGCAAACAATGCAAGATTTTTTGCGTCTTCTTCCGTAATTAATGACGTGTCGAAATTCTCAAATTTTAACTCGCTAACATTTGCTTCTGGGAATGTACCAAAAAATGATAATATCAGATTCTCGGATCGGTCTTCACCACAAAGAATTATGTTATCTAATTTTGGAATTCCTCCGTTTTCCATTTCCAAAAGAATTTTAGAGAAGTAAACATCGTATGTATGCAAATTCTTTGTGCCAATATCTAACGTAGCGCCAATATGTTTTAATTTTTGTCCTTCCAGAAAAATTAGTTTGCTGTATTCTTTTCCGATGTAAATTATTAGTGTGTTATCTTCCGGGAAAAATTTATTTGTTTTACTTACATAATATGCTAAAGAAAGTTCGGCGGTTTTGATTGTCGGTATTTTGAAATATCTTTTATTGTTATAATTAGCAAGCAGATTTACTAAATGAACACATGGGATTTCACCTTCAATAAAAACACTCAACATTGCTCTATCATTTAATTCGGTTACATCAAGAGAATCTGTATCAACTGTTATTCCTTTAACTGTTTGAATATCATTAGCAACCAGTTGAAGTAGTTTTTTTCTGTTATTATCCCTTGGTCCATCATACATATGAAAATTTATGACCGGTTCGGTTATAACAGGAATAAATTGACATTGATTTAGTTTAAGACCGAACAAAGATGATTGTAAAAGACCTACATCGGAAGTATCGGAAACAGGTTCTGAGGCGACTTCTTCAAGTGTATCGAAAGAAAGACTTGTTGCCGGTTCAGGAGAGTCAAGTTCGTTTAGCGTTTGATGTTTAGAAGTCTGCTGAAGTGAATGAGACATTGTAAGGGATGCAACACGTAATATTTTGAGTGTGCCTTTTTCTTTTGTAAGTACTGCAACTTTTGTATCTGTTCCCTCACAATATATACAAACAATCGGTTTCAATTTCTCACGCGCCCTTCATTAATTGCAGAATTCTGTTTTTATTATTTGAGTAAGCGATAGCATTTTCTTTAGAAATCTTTTTTTCCATGAAAAGACGTAACAAGTCCTGTTCCATAGTTACCATTCCTTGTTGTCCGCCCTGATTAATCATCATATAAATTTCGCTTGTGTTATTATTTTTTATAGCCGCTTTAACACTTGGCGTAACAATAAGAACCTCTTTTGCCAAAACTCTTTTTCCGTCCAAACTAGGGACAAGTTTTTGTGATACAACACTTATCAAAACATCTGCCAATCTATTTCGAACTCTTTCCTGCTCTTCTGGGCTAACTTCTGCAATAATACGGTCAATAGACTCCACAGCTGAAGAAGTATGTAAGGTAGAAAATACCTTATGACCTGTATCTGTTACCTCTAAAGCAGCCAAAATTGTATCCGGGTCTCTCATTTCACCAATAACAATTATATCGGGGTCTTGACGTAAAGACTGAACTACGCCCTCTTTAAAGGACAAAACATCTCTGCCAACTTCTCTATGTTTGATTATCGAAACTTTTGAGGTATGAACATACTCAACCGGAGAGGCAATTATTACAATATGACAGGGATCAAATTGATTATGATAATCGATTATTGCATCCAATGTGGAAGATTTACCGCTACCGGTAATTCCGGTTATAAGAGACAATCCGAACTTGATAAAATTATGACTCATTGTTTTTATTGCGAAAGGATGAAAGTCGAGCGATTCAATTGGTCTTACTGCTGCTTGAATTGCTCTCATATTCAGCGCAAGTGAATCGAGTTCGAAATATGCATCTGCTCTAAATCTTACGAAGCGAGAAATTTTATCAAGTTTATAAGTATAGCTGAAGTCAAGGTTTCTATTCTGAAGTAAATATTGACATTGATTTTTATTTAGTAACGATACAATTAAAATATTCGCTTCGTCGGTTGTAAACTGAGGTAAATCTTTAACACGCTCCTTCTTTCCATAAACTCTAAACCACACAAAATTCTGAGTACCGAATCCTCCTATCTCAACATCAGAAGCATTTCTTTCAAGCATAACAGTAAGGATGTAATTTGTAAGGTTAAGTAACAGAAGTTTTTCATCGTGAGTCATTTTATCAATATTATCGATAACATAGCGAACACGTTCAGGGCCTAAAACGGTCGAGGGAATTTGCTTGGCAAACGTAGAGAGGATTTGTTTAGCTTGATCAACCATCAATATTTACCGAATTTCTGGTTAAATAAATATTTGTCCCAATTTCTTTTTGCAATATAAGAAAAAGATAATTTTATAGTGTTTTTTATAAAAATTAATCCTCCATTGTTGCGCCAATCACTTCTTGAATTGATGTTAAGCCAAGCTTAACTTTTTCGAATCCGGAATCTCTCAAACTAATCGTTCCGTCTTTTCTTGCTTGTTCTCTAATAGCTTCTTCATCAACTTCATCGCCCGATCGAACAATTTGTCGTCTTATCTCTTTAGTAAAATAAAGAGCTTCGTGAATAGCCATTCTTCCTTTATAACCGGTTTGATTACATTTATCGCAACCAACAGCATCATATATCTCATAACCTACCCAATCCTTTATATCAAGTCCGGCACCGGCAATATGTTCTTCTAAATTTTCAACTTTCTTTTTGCAAACGGGACACAATTTTCTGATCAATCTTTGTGCAACAATTATGTTTATTGCATAGGCAATCAAAAATGGTTCAACACCCATTTTAAAGAGACGCGCAACAGCGCTGGGCGCATCGTTAGTATGAAGAGTTGAAAATGTAAGGTGACCAGTATTTGCAAGTTTAATAGCTGTTTCTGCTGTTTCTCTATCGCGCATCTCACCTACAAGAACAATATCGGGATCGTGACGAAGTATTGCTCTAATAGCTTGTTCAAAATTCATTTTATGACCAATCTTAAGCTGTCTTGCACCTTCAATCACATATTCTACCGGGTCTTCAACCGTTAAAACATTTTTTGTAGGATTAATAACCTGATACAAAGCCGCAATAAGTGTTGTACTTTTTCCGGATCCGGTTGGACCGGTTAAAATTATCATTCCTTGTGGTTGACTTATAGCTTTTACAAATGCTTTATGAGCATAACCAGTCAAACCAAGTTTACTAAGGTCTTTTATAACTTTTCTATCATCAAGAATTCTGATTACTATGCTTTCAAATTTATTTTTAAGTTCCGTGCCAACTGTTGGTAATACAGAAACTCTGAATCGGATTATATGACCATCGATTTCTCTTTGTATAAATCCGTCTTGTGCTTTTTCTCTTTCAAATCGATCAAGTCCTTTTGACCGATCTTTTACAACAGCCATTACTGCTTCAGGCATTGTCCCTTCTTGAACATGCCACAATTGAAGTTTACCATCTATTCTAAAATGAATTTCTGTTCTATTCCCACTTTTGGGGACAAGGTGAATGTCACTTACACCTTTTCTAACTCCTTCAACTAAAGCAGCTTCTATTAAATTTATTAATGCGCTTTTATTAATTTCTGCATCAAGTTCATCTTCATTAATCGAAACTTCTTCCTGTGTAACCTGAATTTCTTCGCCGGCTTCTTCAATCATTTTCAGATATTCATTTTCCGAGACCACAAGCATATTAATGAGCTTTTCATAATCCTTCTTACGCAAATAATTTATTTCGTATTTTTTTGCATTAAGAGTATATGCAATCTTTGCTAAAGCTCTGTCGGTTGGGTCAACGGCGGCAAGAATTAGTTTATCTTTTATTTTATCATCATATTTGAATGGAATTACTCTATGGTCAAGAAGCATCTGGCGAACTTCCGGACCTTGTTTATTCATCAAACTTTTTATTTCATTTATTCTTTCTTCAGAGAGTTCTTCAGGATGTACATTTAACTCCTTAAACGCATATAATACTGCTACTTCTCTAAAAATTACATCATGTTCAAAACCAAATTCTTCAACTAAAATTTGTGCTAAATTTCTTTTCTGTTTTAGTTGATCTGCATCTTTTATTTTTAATGACTGTTCAAGAATTTTTGAATCAATTATTCCCTTTTTTAATAACAGGTAACCAATTTTATCAGTCATCTCTAATTGTGTTTCAAGCATTCGTCTTCCTCAAAGTTGTTTTACATTACAGGTGATTTCGGGCTTATTGTTGCAGTTTCTGCAGAAATTAGTGTTAGTCCAATCATAACAATCATAATTATCATAGCAATTCCAACCTGAATTAACTCTATAACATTTTTTAATCTAAACACTGTTTCACTTTCATAATAATTAGCAAGTTGTAACGCAGTATTTTTAATTGTTCCGGTTTCTTCACCGGAGTGAAATCTTGATATTGCTGTTTCTGTAAAAACTTCGCTAGCTTGAAAAGCATCTGTAATACCAATTCCTTTTTTGATCATTAAAGGAATTGCAACTGTCTTAATTTGATTTTCAAAATAGGAGTTACCGGTTGCTTCAGCAGCAATTCTAATTGGTTCAATACTTTCTGCTGAACCACTGTAAAGAGTGTAAAAAACACGGCAAAAAACTTCGATCAATGTTTTATGAATTAATGAACCCATTATGGGTATTTTTAACATGTATTTATCTACTACAAGTTTTCCTTTTTTAGTTTTAGCAAATTGCCATAGAAAAATTGGTGGTATTATAATAGCAAGCGTCACAAGGAACATATTGTTAATAAGAAAATCGCTTATCCCCAAAGTAGCGGCAGTTAATGGTGGAAGATCAATTTTGAATTTGACAAAGAGTTTCGCTGTCTCCGGGAAAATATAACCCACATAGAAAATCACAGCTAAGAATAAGACGAATAGAGTAACAAGAGGTGTAATTAATGCACTCCTGAGATTTTTACGGAATTCCTGTTGTCGTTCCAAAAATTTGGCTGTAGCTTTATAGATTTCAGCCATATTTCCGCTTTTTGATGCTAACCCTAACATATAAGCCGTAAATTTTCCAAAAACACCCTGATAACGTAAAAAAGTTGTTTCGCTATCTGCGCCTTTTTTAAGTTCGTTGTTGATTTGTTTTAATGTTTCTTTGAGTGTTTTGTTCTCTATATCATTAATAAGAAGAGTTAGTATTTCACTATAAGGAAGTTTTTGTTCTAACAATTCCGCACTAATTTTAACAAAGGAAACAATGTCTTGCTGAGGTGGTTTTAAATTAAAATCAAGAAGTTTTTTATTA
>Ga0209381_1003793_pt1 | contig 14784 bp, 9 predicted proteins | sample DewCreD2012metaG_FD_184111 | JGI IMG/M metagenome (GOLD analysis project Ga0209381, IMG submission 184111) | Hot spring sediment bacterial and archeal communities from British Columbia, Canada, to study Microbial Dark Matter (Phase II) - Dewar... ...
GGGCAGCCGGTTCTCCAGGTACGCGGCGTACTCGCCGGTCACCGCCTTCGGCGCCAGGTCCCACTTGTTCACCACCACGACGCACGGCTTGTACTCCTCGCGGATCAGATCGGCCGTCTTGAGGTCGGTGGTGCTGAGCCCCTCTCGCGCGTCCAGCATGAACAGGATCACGTCCGCGCGGCGGATGGCCCGCTCGGTGCGCACCTGCGAAAAGAACTCGACGGGACCTTCGGGCTCCTTCATCCGGCGCAGCCCGGCCGTGTCGATGAGCCAGAAGCGCCGATTGTCCTTCTGCAGCAGCAGATCGACCGCGTCGCGCGTGGTGCCGGGCACGTCGGAGACGATCGTGCGCTCCTCGCGCGCCAGCGCGTTGAGGAAGGAGCTCTTGCCCACGTTGCGGCGGCCGATCAGCGCCAGGCGGGGCAGGGCGTCCCAGTCCTCCTCGACCTTCGCCGCCTCCGGGAGCCGCGCCGCGACGGCCTCGCCCAGCTCGTCCAGCCCGATACGGTGGACGGCCGAGGTGGCGACGACGGGATCGAAGCCCAACGCGCTGAACTCGCCCACCGTCATCCCGGCCTCCTTGCCCTCGGACTTGTTGGCCGCGATGACCACCGGCCGGCCCATCTGGCGCAGGCGTCGCGCGATGTGCTGGTCTTGCGGCGTCAGACCCTCCTTCGCGTCGACGACCAGAACCAGGACGTGCGCGGTCTGCACGCCGGCCAGGATCTGCTCTTCGACGAGGTCGGAGAGGTCCTGCCGGTCGACGATGCCGATGCCGCCGGTATCGACCAGGTCGCAGGCCTTGCCGTGAAGCACCACGGGGTGGAGCACGCGGTCGCGTGTCGTGCCGGCGGTCTTGTCGGTGATGGAGACTTCCTTGCCGAGAAGCGCATTGAAGAGGCTAGACTTGCCGACATTCGGGCGGCCGACGAGGGCCACGGCCGGAAAGCGGGGTATCTCGGGACCCGGCCGGCTGGCGAACGGCGCGGGCGTGGATGCCTGGGCGGGTCTCTTCGACATGCGGCGCATTCTAGTCCGGCCGAAGGCCTTGGCGAATGACGAACGGGACGCAGGTCGCGGGAATGCTCCCGCCGGCGTTCGACCCGGTGCTTGCGGCGAGTCGCAGCCAGGCGTCCCGATTCGACGGTGCCGGACGACCAGGATTGCGACGAGGAAGACGAGCACGACTGGCCGACCGCCAAAGGCGGCAGTCCCTCAAGCCGGCGCCGAAGGCAACGAGCGTCTACACGACCATCATCGCGCAGAAATTCCGCATCCTCCCGTTCTTCCGCAGTCATTCATTCGCCCGTCGTCGGCCACTTCTAAACCGGAAGACCACCCATGCACCCACGATCAGCATGACCAGGATCGTGCGCAGGCGCCAATGAAGCGGACCGTCATACCAAGCCTCCAGCACGCAGGCGTCCGAGGACGGCAGAAACACCCGGATCCGGCCATCCGGCAACACCCATTTCTCCAGGTCTTCCCGCAAGACCTCTGTTCCATCAAGACGCACACGCCAACCGGGAAAATAGAGTTGGTTGACGATAACTTCGGTCGAGCGGCCGTTCGGGACGAGCGCATATTCGATACGATACAACGAATATCCTGCGCCTGAAGTGGCCGATCCTCTGCAGGACAGCGTCAGCATCTCCCTTCGCGGTCCCGGCAACTGCCGGGGATCGGCATGTTTCGGTATCCATTCCCCATGATCGCAGTTGTAGCAGCCTCTCGACGTGGACCGAGCCTGTGCCAGCGCACTCTTCGATATCTCTTCGAAATCCAACTGCGCCGCTTCCCGTTCATGGGGTGCGCGACAGATGAGACGAAGGAATCGCCACGGGTCGCTCCTGGGATCGTCGGAGGGCGCCTGGAACCCGGCCGTCTGCCGGCAACGCAGCGCCACGGCTGCCACGGTCGATGGATGGACGGAGAGGTAACTCTCGACGCTGCGGATGGCCGGTTGCCAGAAAAAGACGGCCAGCAGCGCCGCCGAACCGGCGATCCAGCAGCGCGCAGGCGTGAAATAACTTGGCCGGACCGCGGCACGGTACTCAGCCCATCCCATCGCGCAAACCGTCTGGATCGGCGCAATGACGGACAAAAGGCGCCAGGGAAACTGCGCTTGGGCCAGAAAAGGAATCTCCCAGCACCACTTTGCCAACGGGGTCATCAGTAGAATCAGCAGGAGGTAAAGCAAACCGACGGGAAGAATCCAGCGACTTCGCCGGCCGACGGCAATCCCACCCAGGGCCAGCAGGAAATGAGGCAACCCCAACTGGAAGGACATGCCGTCGTTGGCGCTGAACGGAGCGGATACCCCATGACCCCATGCCGGCGAGAACAGTTGGGAGAACTCGACCGTGTGAGCGCAAGCCCTGAAGATGGGTTTCGCCATGGCGCTCGCGAGATGCGTCTCCGAAGTCGTGGCGAGAACAGGTGCCCAGTAAAAGGCGCTCAGCGCCAATCCGGCGATGAAGGCTCCCGTTGCCTCGGCCAGCAGCAAACCACGCGTGGCCAACGGATGCGCGGCGGTCAACACGACGATGAAGCACACCAGGATTGCCGCGAAAAAGAGTGCTGTGGCAGGATTCGAGATCACAATGCAGGCCAAGCCGATGGCCATCACCAGCGGCCCAGCCCAGGATTGCAGCCCTTTCCGGAGATGTTTATCCAGAATCGCCAGGCCGAACAGAGGCCACGGCGTCAGAAGTGTGGCCATGAGTTCGGAAAGATCGCCTCGCACATACAGGTTCACGAAGTGGTAAGGCGTCAGGAGGAAAAGCACGGCAGCAAAAATCCCCGTTCCCAACCCTGCCAACGATCGGCCCAACAGGAACACGCCCATGCCGCCCAAAACAAACAGCAGAAAGACCGCGATGACCACCGCCAGACTGACATCCCCGGTTGCCCACGCGAACGGCATTGCCAGAAAGAAAAATCCCGGCTGGTAAAAATGGAAGAGAGGGTACCCGTAACCGCCCGTCATCTCCGGCATCCAGCGGGGATACCAATGCCCTTGCGCGAAAGCATCCAGATAAAGCCGCAGAAGCACCTGATATCGGCACCGCTCGTGCGTATAGGGCCACCACTCGGGCTGGCCGAGCGGCCACAAGAGAAACAGCACCAACGCAATCAGCAGAACCAGGACGCCTGCGTGCGCAACCACGCCTGCCTTCGCCGGATGTCTTCGAAGGGCGATTTCGCACAGGGGTTCCATTCAACCAACGTCTTTCCCAGGAGGCTTATGGCGAATCCGACAGGCTCCTCCGGCAGCGATATCGGACTCCTACCGTGGCGGATGGCGAAATGCAAGAACCCAGGCGTTCAATGCGTGGGACCCTTTGCGCAACCTGTACAAGAGCCCGCTGGGGATTTTCCCGTCACCCACAAGGCCGCCAGCGTTACGGCCGCGAGGACGAAACCGGCCAGCGTCAGTCCCAGTCCCCAGCGCAGGCTGCCAGGATCGAACTCCAGGACCACGGCATGCTCCCCCGGCGGCACCACACAGCCCAACAGGTCCCCATAGACGCGCTGAATGCGCACAACCGAGTCGTCCACCGTGGCCGTCCAGCCTTCGTGATGGGACTCCGTCACGACCAGCAACTGCGTCGTCGCGGCGATGTACCGAATCGCGATTCGTCCAGGCCGGTCTTCGACGAGCCGGCAGGAACCCGGAGCGCCGTCCCCCAGGTCGATCGGCTCGGAAACCAAGCCCACCCGTTCGATGTCGATGTCCATCAGGTCCCTCCCCGGGTCCCGGCTGACGCGGGCCTCGGCAAGCAATCGAACGCGGGGCATCGGCTCGCGTACGGCGTGCCACTTCAGAACCGGCTTTTCCGCGGTTCCGCCCATGACCCCGTTCCAACGAACGCCGGCCACGCGCTGCGCCTGCTCCGAGGAATAGTCCAGCGCCTGCCTGGGGAGCAGCGCCGCGTACGCGCACACGACCCGGTAACCCAGCATCGTGAAGGGGTTGCCGAGGTAATCGGCAATGTAAACGCCCGTGCCTTCGGGCTCGGGCGGCACCGGCGGCGCGATCGGCTGCGTCTCTAAGAACTCCGCGACGGACAACGGCGGCGGGTGGGTCCCGACCGCGCTCAACCCATAACAACCTTGATCCGCCACCGCCAGCAACACCAGCAGGGCCAGCGCCCACCTCGCTTTTCGGAACGCGGCGAACGCCAGCCAAGCAGCCAGCGAAAACAGAACGCCCCCCAAGACCACCGGCCCACGAAGCGCTCGACCGGCGGCGAGCACCCCAATGGCGGGAAGCCAGGCCAGCGCCACCAACACGCCCACCGCGATTCGCTCCGCCCGCGAGGGACCCTGTTCAAATGGTTCGCGCGCCTGCAGTCGCTCGAACCCAAGGGCCGCCAAACCGGCCAGGGCGAACATCACGCCCACCATGAAACGCGCCGGAATCCGCATCCGGTCGAACGGCGGCACGTTGGCCAGCAGCCCGTAGAGCCCGCCATAAGCCCCCCAAGCGAGGATCAGGCAGCAGAGGCCCAGGATGAGCCATGCCCGCGTCATTCGCCGGCACTCGCCGACCGCCCCATGTCCGGCGCTCAAACCCAACGCCGCCAACACCAGCGTGACGGAACCGGGGTAGAAACCGCCTTCGAGCGTGCTCAGTTCGCCCCAGCGCGGCTCCGCGTAGACGCGGTCCGCAAACAGGTACGGGGCGAACCACTGCGCCAGATTCAGCGGGTGCAGCGAACCCATGAGCCGCTGTTCCGGCGACCAGTCGTTGCGCGCCGACCGGCTCGCCTCCGCGATGGTCGGCAGGACCTGCGCCGCTCCCAGCAGCGCGCCCGCCAGCAACGCCAGCACCAGGAGCCCTGTCCGCCCCTTTCGTTCCCAAAACGGCATCGTGACCAGGACCCACGCCCCCAGAAGCACGGCCGAAATGACCACGGCCGGCGGATGCCCCAGCAGCAACTGAGACGCCAGGGCCACGGTCAGACCGCTCCAGTGCCCGCACAGCGTGCGGGTCGTCGTCGCCTCGTAGAGACCCTCGATCAGCCAGAGCATCCACGGAAGGTGCGCCAGCACCGCCACCATGTTGGTGTGGGAGAAATGCAGGAGAAAGAAACTGGACCCCGTCAGCGCCCACGCGTGAAACCAGGCGGACGGCGCCGAAAGCCGCCGGCGGGCAAAAAGGAAACTCCCGAAAAGGCAGAGCACGTACGGCATCAGCAGTTCGAGATTGAAAGCGACCTCGAAAGGCAGCGCCCGATACAGCAACCCATGCACGGGATGCAGCAATCCCGCCTGGCCCTCGCCGTGCAGGTACATCCCGTTGGCGGCCTGGCTCCACCAGAAGGGACTCTCGCCGCGCTCGAGGCAGCGCGCAAGGTACCAGCGTGTCGGGAGATGGTACATCCCCAGGTCGTTCTCGACGTACACCTTCCCCTGGATCAGCGGCAGCGCGAGGACCAGGAAGAAGAGCCCGAAGGCCAGCGGGAAAACCAGCCGCCAGCGTTCGGAGGACCCGGACAGCGGAAGGGATTCGCCATTCCGTTCGATAGGATGCCCCCCCTCTGCAGCGCGAGAAGCCGCGCCCATGATACCGCAACTTGCCGAAGTTGCGCGGCGCTTCTCACCTGCGAAATCGTGCTCGTACCCTTCGCCATTCGAAAGGTCTCCCCTCGATGCTCTTGCACCTGCCGTCGTGAGGCACCGCAAAGCCCGCTTGGCCTCCCTTCGGCGAACCTCTACAATCTTCCATCGTGCCCGCGCAGCGGAGCGATCGATTATCCGTGAAGCGCCAAAGCGGAGGAAGAGAACTTGTCCTGCAGTCCGTCGAAAGACCCAGTTCACCATCCTCACCCGCCGAGGGGCGAGGGAGAACAACAGCCCCTTGCTCGGCGGGCTGCCAGACTTGCCGGACTGCTTCCCGTGCTGCAGGAGGTGCGTCGTTACCAGTACGACGCCTTTCATGCGGCGCAGCTCGATTTCGACGCCAAGGGCGTCAACGACTTCGTCTCCGAGGTCGACCGGCGCTCGCAAGAAACGATCCTGCAGGCGCTGACCGCCATGGATCCGCAAGCCGGCATCCTGGCCGAAGAGGACGGCGGCGATCGGCGGCCCGAGGGCACCGACCGCTGGTATGTCATCGATCCGCTGGACGGCACGGGAAATTTCAGGGCGCGCATCCCCATCTGGGCCATCGGCGTGGGGCTCTTCGAAAACGGCCTGCCGACCGAAGGCGCGATCGTGGATTCGTACTCCGGTCGCGTCTGGTCCAGTTGGGAAGCGGTGGCCCCGGAACATCCCGTCAACCAGCTGTCCGACGTGCAGATGTGGACCCTGGACAGCGCCTACGAGAGCCGTGCGTACCCGGAAGTGGCATCGGCCAAGCGCCGGCAGATCGGCGCGACAGTGCTGGCGCTCCTGCTGCTGACCCAGTCGGGTTTCGAGGGCCGCGCGAGCCTGGACTACGCGCTGATGGGCAACAGTTCGCTCTGGGACATCGCCGCCCCGGCGGCTTTCCTGAGGCAGGTCGGCGGAGCATTATGGATCGAAGAGCAGGGCCGCCTGCACGATCTCACGCGCGAGCCGTTCGACGCGCTGGCTCCGCAAGGCCCCGGCGCCTTCAGGAAACGCAAGCTCCGCTACGTGGCCAGCGCCTCGCCGGAACTGGCCCGGGCCGTGATCGACGCGGGTTACCTGGGAACGCGGCGTTAGCCTGCATTATTCATGGCGTGCGGTCCCGTCTCGCGGCCTGTCATAGGGGAACGGTGGCGCAACTCAGGCGAGTTGCGGGACGGAGCCACCGGCCTTTCACAGGGGATGAATAATGCAGGTTAGCAGCCCGTTGAAAAACCCCTCCCCGCCCTTTCCCACAGAGCGGCTTCGCATTACCCACAAATCCGTGGTTCTCCCCCTTCCCTCATTCTCTTTTTCCCTCTCCCCAAGCGCGCGTTCAGCGCGCCGCAGGGGGCAGGGGGAACCGAGTCTTTCTTCCCCTCCCCTGCCCCTCCCCATTCGCGCTTCGCGCGAACGGGGAGGGGAGAAGATCTCTTATGGGAACTTCCTGGTCCTATCCCCCCCATCCCCCCTTTCCCACAGGGAAAGGGGGGAGTCCGCCATGGCTTTCCGCTGTGCCGCCGACTTTGTGGGTAATGCGAAACCCACAGGGAAAGAGGAGAGCCGAAAGTTGTAGGTAATGCGAAGCACAGCGCGGAGAGGGGAATCAAGAGTTCCTTTTTCAACAAGCTGTCAGGGCAGAAAAAAGATCCGACCCGACCCGAGCGCATCGAGGTTCTTCTTGGCCAGCGGGTAGCAGGCCGATTCGCTTGGAACCTTCCGGAGCGCGGCAACGCAGGCTGCCCGATGCAGTTCCACGATTTGTGCAGCGCCTGCAGCCCGTGCGGCCTCCATGAGGAAATGCCGTATGCGCGCTTCGTACAGGAAGGCCATGCCCAGCGTCGTATCCAGTTCCTGGGCACGCCGGCACCACGCCAGCCCGTCCTCGATGCCCTGCCGCTCGCGCTCCTCCACGCGGCAGGACTTCCGCTCCAGCAAAGGCCGGAAACAGACCTGGGCCAGACCCAGGCAGCCAAGGGCGCGAAGGCGGGCCAGCGACAGGTTGCGCTTGAGATCTTCCCGAACCGCCTCGATCTCGGCCAAAAGGAGCAGTTCCGGCTCGGTCGCGGAGGCCCGGGCACGCGCTTCGCCCAAGGCCTCTTCACGGGAGATGTCCTGCCGAACGAAAGACTCCTCGGCCAGGAGAATGCAGGCGCGCAGACACTGCGCCTCGGCCGAACCGGGATGGGCCTTGAGTGCCAGGATGCCGTTCGCCGCGGCATGCTTGAGCAGCGGACGGGCCTCGTCGTAGGAAAGCGGCCGCTTCAGGAACTCGTGCAACCAGGCGGTCGCCAACTGCCGATAGCCTTCGCTCAGCGCCGGGCGGCTCAGGTGATAGGTGAAAGCGAATCTCGATCCCACGTAGGGATAGGCGGCTGATCGGTCCGTCGATTTCGTCATTGACGCCTCGGGCACCGGCAAGCGGCCCTCCAAGCGATCGATGGCCTTCGAACTCTCGCCCGCCAAAAGCAGGCTGTTCGCCATGAGGATCTCGGCGAAGAGCGGGTTGTAAAGATAGGCGTCGGGAAGCGACAGGCCCTTCTCCAAGTGCCGGACGGCTTCCCGACCGGTCGCCGCCGCGCGTTCGCCGTCCCCCGCCCGACGATGATCCTCGGCCATCCGGATCAACTGCCGGGCGTGGAAAATGTGCGCCAGCGCAGCCTCGGGCTGCACCTCCACGGCCCGTCGCATCAGCCTGGCACTGTCGGACCAGTCCGCGCTCCGGTCTGCAGCGACCAGCGCAAGAAAGAGCACGAATGGCAGGGGGAAAAGCGCACGCAACCAGGGACGGTCCAACGCCGTCCAGCGCTGCGCCATACCGGCCACGGTCTCCACGAGCACCAGGAAAAAGCCCACGGACGAAAGGTACACGTACCGGTCCTGCATGGGATAGCCGATCGCGACAAGGTTGGAGGCCGGTCCCAGTCCCCCGAAAAACCAGAGCCAACCGTACGCGGCTCGACGCCGCGACCTCGCCACCCCCAGGCTGCCGCACAGCAGCGCGATCCACACGAACGCATTGACCCAGAACCGCGGGTCGCCAAGCGACTCGATGGCCTCGATGCCGTACATCGCGCTCAGCCGCAGCGGCCACAACAGATTCGCAAGGTATTGCAGGAAGATGTCCGTATCGGTCAGGAGCGCGGCGAACGCGCTGCCGCCCGGCGGCGGGCGCATCGTCTCCGCATACCCGCTCATCCCCAGCCGCGCCACGACGAGAGCGGCCAGGAACGACGGCAGGAGACCCAACCAACCTTTCGCATCGTGCCCCGGTCCCTGCGGCGAACCGGTCCCTGCCAGCCGCAGCGGACTGCCCAGCGCCTCCAACGCAACGAATATCGGCAGCCAACCCAACGCCAGCGGGCAACTGAACAGGGCCAGCAGGAACGCCAAGGGCGGCAAGACCCAACACCACCATCGCCCGATAAAACGGATGCGGGCGTACAACGCCAGGATGCCGAAAAAGAAACCCAAAGCATTCCTGCGCTGCGAAACCCAGCCCACCGTCTCGCAGGCCATCGGGTGAACCGCCCAGAAGACCGCCACGCAGAGCGCCTCGCCTCGAGTCAGCCCAAGCCGCTCGAGCACGGCCATAATCAGCAGCGCGGAGGCCGTGTGGATGAGCAGATTCCCGAGTCGGAATGCCCACCCCGCGTCCAAACCGAAGAGCTCGGTGTTCAGCCGCAGGCTGATCATGGTGACGGGAATATGCTGATAATAGGTCTCTTCCGTGAGAAGTTTCGACCACGGCTGCCCTGACTGCAACAGCGGATTCCGGGTCACATAATTCGCATCGTCCAGTTGGTCGGGAGGCGCGGTCAAACAACCGGAAATCGTCAGGTATCCGCACAACCCCAGCAGAAGCGCCTCAAATAGCCTGGAACGCAGGAGCACGCCTGCCCTGAAGAGAATCGATGCGGTCTGTCCATTCAAATCGCGCATTCCTGCCTCCGCTCCAGCGATCATAGCTTGGAACCGCCGGAGTGGAAGACCAGAGCGCTTGCCTTTTCCAAAAGGCCAAACATAAAAAAACCCCCGGGCTTGCCCGGGGGTTCAACGTGAGGCTACGCCGGCTTATTTGATAATATGGGTTTCCAGTTCCTCCGGGAAGTCGGTGGCATCCCAGTCACTTTCAAAAATGTTATCGGTGGTCGCAGAATCGTTCGCATCTTTGGTGGCCCGCGCATCCGCCGCATCCCACCATTCCACCGATCCGGCGCCGATCGCAACGTTCTGACCAGGGCCGTCAGCGCCGTGGTTCCTGGAATTGCTGTGGTTGGTCGCGTGGGTTTCGCCAAGGTCGCCAAACACGCCAGCCGTCGCGTGAGTGGGGGTGTGGCCCGGGTCATAGCCATAATTGGTGTACTCTTCCACCGTAGGTTCCGTGGGCGCCATGTACCTGTTCAACAAGCTGGTGTTGCTGGCCTTGGACGCGCACGAGAAGACGCGGTGGTCCTTCACGTAGGCATCGTACAACTGAGAAATGGCAATGCGGCCTTTCGTCGTATGGCCGGAACCGTCTTCCTTATCGTGGTCATCCGCTTCTACCGCAATCGGGAAGCGCCCCAGATTCGGTGATGCGTCGGAGTACAGGTGACAGCACTTGATGACGTTACCGCAATTGTTGCCGCAGGATGACCGGCGCGCCTGTTCGCGAGCGCGGGCCAACACCGGCAGCAACAGACCGGCCAAGATGGCGATGATCGCGATCACCACCAGCAGCTCGATCAACGTAAACCCTTGTTTCTTCATCTTCTCTCCTCCCAATTCCTTTCGAGGCCCCTAAAAACCCCCAAGCAGCTTGCTGGCTGACTCGGGCCGAGCATCACAGGTTCGGCCCTGAACACCTCCGCGTCAAATGGCTTTCTCCGGTGCGCTCTGGCCCTCCTTTGCCCCACCCAACCGCACGTTGTTCCCTCGGAATCTTACGGGGTAGCCAGAGGAGCGGTTCGGTCCAAAAATCGTCATTTTTCGGTTTTTTCTCAAGGAGTTTGCCACTGGCGCGACAGAACCCCTGCGTCATAATCCGCCCCTGCGCCTGGGATGGATCGATTGCACGAGTGCAGAACGGTGCAAGGACCCAAACACCTTGGACTGGCTAACCGAGTTGACCCCCTGGTTCGAACACGGCTCCTACATCGCCGTGTTTCTGGTCCTCGTGCTCTGCGGCATCGGCCTGCCCATCCCTGAGGAAATCACGTTCATCGCAGCCGGCATCGTCGCCCGAAACATCGAGGCGAACGTGTGGATCATGATCGTCGCCGGCCTCTGCGGCATCATCGCCGGCGACTCGCTCACCTACCTCTTTGGCCGCAAACTGGGCTTGAGCCTGCTGACCCGCTGGCCCTTCAACCGTTTCCTGAAACAGGAGAATCTGGACCAGGCGCGCCGCTTCATCGACAAACATGGATCGCAGGCCGTCTTCTTCGCGGGCTTCCTGGCGGGCGTCCGGGCGCCCACCTACTTCCTCTGCGGTTCCATGGGCCTCAGCTACTTCCGCTTCGTGCTCTGGGACGGCGCGCGCGCGATCCTGACCTGCCCCATTTCGGTCTGGCTGGCGTGGCGCTTCGGTCCCGGCGCGATCGGTATCGTCAAGGAGTATTCCCACTACATGCTGGGTGGCCTGGCGGTCGCGCTGCTGATCATCGTGCTTCGACACCTGCGCCAGCGACGGAAGCAACGGGCTGCGACCGCGCGACCCGGGGCGTAGGAGCGGCGGCCGTCCGAGCGCCCATGTCCCCTGGAGCTGCACTGCCTGGAACGCCGTGCGCCCGCCTGCCGCATTCACCGGGCGGCGTCACGCTTTTCGAGTTCGGCGATGCGTCCTTCCAGTTCGCGGATGCGTTCGAGCATTTCGGGGAGCTTGCGGATCGCGGCGATCTGCCGCCAGGCGATGCGCCGTTCGCTGGCCGGCAGGCCCCAGACTTCGGCGCCCGGCGGAACATCCTGCGCCACGCCCGACTTGGCGCCGATCTTGGCGCCCATCCCGATCGTCAGGTGATCGGCCACGCCGGCATTGGCCCCCAACACCGCATAGTCCTTCAGTTCGGTCGATCCTGCCAGTCCGGCCTGCCCGCACAGGATGACGTGCCTACCCAGCTTCACGCCATGGCCGACCTGCACGAGGTTGTCGATCTTGGTGCCTTCGCCGACCACGGTCTCGCCCAGCGCGGCGCGGTCGATGGCCGAATTCGCCCCGATCTCGGCATGCGCATCCACGCGGACCGTGCCCACCTGCGGCACTTTCACGTGGCGTCCCCCGCGGAACTTGTAACCAAACCCATCCGCCCCGATCACCGTGCCGGAATGGACGATCACCCCTTCGCCCAGCCGCACGCCGTCGTAGAGCACCGCATGGGGATGGAGGCGACAGCCCCGGCCCAGGCTGCAGCGGCGGCCGACGTAGGCGCCGGCCATGACCCAGCACCCCTCCTCCACCTCGGCGCCTTCGCGCACGACGGCAAACGGACCGACGTAGGCGGCCGGATGCACGCGCGCGCCCTCTTCGACGCATGCCCGCGGATCGACACCGGGCTTTTCGGGCGTTTCGGGGTACAGCAGGGTCAAGGCCGTCAGAAAGGCCATTTCCGGATCGGGGTGATAGAGGATCGCGGTGCTTTCCGGCGGCGCGGGGTGCGGACCGCCCTGCTTCAAGAACACGGCGGCCGCGGAGGTCCTGGGCAGTTGTTCGGCATAACGGGGATCGGAGAGGTACGAGACGCAGTCCGGCCCGGCGTCCTGCAGACTGGCTGCGGCACACACCCTTCCGGAAGGCTGGCCTCCCTGAAGGGTGGCGCCGCAGGCTTGCGCCAGCTGAGCGACGGTCCAGGCCATCGCCGTGGGTTTCCTATTTGGTCTTCGGCGCCGCGCCGCCCGCCTTCTGGAAGTCGGCGTTGAGCTTTTCGATCACCTTCTCAGTGATGTCCACGGTCTTTTCGAAGTAGAGGACGGGGTTTTCCCGGAAGCGCCGGACCAGTTCGGCGGCGGTCTTCGGGGCGCGTTCGGCCTCCTCCTCGTCGGCACCGGCGGCGACGGCCGGAAGACCCTCGTCGTCGTACTCGGGGGCGCGCATGATCAGGTCGAACTTTTCGGAGGTGCCGACGTCGCGGATGGCCGCGCGGATCTCCTTGAGGACCTGCTTCATCTCCTCCATGCGAACCTTTTCGACCTGCTTGCCGACTTCGCGGATCTGCAGCTTGAGTTCGAACTCGCGGCCCTGGATGTCCTGGACCTCGGCGAAGAGCTTCCGTTCCTGTTCGGCGTTTCCTTCCTGCAGGTTCTTCTGGCGGATCTGCGCCTTGTTCATGTCGTCGCGCAGTTCGGCCTGTTTCTTCTCCAGCTCGACGCGCTTGCCTTCGAACTGCTCCTTCAGCCGCTCCTGGATCTGCTTGACCTTCTGCGAAGCCTGGAAGACGCGGGAGACATTCACCACGCCGATCCGCTTGCCGCCCTCGGCCGCCGTCAGGGACGCGCTGGACAGGAAGACGGCGATCGACAAAGCCACCATGACTCGATGCATGACGTTCACTCCTTCGGGGACTTCCCCACGGGCCTTTCGTTCGTACGCCGGAGTCGCAGGACTGCCGGCTCCGGAACCGACTACGGCTTGCCATCGGGCGCGCTGCCGGCCCGTTTGGCATACTCGTCGTTCAGCGTTTTGGACACCTCGGCCGTCAGATCCACCAGCGGGCTCCCGTAGAGCACGGGATTGCGTTTGAAGCGGACGACGATGTCGAGCGTGTGCTTGGGCTGCAGGATCTCGCGGATGGCGGTGTCGTTGGGATTGTTCCCGGCCGCCGGCGCCGCGCTCTCGTCGCTGTTCACCGGGTCGTCGCTGTCGGCCGTGCGGACGACCAGCTGGAATTTGCCGTTCTCGGCCGCCTTGCGGATGGCCGCGCGGATTTCGCTCAACACGTCCTTCATCTCTTCCAGGTAGCGTTTGGTCTGTTTCTTCTCGAATTCCGCGCCCCGTTTGCGCAGGGCGAATTCCGCCTTCTGCAGCGCCTGCATGCGTTCGAAGACGAAATCGGTATCGCCGGTCGTCTGGCGCATCTGTTCGACTTCGCGCATCTCCTTGCCCAACTGGCGCGTGTCCTCCTCGATCTTGCGCTTCTCCTGTTCGAAGCTGGCGTCGAGCCGGCGCTGGACGTCGTAGACCTTCTTGTAGTTCTTGAAGACCATCGAGACGTCGACGACCGCGACATGCGTCTCCGGCTCGCCCGCCGCGGCGAGCAACGGAAGCAGAGCCAGCCACCACCCACTCCACCGTCTGAACATCGCACTCGTCCTCCCTGCCATGGCCCACCGGCCGCCGCCGGGCCGCCGTCAGAAGCGCGTGCCGAACGTGAAGTCGAACGACTTCGTCCGGTCGTGCTCGTTCTTCTGGATGACATGCGAGAAGTACAGGCGGATCGGCATGGGTGAAAGAGGCGTCCGGATGGACAGCCCCACGCCGGCACTGGCGCGCCAGCCGCTCTCGTTGGTCACCAGGTACCCCGGATCGGTCTTGCCCGCATCCCAGATCTGCCCCACGTCCACAAAGACGGAGCCGCGCACGATTTCTTCATACAAAGGCATCGAGTATTCGGCCGACGCCGTGATCGACTTCTTGCCGCCGATCAGGTAACCGCCCTCGATGGGCGCCACGGTCCGGCTTTCGAAGCCCCGGATGCTGCCGACGCCGCCGCCGTAATTGCGCAGGAACGGCGGCACCTCGTCCGTGTCGCCGTAGGACTCGACCATGGTCAGCTTGGTCCGCAATTCCAGGATGTGCTTGCCGCCGTTGGGCAGCTTGACCATCGTGAAATAGCGCGAAACGTCGAGCGTCGGGCGCACCCAGGTCACGTCGCCCAGGAGCGGTCCGCCGCCCAGTTCCAGCGCAGCTTCCATCAGCCACCCGCGGCTGGGCAACATGTTCGAATCGCGGCTGTCGTACACCAGGCGCGCGGTCAGCGAACTCAGGATCCGATCGCCTTCCTGCTGGGACAGGATCGGCGGCACGGACGGTTCGGTGTCGCCGATCGTCGAATAGACGAACTTGTAGGTCAGGTCGCCGTCCCAGCGCGGCCCCCACAGGCGCCGGCCGGCCGTGACGGAGAAGCCCGTGCTGGTCTCGGAGAAATCCTCGTAGCGGCTGTCCACCGTGTGGAAGATGCTGCCGCCCAGCCGGATCGGCCGATCGAAGGCCCA
>Ga0209381_1003796_pt1 | contig 14781 bp, 13 predicted proteins | sample DewCreD2012metaG_FD_184111 | JGI IMG/M metagenome (GOLD analysis project Ga0209381, IMG submission 184111) | Hot spring sediment bacterial and archeal communities from British Columbia, Canada, to study Microbial Dark Matter (Phase II) - Dewar... ...
GATTCGGCAGTCAAGATCGGATTCTACGTGCTATCCTCTGGATGTCGTGGACCTTGTGGACGAAATGGACAAGAAAATCAATCCCCTTGCGGGTGAAGTCCACTGGGTCCACAATGTCCATCTCGTTCATGGTTTGGTCGAAAGAGCCGCGTTCAACTGCCGATTTTAGGGTCTTATCCCGAATAAGGCAAAACGCCGGCCCTGTTGCGCGGGCCGGCGTTTGCTAGACGAGGAAAATCCTACTTCTTCGCCGGAACGATGGCGTCCTTCGCCGCTTTGGCGATGCGGAACTTGAGCACCTTCTTCGCCGGAATCTTGATGGTCGCGCCCGTGGCCGGGTTGCGGCCGGTGCGGGCTTTGCGCTGCACGACCACCAATTTGCCCAGACCCGGAATCGTGAATCCGTCCTTGGCGCCCTTGTAGGCCAACTCCACGAGGCATCCCAACACCTCGCCGGCCTGCTTCTTCGTGATGCACGCCTTCTCCGCCAGTTTTGCCACAATCTGCGTCTTCGTCATTGCCTTTGCCATGTTCGATCTCCTTGCCTTATTGGCCACCTGTGTTCCCACAACAACAGAAAAACAGTTTACTGCTTCTCTGCTAACCACGTGACGCGCACCGGCGCGCTTCTCCGGATCGGGCCGGCCGACCGGCCATGCTATTTCTTTACAAATAAAAGGGGATTTTGTCAAGTCTTATTTTTCGGCCTTTTTTTACGGGGCCGGGCGAACAGCCCCTCTTGGGGCATCAAGTACGGCGTCCCCGGAATTCGATGGAACGGAGGAGGCGTTTCAGGGAGGCATAGCGTTCCCGGGAAAGGGGCCGTCCTCCAAACCGGACTTGGTTATAGGTTTCAAGCAGTTCGCGGACGGCCGAGACGTCGTTTACGATTGGCGCGGCCTCGATATGCTGCTGAATTTCGCCGGCGGTAAGGCCCGTGACGGAGATGCCCATACGCCGGAGCCGCCGACGGAGGCCTCCGTACAACGTCACGGCCCGGCGCTGGTCGCTGGTCAGCGCGCCGGCATACCATGAGTGCGCCCGGGCGCGGGATCGCTTCCGCCACGCAGCCAGCACGGCGCAGATCAGCACAATAGCCGAGGCCGGCAGCAGCCATGAAGCACGCGTAGGGATGGCCTGGCCGGGATTTGCCGCGCCGAACAGTTCAGAACCCAAACCGAACAGTTGCAGCCCGGCGTTCCGAAACAGGTTCAGTTGCAGCGTACGATCAAAGCCGATTACGTCGCGGTACCAGAAAATCTTTGCGCGCAATACCTGCCGGGAAAAAGCCTGCGCGAGCCGGTTGCGCGCCGCCAGGCTTTCGATTCCGCGCGGCGACGGATCGAAGGTAATCCACCCGTACCCCGGGAAAAAGACTTCGACCCACAGATGGGCCATGTCCGCGCGGACGGTGTATGCGGCGTCGGAATCGTTCCATTCGCCGCCGCGGTACCCCGCGACGACGCGCGTGGGCACGCCCAAAGAACGCAGCATGAGGGCCAGGGCGCTGGCGTAGAGTTCACAATGCCCGCGCCGGGTCTGATGGATGAATGCGTCTATGGGATGATCCGGCGGCAGCGGCGGCAGCGTGAGTGTATACAGATACGCACTGCCGCTCAGATAGGCGTTGATCGCGGAGGCCTTGTCGTAGACATTTTGCTGATCGCGTGTAAGGTCCTGCGCCAGCCGCCGGGTTTCCGGCAGGAGATCATGATAGGTCAACCGTTCATAATCGTGCGCCGAAAGCAGTTCCCTGTAGCGATCCGGCGCATTGCGGAGTTGTTCCGGCGAAAACCGGCGCACATCGGACCATGCTTCGTATTGGATCCATCGCTGGGGACCCCGCCGCAGGATGATAACCGAAAAATCGCCGCGGTCACTCCAGCCCAGCCGGATAGCGTGCCGGTTTACGGAAACGGAAACCCGTTCCACCATCGTAAGACATGGCAGGCCGTCTTCCGGCGTATCGTCCATGTAGATGGACTGGCGGACCATTTGGGCGCCGTCCCACGATCCCCGCTCGACGACGCCGCGAAATCCGGTGTTCGATGCGACGATATCGGAAACGGGTACGGAATAGGCCGGTTCGGTTCTGATGGAGGAAACGCCCTTGGAATGCCATTGGCCGTTCTGATAATCGTCGAGCGCCGTGGCGCGCCAATACATTTCGCCGGGATAGCGTCCGCCGGGTTCCTCCGGAAATTCGACGTGCATGACAGGCGTCTGGCTCTGCTGGATGGTGCCGCCTTTGGACAGATCCACTGTGCGCGACGGGCCGGTCTGGAACAGCACCGGGTCGCTGCGCCCCAGCAAACCGGCTTCCATGCGCGGCGTAAGGTAAAAAATTCCCACCATCAGTACAAAACACGCAACGGCAATGGCCGCGAAGACCGCCGCGACGCCACGAACATGGCGCGGTGTATCGAACGCGGGCATGCCATTGTCGAAAACGCCGAGCGGAAGGATTTCGCCCAAGCCGATGCCTTCGTTCCGGGCGAGTTCTGAACAGGCATGCAGCGCCATGAGCGCGGCGATGGCGCTGAACACGAACAAGCCGATGACGGGCGCGATTTCGGGATCGGGACTTTGTACGAATGCGGCCAGCAGCAGAAAGAAAGCCATCAGATGCAGGTGATGGTAGTTCGATATGCGCTTGCGGTGCATGAGGGTGTAGGCTTGGATATACATCACGAGCAACGTAACGCTTGTCAGCAAATCCAGCACGGTGAGCGAGACGATCGCGGCGCCAAGGCTCAGCAGCGACACGGCGGCCGTGATGCGGCGGTACCAGGGAGAATTGGCGTCGAGGTATTCGCCGAGCGGCGCAAGGGCGTAAAAGAGCAAGGGCGCGAACGCCAGAGCCGCAGTATATCGTTGCGTCGTGATCAGGGCGAGATAGCCGCTCATGACGAGCAGAAACGAGGAGGCTTGCAGGGAACGCCGGAGGTTGTCAGGCACGGGGCACCTCCCGCAGATCAACGACACGGCTGCCGCCAAAAGGCAGTCGGCGTCCCCATTGGCGCGGATCCGCCGAAATGAAGGCATACGAAGCGCGGCCGTATTCATCGCCGTAACTGAACCAGCCGAAGCCGCCATGGGCAGGGTCGTCCGAAGGCATGACGCGCGCCAGCATGTCAAGCACATGCCGGATCTGGCTCTTGCCCTCCGATCCGGACAGGCGGCGATCCGGGGAAACGATGGATACGACATATTGCCGGTTCAACAACGCAACCGCGAGCGACGCGACCATCTCGACGGCGTCTTCGAACAACTCATCGAAATTCGCAACGTCAGGCGGACGGAGCGTGTCCAATGCAAAAACGACGTAACGCGAAGTTTCGCGCGCCATTTCACGAACCAGCAATGTCCCCTTTTTGGCGCTGGCGCGCCAGGCAATATGCCGGACATCGTCTCCTGGAATGTAGCCGCGAAGACTGAAAAATTCATCCCCCTCGCCACGGATGATCCGGGGCGCCGAGCGCGCGCCGGGCAGATGTTCGATCCACGCCGTTCGCACGGATTTTACACGGGGATAGACAACCACTTCGACCTCGTCCCGAATCGGACGGCCGCATTCGAAGAACCCAAAAGGGAAACCGCTGCGGATGGCCATCGCGGGGAGGCGATGTACGCCCCGGTTCGGAAACGTCCAAGAGGTACGCAGAAGGATACTGGATCGCGCGGGAACATACAGGGCCATCGCGGCGGTTGCCGGGACAGGACCGGTGCGTTCGATGCGAATGGTTCCGCTGGGCATCCGTTTGGCGTTGTTGACGCGCAATGTGATGCCGAAGGGTTCGCCGCGATGGGCGGCGTCCGGCGCGCTGCGCGCCACGGAAAGGCCGCGCAGATTCCACATGGGGATAATCAGGGATACGACGATGAAACTGCCGAGGCCGCCCACGACCAGATACAGGAGATTGGCGCCGGTGTTCCACGCCGCCAGCAGGCCGAGCATGAAACTAATGAGAAAAGCCCATCCGGAGGCGCGAATTCGCATGAAACCTCGTTACACCGGAACGGGAATGCGCTGGACCACGTCGGCCAGAGTACGGGCGCGTTCGCGGGCGGCCGCGACCATGTCACCGCCGCGTGATTTGACCAGCAGGCGGTGGGCCAGTATGGGAACCGCCATCTGCTTGACGTCGTCCGGCGTGACGTAGTCCCGTCCCTCGATGAGCGCGCGCGCCTGGCATGCTTCGTACAGGCCGAGCGACGCACGCGGACTGACCCCCAGTTGGATGTGTTCATTGGCGCGGGTGCCTTGGACAATCGCGAGCATGTAGCGCGCCACGTCATCGTCAACCGCCACCTCGCCAACCTGTTCCTGCAACCGGACCACATCGGATGCGCCCAAGACGGGTTCGAGATCTTCAAGCGCCTGGTGCGGATCGCGGCGGCGCATGATCCGCAATTCGTCGTCCTCGGGCGGATACCCGATTTCGACGCGCAGCAGAAAACGGTCCACCTGCGATTCGGGCAGGGGGTACGCGCCCTCGAATTCGACGGGGTTCTGCGTCGCCAGCACGATGAACGGCTGCGGCACCGGCCGCGATACGCCGTCCACTGAAACCTGATTTTCGCTCATGGCTTCAAGCAGGGCGCTTTGCGTCTTCGGCGGCGTCCGGTTGATCTCATCGGCTAAAACCACATTGGCGAAAATTGGGCCTTGGCGAAACTCGAATTCGGACGTCTTCGGATTCAATACCGAAACGCCGATGATGTCCGAGGGAAGCATGTCGCTCGTGAACTGGATGCGCGTGAACGTGCAATCAATCGAACGGGCGAGCGCCTGGGCCAGTGTCGTCTTGCCGATGCCCGGTATGTCCTCTATCAGGATGTGCCCACGCGCAAGGAGGCCCGTCAGGCAAAGCCGGATTACGTCCGGTTTTCCAAAAATCACCTTCTCGATGTTGCCGGCCAGCCGTCCAATGATTTCAGTGGTGTCGCGCTCGATTACAGCCATCGTTCAAACCATTCGTCCGCCGCTTCGTAAACCTCCGGCGGCATGGGACGTATTCCATCGTGGATCAATAATTCGAGCGCCTCGGCGGCGCCGAGCAGGCGGTATACGTTCGACGCGAGTTCGACGGCCTTTTCGCAACTCTTCGGACTGCCGAATTCGGGATCGTTCTCCGCCGCAATGACCAGTGTCGGACTCGGTGCGCACAAGGCCAGGATATGCTCCCAGTCAAAAGGAAATTTTTTGGTTTTGATGGCATCGCGCAACTGCGGAAAATAGACGAGGCCGCCTTCGCGCATCCAGCGCCCCGGATCCTTGTCGGTCGCAAACCGCGTAAACCCGCCGCTCGCCACGCATGTCTGCACCCGATCGTCGAAGGCCGCAAGGAACAACGCATTTTGCGCGCCCAGTCCGTGGCCAATTACCCCCAGCCGCGCGCTGTCCACCCGCTTGACTTCGCACAGCACATCGAGCGCGTACAGATGATCCGAAAGCATGCGGCCCATCGCCGACGCCTTGGGGTTGTCCTTGTAAAACGATTTCGTGTCGTAGGCGGCAAGGCCCGGCGAAATGCGATCACCCGCCGTGATACAATCCGGCGCGATCGTCACATAGCCCAGTTCGGCGTACCGTTGCGCCATAAACATCGCCGAATCGCCTTCGAGACCGGCTGGTTCATCTTTGCCTTGGGGGACCGCCTGGTGACAGCACAAGATACCCGGCATCTCGTCCTTGCGATCCGGAACGAAAAGCCATGCCGAAACACGCTCCCATTCGTCCACAAAATAATTCACCCGGCGGCGGACATATCCGGAAAACGACATTTCATCCACCGTCTTGGTTTGAATTTCCACGCGTTCCTTCGGCAGCGGACCCAGCAGCGACAACACCGCCGCTTCGATTTCGCCGCGAAGCACCGGCCATTGGGCCAGACTGCCGACTTTCGCGAGATTCACCATTGCGCCTGCATCTCCCTGTTCGTCATGAATGCCGGCGGAGGAGGACTGGCCTCCGCGCCGGAAAGAGAACGGCCGCACACGTACAGCGCGCCCGAACACGGCAGCCATGCTACCATCCCGGTTCGCGCGATACAACCGCCGCTCGAACACTCGCCTCTCACCCGCAATGGTAGAGATCGAGCCACTCCCGTTTCAACACAAAGCCAATTACCGCGATGGCAATCGCTTATATTCCATCCGCGGCCAATCAATCCCATGCCGGCATCATGCGTCTGCCCGCCGTTCACTAAGCCTGCAGAAGTGAATAATTTTTCTTGATATAGTGTAGCATGTAGTATATACTACACGTATGAAAAACGCATTTGGAAAATTCATCCGACGCAAACGGGAATCGCTTTTCGACGCCGATCCATCGTATTCGGTCCGCCGTGTGGCCGCCCGAATCGGGGTAGAACCTTCTTTTCTAAGCAAGGTGGAACGACGTCTGGAACCCCCCCCTTCCGAAACGAAAATCATAGCGCTGGCAAAAGTCCTCGGAGAAGACCCGGACGTATTGTTGGCGCTCGCCGGAAAAGTGTCCGGCGACCTTCAACGGGCGATCATGAAACGGCCGAAACTATTTGCCCAACTGATCCGGGAACTAAACGACATGCCTGACCATGCGGTGCTCAGGTTGGTTCGGGAAGTCCGGGATGGAAAATGGTAAAAAAAGGAGGAGACGAGACCAGTTAGAGTATCGTTGTCTAAAGTCTTCAAGCGTGACAATCAACATCTACAAGAATATTGCGAGTCAAGTTGCCTAAAAACTTCTTGTAGTTGTTGATAGAAGCCACACTATAAGGTACCAACGTGGGCTCTGCCCACAACCCAGTCTCTTTTCGCGCTCGTGCTCGTGCTCGCCATCGTCATCGTAATCGAGGCAAGAACTCCGCGGTATTCGCACTCGACAAATCATTGTACTTCAATTGGTTGTATAAGTTGCCCAAAAACTTCTTATAGTTGTTGATAAAAGCCACACGGTAAGGGCCTACGCCTCGTCTGGGACTTCGCCCAGAAGAGGGGACGCCTTCGACGTAGCCGAAATGCACTCGGCATCAACATGTTACAAACATCGACAATTTGTTGTCGATGTGCGAGCGATAAGGGCCTAAGTACAGTTAACATAAGGGTATAGGGACTATCGTGCCTCTAATTGTTGCACAGATTCTCGTGACGAGCCACAAAGAAAGAAAGAGGCCTTTGCGAAATGACACGATTGAACGAAAATACCGGGACCGGCTCGCTTTTCGGATGCAATAAAAGCAAGTTTGTGCCGGTTTTTCGCCTGCTTTATCCTGGATTCGGCAGTCAAGATCGGATTCTACGTGCTATCCTCTGGATGTCGTGGACCTTGTGGAGAAATGGACAAGAAAATCAATCCCCTTGCGGGTGAAGTCCACTGGGTCCACAATGTCCATCTCGTCCATGGTTTGGTCGAAAGAGCCGCGTTCAACTGCCGATTTTAGGTTTATTGGCTATCGGTAATGAATCGCTACAAGACGGCCCATTTAGTAAATGCCTCAGAAAGAGAATATGACACGCCGCGTTGACGATCCCGGAGAAAGAGGGCTGAGTAACGCCCATGGAAAACGCGTGCAAAGGCCGGAATGCCCGCGTACGAGAACAGGACTTTGTTCGTGCTATTGACGCCGTTCCGAAAGCCTCCTATAATCGCTTTAGTCAGACGCCGGAGGAACCGGCATGGAAAGGGGCGTGGGCATGGACAGGTCGCGCGAGGATCTTTTTGCCCGGCTGGAAACCGCCTTGGCGGCGTGGGACCGGCAGGTATCGGAGTCGTACGAGGCGTTATGCGCGCGCGTGAACCGTTTGCAGGACCAGATGCTTCTGCTGCGTCGGGATGCGCAAGCGCGTGAAGCCGATCGCGAGGCGTTGCAGGAAGCGCGCGCCCGGCTCGCCGCCTTGCAGGAGGATATCGTTCGGCGCGACGCGGAAACGGGCGCCATGCAGCAGCGCATGGCCCGCTTGTCCGAAGAAAATACATCCCTGCTTGAGCGTATTCGCCTTATCGAATCGGAACGCGCCCATTTGGAACAGGTTTCGGACACGGTAACCGGCGAATTGAGCGGGCGTATTGCCCAACTCGAGCGCGAACTGGCGGCCACGCGCGAAGCGGCGGATCCGCGGCCGCTGCAGGAAAGCCTTCATGAAATGCGCAATGCGCTTGCCGCGGAACGCGTCCGCTCGGATTTGCTTCAGGAGGAACTGGGCGAAGCGAAGCGGCTCGAAGCCCGCGCTGTTTCCGATCAACTCGCGGCCGCATTGCGCGACCGAGACGAGGCGCATCAGCAAATTGTGGCGCTTCGTGCCGAAATAGACATGCTGCGCCGAATGAACGCTTCGCTCAGCGTACCCGGACCCCAGGGCGCCGCGGCGCAAAGCGAACCGGCGGCGGTTCCGCTTTCGGATCCGCAAGGACGCAAACTGCGTATGGGCGAAGTCCTCGTTGAACTCGGCGTGGTCTCACAGCAACAGTTGGAAGACGGATTGAATGAGCAGGCGTTCATGCCGCAGCGGCGTTTGGGAACCATCCTGGTCGAAAAAGGCTATGCGAGCGAAGAAGCCGTCGCGCGGATTGTCGCGCGCCAACTGGGATTGCCCTTCGTGCGGCTGACGCCGGATGTCGTCGAGCCGGAAGCGACACGCATCATCGGTGGACCGCTTGCACGGCGGCGGAATTGCCTCCCCATCGGCGCATCGCCGGAAAGGGTTGTATTGGCCATGGCCAACCCGCTGGATCTGATTGCCATAGACGACGTCGAGTTGGCCAGTGGGCGGCCGGTCGAACCGGTCGTGGCGGCGCCGGGTGACATTGCGGCGGCGCTTGACCGATATTACGGCAGTGGGCTATAACCGGCGGCCACGCCGAATGACGAAACCGGAGAAAGCCATGTCAAGCCAATCGAGCCGGGTTGCCTTGGTGCGATGCGACGATTATGACGCATCGCGAGTGGAAGAAGCCGTAGCGCGGGGTTTGTCCCTGTTGGGCGGCATGGGTGCATTCGTGCGGCCCGGTGAGCGAATCCTCCTTAAACCGAACCTGCTCGCGGCCACGCCGCCGGCCAAGGCCGTCACGACACATCCGGCCGTTTTCGCATCCATCGCGAAACAGGCGATCGCCGAGGGTGCGCGCGTCTCGTATGGCGATTCGCCGGGTTTCGGGCGTCCGGAATTTGCGGCGAAACGGGCGGGGCTGGCGGCCGTGGCCGGAGAACTGAGCTTGGCGCTGGCGGATTTCGTCCACGGCAAGGCCGTCTCGAATCCCGACGGTCATCAACTCAAACAGTTCACGCTGGCCCAAGGCGTGCTTGACTGCGACGGCCTTGTATCGCTGCCGAAACTCAAGACGCATGCGCTCACCCGCGTGACCGGCGCGATCAAGAACCAGTTTGGCTGCATCCCCGGTTTTCTCAAGGGCGAGTTTCACGCGCGGATGTCCGAAATGGATCGGTTTGCCCGAATGCTGGTGGATTTGACGGCGTTTATCCGTCCACGCTTGTTTGTCATGGACGCAATTGTGGCCATGGAAGGCAACGGGCCGCGCAGCGGACATCCCCGTCCGGTGCGCGCCTTATTGTTTTCACCGGATCCCGTCGCGCTGGATGCGGTGGCATGCCGCCTGATCAACCTGGAGCCCGTTCTCGTGCCGGCCACCCGCTGGGGCGCGGAAATGGGCCTGGGGACCTTTACAGACGTGGAACTGGTGGGTGATTCAATCGCGCCGCTGGTCGTAGCCGATTTCAAGGTGAATCGCGAGAAAGAAGGAAAACGCGGCGTCATGCCGGCGTGGCTGGCAAAACCGTTTCGCGACCTGATCGTACCGAGACCGGCCATCGTAGAAACACGTTGCACGGCTTGCGGGACCTGCGTCAAAGTATGTCCGATAACGCCGAAAGCCGTTGATTTTCGCGGCGATCCGGTGTCCGTTCAGGCCCGAAAGCCGCCCGTCTACGAATACGCCCGTTGTATCCGCTGTTACTGTTGCCAGGAAATGTGTCCTGAAAGCGCCATCCACGTTGAAACGCCCTGGCTTGGGCGCTGGCTGCACCGCACATGAGTGCGGATCGCCTGTAAACCTGGATTCGGCAGTCAAGATCGGATTCTACGTGCTATCCTCTGGATGTCGTGGACCTTGTGGACGAAATGGACAAGAAAATCAATCCCCTTGCGGGTGAAGTCCACTGGGTCCACAATGTCCATCTCGTCCATGGTTTGGTCGAAAGAGCCGCGTTCAACTGCCGATTTTAGGGTAAAACCTTTGCGTCCCTTGGGTTCTTCAGGTATTCTGCGCGGCAACCCCCTTTTTTGGAGGATATGATAACCGTGCCGAAAAACATTTCCCAGATGCCGGATGCGGGCCTGTCCGGCCGCGTCATCATGGACGTGAGTTGTCTTGTGCCGCGTCCGTTGACAGGGGTGGGTTATTACACCCGCGATTTGATCCGCGCGTTTCTGGCCGGGCATCCCGAATGGCGCATGCGCCTGTTTGCCAGTTCGGCGCGCGGCGCCAAGATACTGAACGCCGAATTCGAGGCCGGACTGCGTACGATGCGCTGTCCGACCCGGATCAAAAACCTTTGTTGGACGCGTTTCGATTGGCCGCCAATCGAATGTTTCGCCGGAACGGCGGACATCGTGCACGGCGCGTTTCATCTCCTGCCCGCCGCGCGCAAAGCCCGGCGCGTCGCGACGGTTTTCGACGTGTCTGCGCTGCGCGTTCCCGGTTCGCGGACGGCATCGAACTTTCGCCTGCACCTGCGCCTGTTGCGGCATGCCGTTGCGCAAGCGGATGCGCTAATCGCCATTTCGAAAAGTTGCCGCGACGATCTCGTGGAGTTACTGGGTGCGGACCCGAACCGAATCCATGTTGTATACGGCGGCGTTTTCCTGGACGAGTTTGCCTCCCCGGCCAGCGCGGATCGGCTGGCGATCTGCCGGAAGCGCTTCGGCATCAACCAAGACTATTTCATTCATCTCGGCACTCTTGAGCCGCGCAAGAACGTGCCGCGCCTACTGGAAGCCTACGCGCGTGTTCGCGCGAGACGCGGAGATTGTCCGATGCTCGTATTGGCCGGCAAGGCCGGATGGATGTACGATGAGGTGTTTCAAACCATTGATCGCCTGCATCTGGGCGATTCGGTCGTACACACCGGTTATCTGGATCGGGCGGATGCCGTGAGCCTGCTGCGTGGCGCTTTTGCGTGTGTATATCCGTCTCTTTACGAAGGGTTTGGATTGCCGGTGCTTGAGGCGATGGCGGCGCACACACCCGTGTTGACTTCACAGGTGTCATCCTTGCCGGAGATCGTGGGCGACACGGGAATTCTCGTCGAACCGGAACGCGTGGAATCCATCGAGGCCGGACTCGACGAACTCCTCGAACATCGTGTGGAGGCCTTGAATCGGACGGATGCCGCGTTCGACCGCGCACAGGCATTCCGATGGGAACGCAGCGCGGAGGCGCTGGCAAACGCCTACCGCCGGGTATTGGAAGGGCCGCCATCATGAGCCAATCATCGGTCCGAGAATCCGCGCGAATCGGAATAAATCTCGTGGCGATGGTGGCATCGCGGTGTTTGTGCCTCGCGCTCAGCCTTGTCCAGGCCGGAATCATCTTTCGGGCGCTGGGCGTCGAAGGTTCGGGACAATACGGATTCGCCCTGAACTATCCGGCGTTGTTCTGTATTTTCGCGACGCTCGGCATCCACCGCCTGCTGATACGCGATATCGCGAGGGAACCGGCCATCGCGTGGGCCTATGTTTGGACATCCGCCGTCGTGATGTTGATTCTGTCGCTGGCGACAACGGCCGTCGTGATGCTTTCCATGGCGTTCATCGAGCCGGATCCCGTGACGCGCCGGGCCGTTTTCATGTCTTCCCTGTCGGTGGTGGTTCTCTATGCGCTTCAACGGCCGTTCGAATCCCTGTTGATGGCCCGTGAACGCATGGTCTGGATAGCCGGCGTCAACCTGTTGTCGGGGATGGCCCGGCTGGCCGGCACATGGTATGCCTTGCGTCTCGATCCAAGCAGTGTCTCGGCGCACGCAGGCATCGCGGCCGGCAATCTAGCGGGACTGGCGGCCCTCGTTGCCGTTTCGATTGCCATCGGCGGCTGGGAACGTCCGCGCTTCAAACCCGCCCTGGCATGGAAGCAGATCGTCGAAAGCAACGCCTTCACGATGGCGGCGCTCTTGTCCATGATCTATTTCAAGGCCGACATGGCGCTCCTCAAATGGCTCGACGGGGAAACGGCGGCCGGCATCTATACCGCCGCGCAACGCGTGACGGAACCGATGCTCATGATCGCAAGCATTTGGGGCACGGCGGTTTTCCCGGCGTTATGCCGCTTGTCCGTGAACGCGCACGAAAATTACACGCGCCTCATGCACGCCTCGGCGCGTCTCGCGCTATTGCTCGCGTTTCCGATGGGATTCGGCGTCGCCGCCCTGGCCGGGCCGGTTATCGGCCTTCTTACCGGCGCGAGAACCGGCGGTTTTACCGAATCCGTAACGGTCCTTCAAACACTCTGCATAATCACCCCGGCCTTTTACCTCAATGGCGTTGGACAGGAATTCCTGTATTCGAACCACCGCAACGGGTACGTCGTGGGTGCTTATTTCGCGGGATGCATCGCCAGTGTGGCCGCCAATCTCCTGTTGATCCCGCGCTACGGCGCCATGGGGGCCGCATGGGCCGCTGTCATTGCAAACTATCTCATTTCCGCAATCTTCATCCATGGCATGCGGCAGGATTATCGCGATATGCGGCTTGTTACAATGACGATCAAAACCCTCGCCGCGTGTACGGTCATGGCGGCCGTCGCCTATGCCCTGGCCGGCCATTCCCTTGTTCTGGCGATAGCCGCGGGCGCGGCTCTGTACGCCGTACTGCAGATAACCTTTCGGACGCTCCTGCCCGAAGAACGGGAACTGGCCGTACGGCTCGGGCGGATGCTGCTGGGACGGGATTAGTCCGGCGTTATGACAAATCCAATCCAAAAGTGTAAAATCAACACACCATGAGCACTTTTTACTACGAACGGCGGTATGAAGGCTTTGCAGAAACCGATCCCCGTATCACCTGGGCGGTTCAACGCCTGATTTTGATCAATATAGCCGTCTTTTCGGTACAACTGGCGATCGATATTCCCTTCGGCCTGCCGTTGCTGGCCGGCGCCGGTTCGGCGCCTCCCGGCGGCGCCATCACGGAATTTTTCGCATTCCAGCCGGGCGCGTTCTATATGGGAAAAATCTGGAAAGCGCTGACCTATTTTTACCTGCACAACGGCCTGCTGCACCTTTTCCTGAACATGCTTTGGCTGTACTTTTTCGGCCCGGAAGTCGAACGCGCGCTGGGCAGCCGCCAATTCATCCTGTTTTACGCGCTGTGCGGCGCACTGGGCGTGCTGGGAACATTCGTGCCCGTGGTGATGGGCGGGGTGGACGTTTCGATTACCGGGGCAAGCGGCGCGGCAATGGGAGTCATGGTCGCATTCGCCGTGCTGTCGCCCGAACGCCAATTCTTCTTCTTCCCGCTGCCCATTCCCATCAACGCGCGGACGCTCGTCTACATCATCATAGCCATGAATGTCGTATCAGCCCTGCAGGACGGCGGCACGTCCGTGGCCACCCATTTCGGCGGCATGGCCGTCGGATACGCCTACATGCAACTGGCGCCTCGATTCATCTCATGGCGGCGATCCCAATGGCTGGAACGAGGCCGGCCGCGAAACACAGCCGACCCATTGGATAAAATAGGCGAAGCCGTTGACAATATTTTTCGCTTCGACGACAAACGCAAAGGGCGATAACGGTGAGTCCCGTCCATGAATTGATTCTTCTGATCATCGTCGTGACGGTGTTGAGCGGGACCGGTTTATGGCCGCGCATCATTCGCGCACTGCGCGAACTACGCGGCGAACGCGTGGACCCGCCCTCCAACGGGGCTTCCGCGCGCGATATGGATGTCTGTTTCAAGATCCTCGGCGTCTCTCCTTCCGCCCAATGGGAAGAAATCGAGCGGGCCTACCGGCAAAAAGCCAAAATCCATCATCCCGATCACGGCGGAGACGGCGACGCCATGCGCGCGCTCAACGAAGCCTACACCCTGATCAGGCGCGTGCGGGGAAGATAAAAGGCCCGCTTCATCCTGGATTCGGCAGTCAAGATCGGATTCTACGTGCTATCCTCTGGATGTCGTGGACCTTGTGGACGAAATGGACAAGAAAATCAATCCCCTTGCGGGTGAAGACCACTGGGTCCACAATGTCCATCTCGTCCATGGTTTGGTCGAAAGAGCCGCGTTCAACTGCCGATTTTAGGTTCATCGCTTCTTTCGTCTCCGAAGTCAAGCACAAGTCGGTACGTAAGCCATTGACTTTAGAGGCGTTATAAACTATAGTGCGGCGCGGCGGCACTCTTCCTGTTTGTCTTTGCGAAACCAGGCATCGCGTTATGCAAGTCGTAATCTGGCTTATTTGAGTTCCATCTTTTTAATGTGCCGCTGGCCACGCTCTCGAAACGTCGGGATTCCCAGCGGCCTCAGTTTGCCGTTCTTCTTGGGTATGTAGACCCTGCGGCATGGTTGTGGTTCGTACGTTCCTTGCTTCGGTCCTGTCGCATGCCGGGTTGGGCATATCCGCGCCCTATCGCGGATAGCGGATTTCCCGCATTACCCTAAAATCGGCAGTTGAACGCGGCTCTTTCGACCAAACCATGGACGAGATGGACATTGTGGACCCAGTGGACTTCACCCGCAAGGGGATTGATTTTCTTGTCCATTTCGTCCACAAGGTCCACGACA